>OCVV011332327.1_pt1 | contig 60907 bp, 58 predicted proteins | sample 1539721 | NCBI WGS metagenome assembly OCVV01 (sample SAMN02144230, study PRJEB22623) | gut metagenome | biome: sheep rumen | host: Ovis aries | place: New Zealand
GCTCGCTCACTATCCCGAACCGAGTAAGCAGCGAGCGCCATGATGCTTGCATCGATGGCCGAGTCGCGTTCGAGGTCGATGAAATCAACGTGAGCAGGCTCGACCGTAGGTCAAACTTGGAACTAACAGGGTGGCCGATGAGCAACCGCTCCAGGCACAAATGTCTGCCAGCAGCCATTAGAGCCTTGACCGATGGTCTTCCTCTGTCGCGACTCGACAAAGCTCAAACAAGTTTGGCTCTGTGCTTACTGCTCCATCGGTTCCGCTAAGGAAAGCGGTACAGCCCGTGGCTCCGTTCCACTCCGCCACCGGCTGGATTATCTAAGCGGCGAAGCCGCACAAAACTAAAAGGATAAAAGAAACTATAAAGAATTATGGCAAAGAATAATTATACAGTAATAGATTTGTTCGCTGGATGTGGGGGGCTTTCTCTGGGCCTCTATCAGGCCGGCTGGCATGGTATTTTTGCCATAGAGAAGAATCCTTGTGCGTTTGAGACGCTGCAATACAATCTGATAGATAATAAGAATCACTTTGATTGGCCTAAGTGGTTGCCGAAAGAGCCTTTGGATATCTTGGAGGTAAATAAGAAATATAAGAAAGAACTAAAACAACTACGTGGTACCATAGACTTGGTAGCGGGCGGTCCGCCTTGTCAGGGCTTTTCCATGGCTGGCAAAAGAGTAAAGGATGATGTCAGAAACCAGTTAGTGTTTGCCTACATAGACTTTATACAGATGGTACGCCCTAAACTGATTCTCTTTGAAAATGTCAAAGGGTTTACATATGCTTTCGATAAGAAGGATAACCCCGATGCAGTCCCTTATTCTGTGATTGTTGTTGACCAACTGAAAAAGATGGGGTATGATGTAAGTGCTCAGGTGATTGACTTTTCGGAGTATGGAGTGCCACAGCGCAGAAAGCGTTTCATATTGGTAGGAGTCCAGAAAAGCGTGAAGAAGAAAGCAGGTGATTTTGTGAAGAAACTAAAAGAAAACAGAGATTCGTTCCTTTCAGAGCGTGGCCTTAGCAAAGACACCGCTATCATAGACGCTATTTCCGATTTGCTTAGAGCCAATGGTACAATGCCAACTCCTGATCGCAAGAATTTCCTGTCAGGAGTATATGGCGAGGTAACGTCCCATTACCAAGAGTATATGCGTCAGGGTGTTGAGGGACAGATTCCTCAGAGTCACAGTTTTGCCCGTCATGGAGCAGATAAGTTGGCTTGCTACAAGAAACTTTTGGCCGAGTATCCAGTTAAAGGAAAACGTATTGACGGCAAGGCTCGCGAGGCATGGGGAATTAAACAACGTGGGTTGTTTATATTAGATGATAAGGACGTAGCTCCGACCATCACAAATATGCCAGATGACTATCTGCACTATCAAGAGCCACGTATAATGACGGTTCGTGAATGTGCCCGTATCCAGTCATTCCCCGACTGGTACGAATTCAAGAGTAAATACACTACCGGTGGAGATCAGCGTAAGAAAGAAGTTCCTCGCTACAGTCAGGTTGGTAATGCCATCCCGCCATTGTTTGCAGAGCAGGCAGGATTGGTACTAAAGGAGATGATATAGGTATGGACCAGTTACAATTCAGAGTCAGTGCCGAGCTGAAGAACATTCTTGGCCGTGATCTTATTACCAGCGACAATATAGCCGTATTGGAGTTGGTGAAGAACTCGTATGATGCCCATGCCACAAAGGTAGAGATTACCTTTGGAAATGACAGTATTGTAATTGCTGATAATGGCAAGGGAATGTCTGCTGCTGACATAAGTGATAAATGGCTTTTTATTGCATATTCAGCAAAAAGTGATGGTACAGAGGATGATAATTATAGGAGTAAGATACGCAGGGATTTTGCCGGAGCCAAGGGAATAGGCCGTTTATCTTGCGATCGTTTGGCTCGTTATTTGACAATGAATACCGTTAGCGAGGAAACAGATACTCTTGAAATCTTAAAAGTTGACTGGGCTAAGTTTGAAAATCGCCAAAAAGAGAATATAGACACAATCCCCGTGGAACATGAAAGTACCAATGGGAACTATGTCTTTCCAGATAACTCTTCTCACGGGACATCGCTCAGCTTTACAGGACTCCATGGCAAATGGGGTGTGGATGAAATATTTGGCTTACGCAAGTCTTTAGAGAAAATGATAGCGCCCCTTGCTGGTGCAGATGATTTCCAGATTGAGGTTATTGCTCCCAACTTCACAGAGTATGATAACCAGTTACGTACCCAAATTAATGGAGCAAGAGAGCACTATGATGATTTGTCTGATCAAGAACGTACTCAGGTAGCGAGGTGGGAGAATTCTATATTGAATGGCCCAATTAGAAATAGTATATCTGATGTTCTGAAAATCAAGACAACGCAGATAGAAAGCAAATTGCATGATGGAAAGATTGTCACTAGATTGTCAGACCGTGGCGTTTTGATGTATGAAATAGAGGAGGATAATAAGTATTCTAAACTTGAAGAGGCATCTGTAGATCTTTATTATCTAAATCGCGCTGCAAAATACAATTTCAGTTTGCTGATGGGTATGACGCCTGTGAACTATGGAAATGTATTCTTGTTTAGGAATGGTTTCCGCATTATGCCATACGGAGAGTATGATGATGATAGTTGGGGCTTGAACCAGCGTAGTCAGCAAGGATACAACCGTAATCTAAGTACGCGTGATTTGTTCGGACGTGTGGATGTGCATAGTGATGACGTTAACATGTTCAAGGAGGTCTCGAGTCGCGATGGAGGCTTAATTGACAGTGAGGAAACACGCCAACTACATGCTTATTTTGATGCGGTGGAGCGTCGTTTGGAACGCTATGTATCAGGCGTACTTTGGGGCGAAGCTTTTTTGCGAAATGATTATTTCCGTAGCGAACGTCTGGCACAAGAAGCCCGTGAAGATATAAGGAAGGATAAGGATTCTGATAATCCAGATGATGTATTCAAGAATATTGGTAGCAGAGTGGACTTCCTACAATTGGTAAAGAGCCTTGTTAATGATAATAGTATAACTGTACATTATTATAATTCTTCTCTTGCTGATATTTTATCCAATGCGACAGAGACCGAGATGCTGAATGCTGGTTTTCTGGACGATGTACGGAAGGTGGCAGAACGTACAAACGATGAAACTTTGCAGGCCTCAATTGCTGCTTTTGAACGCCGTTTGGCAGAATTGCAGCGTTCCAAAGAAGAAGCAGAAAAGAAGAACGTAGAACTTGAGTCCATACGAAAGGAGTTACAGAAAGAGCTTGATGCGCAACAACAGCGCAGTCAGTATCTGATGTCTACACGTAATCTTACTCAAGAGGTTCAAGATATCAACCATGCTATATCAATTAACTCAACAGAACTTGTAAATCTTATCAGCAATCTTTCTGGTGGTGTAAGTAGTGGATCCTATTCGCAACAAAGAGTTCTGGAAAAATTGCGCGAAGCTAGTTTCTATGTAAATAAGATTAAGCAACTATCAATGCTCATTACTAAGGCGGATATCGTATCGTTGAAGAACAAACAGAGTGTTGATGTGATGGAATACGTGCAAGAATATGTTTCAAACTTTAAGAGCACGTTGGACTTCCATGTAGATAAGGGAGGTCTTCCTGTAGTAAGAAGAATGCTTTCATTGCTGGATATAGCTATTGTTCTTGACAATCTGATTAGTAACAGCAAAAAAAATGGAGCAAAGAATGTTGGAGTATTCTTCGCTATGGAAGGTGGCAGACTGATACTTGATTTTTCAGACAATGGTTATGGCGTAGATTTAGATATGTACACACCAGAATCCATTTTTAATGAAGGTGTAACAAATAAATCTGGAGGCTCAGGCATCGGTCTTAGTACTATACGGTTCACTATGGAGAACAAACTTAATGGTAGTGTCGTTTTTCTTGGGAATGGATTGCATGGGATGAAGGGAGCAACATTTAGATTAGTTTTTAATTAGAGCAGAAGACATGAATCCTATGAAGAGAATACTAATAATTGACGATGCGCCTCAAGGTAATACACTTGAGAAGATATCGAATGGCGTCAAGGATAAGTTAGTAATAGAATCCAATCAAATTGAGGTGTTAAGTGCTTCGTTTGTCGATGAGGATGCCCAACTTGTGCCAGAAAAAGTATATGAGGCTATAAGTCAGAGTTTTAAGAAGGCTTACTATGACTTGATATTGGTAGATTACAGCTATGGCCAAGATAACTTTGATGGATTGGATGTCATTAGGTTTATTAGGAAGAGTCATCCTAAAGACGACCTTATATTATATTCCGCCAATCAGCAAGAGGTAATAGGGAGAGTTGTTGGTGAAAACTTTCAGAATGAGTCAACGGAAAATATTGTAGCCGGCATAAATGAGTTGATGAACTTCAGGATTGCCAAGATTGTTCCCCGTCCATCAATGGATGCTGAGGTCATAACATATCTTCGAGAGGATACTACTTTTTCTCCATATGGTTTTATCAGTAATATGTTGAAAGAAAACCGTGATAAGGTATTCAAGTCTTGCTATCCCAAATTATCGGGAAAAACTTATGGAGAGATAGCCGATATGCTTGATAGTGAGAGCAATGGAAAAGCTAATGAGTGGCTGAGCGCAATATTGGAGCAGTTGATAGTTTATTTGAGTGAAGTAAATGAGTAAGATACTCTGTATATTCCCCAAGGATTCTACAACAGAGTTTTTAGAGCCTCTGTATGAAGAACTATGTAAGAAGTATGACGCCACACCACTTCTAGGAGATCCACTAGATGACGATGATTATCTTGACAAACTTGCTGAACAGGCAGAACAGTCTGATACTATCATCTTTTTGGGACATGGCTCTTCTAAAGTGCTGTATGGTGTTAACTTCAATGAGTTGATACTGGCATACAATGTTGATTTATTCCGAGGAAAGAATGTGATAATATTTGCATGCAATTCAGTTGGCTTTATTGATACATATAAACTGACACATGCTTTGGGTTTTGGTCAAGTCCCGACCTCCGATTACGATGTCGAAAATGGGAAGTTACACTCGTTACCCCTCAAGAATCTGACTATACCAGATATAGACTATATACAGAAAGCTATTGTGAGGATATGGATTAGAACTCTTGCCGAAGCAGATATCTTAGATGTGAGAAGTTTCTATAAAGTTTTCTCTTATTATACGAATGTGGAGATAGTGGATTGCCTCAAGAAGCATGAGCAGCAAAACTTTAGGCTTATAGCAGACATTCTCTACTATCTGAAAGAAGATATGGATTACGTTGAATAATGTCCTACTCAGAACTCTACATCATTGGTAACGGATTTGACCAGGTACATGGAATGCCAACCGGGTATGGGGATTTCAGAAGTTGGCTGTTACAGAACAACAGGTTTGATTTCATACACGAATTGCAGAGTGCCTATCCGGCGAGGATAAAAGATGATTATCTGCTGTGGTCGCAGTTTGAGAAGGCATTGGGTGAGTATGATTTAGATACGGTCATTAACTGGAGTTGGGAGAACCTCTACCTTACTGTAGATTCTCTTGGTAACCAACTGTTCAACAACTCTTTTATTGATATGCAGTTGCCGGACATCATTGACGAGGCGTTTACGAAGTGGGTACGCAGTATTAAGATGCCGACCGCCAAGGCGTATGATTGCATAGGACAAGAAGCACTTTATTTGACATTTAACTATACAGACACCCTTGAGGGATTATATCAAGTACCGGAGCAACAGGTGCTACACATTCACGGAAGAGCGTCGAGAGGGGAAAAACTCATTGTTGGGCACAATCGTGAGATTAACCCTGGCGATTATTGGGATGATGGTATTGATATGAGGGAGAACAACGAGCGGATGCAACGGCTTACAGATATGAATACATTGTGTAAGCCTGTGTATGAGATAATTGAACGAAATGATTGGTTCTTTAAAAGGTTGAATTCTGTTAAAGATATTCACATCATAGGTCATTCCTGCGAAGCTGTGGATTATCCGTACTTCCGTAAGATTAAGGTGCCTGTCATAGTGGTTACTATGTACGAGAGTTTTGTGGATGGCATCAAGATTGACAAACTCGATGAGGGCTTTCGTGAAAAGTATTCCGAGTTCTACAAGGGTTTTGTTTACTACAGCCTGCGAAACGAGGATTGGATTAAACGCTTAAAGGAATTGACACAGACGTTATGATAAGTGTACTGATCATGGACGACACCCCTGATAAGACTGCTAAAATCAAGTCGGTCTTGAAGGAAAGGTGCTTGTTGAAAGATGAAGAAATTGACTGGGCCGGTTCCATAAACAGTGGCCGCAGAAAATTGGCATCAACGGTCTATGACCTGCTGATTTTGGATTTGGTGATGCCCATCAACGATGGCGATGAGGTAGAGGCTGAAGGCAATAGCGAGAACTTTATTGATGAGTTGTCGCGTGTGGGTCGCCTCCACAAGCCCGTCTATATCATTGCGCTTACCCAGTATGAGGAGAAGGTAGAGAAGCACAAGCAGTCCTATGCCAAGAAGTTGTGGAAACTGATTCACTACGACCTCAAGGAAACCGATTGGGAAGATGTGCTGCAAGAAGCGGTGGATACCATCGTGGCCACCAAGGAACAGCTGAACAAGTCCATGGAGGATGAACGCCATTACGACGTGGGTATCCTTTGTGCCCTCCCTGAGGAGTTTGAACAGATGAAACTGGCGTTTGGCAATCAGTGGAGCAGCGTCTCGCTGTCAGGGATGCCTTATCAACTCTATGCCACTCAGATGCGAACGGAGTACGGCCACACCATCAAGGTCATTGCCTGCTGCAACAATGTGCCAGGCATGCAAGCCGCCTCTATCACCGCCTCGTTCCTGTTGAGCCGTTTCGATTTGGACACCCTGTTCATGACAGGCTTCTGTGCCGGCTTCAAGAAAAAGGATAAAGACGATGTCAACTATGGCGACATCTTCATTGCAGATTCCGAGTACGACTACGGCAGTGGTAAGCTTATCAAGAAAGAGAACGAGCAGGTGGTGATGCCCGAACCCAAGCAGATGCCTTGCAGCTATGATATTCTAGGTAAGTTGAACGACTTTATCACAGAGCAGTTAGCTGCATCTAAACTTTTTGCGGAGTTAAACCGAATTGGTCTTATGGTTGAGGGTATGGGGATGCCTAATATTCATGTCGGCCCCGGCGCCTGTGGCTCTTATGTGGTAAGCGATGAGACCTTCATGCAACAGTTGGTGAAAGACGATAACCGCAACCTGAAAGGCCTGGATATGGAAGGCTACGGCCTGTATCTGGCTGGTCACATGCTGAACAAGACCTGTGTGTTGGTTAAAGGAATCGCAGATTTTGGAAACGAAAACAAAGACGATAAGTATCATAAGGTGTGCTCATACGCCAGCGCCTGGTTTGTGCAGCATTTCATTAAAAAGATGCTCTGATGTAAGCCCCCAAATAGGAGGCAGGAACTTTCTATACGAAGGCATTTATAATAACAACTAATATTTTTATAGCAATGAGAATCAAGAGACTTTCTTACAAGGATATTATTACTGGATGGAACATCAGCAATATGGAGTTCTCTAAGTTTACACTCTTAGTGGGTGCTTCTGGGGTTGGAAAAACTCAAATACTCAAGGCTATTCAGAATCTCGCGGCAATATCACGGGGGCGGTCTGGGAATGGCATTGAGTGGAATGTGTTGTTCAATGTTGATGGGGTCGACTACGAGTGGGCTGGAGCTTTCTCGCCTGATGAGGGCGAATATGCCAGAATGGTACATAAGAAAACCCCTTCTATACCTGTCGTTTATGAGATACTGAAAAAGGAGGAGGAGATTATCGTCAATCGTGATGAAAATGGTATTATGTTTCGTGAGATTCGCACTGTGAAGTTAGAACCCACACAAAGCATAATCTATCTTCTTAAAGAAGAAGATGAAATTCAGCCTATTTATGACGGTTTCCTCAATATCACAAAACTTGATAATACACTTAGTCGCGTCAGTTTTTCTGCAGGAAAAGTTTTTGATCAAGCTAAAGTGGAGTCGTTTGAAGATGTACGCAAAATGCGTTTTCTGTATCCCATAGATAAGCTCTTTATGCTATATAAGTTCAATCTTCCCGAATTTGAAGAGATAAAGCAGGGCTTTCATTCAGTATTCCCTTCTGTGACAGATATAAGGTTCACAATTGAAAACGCTTTTGAGGATATTTCTTCGCCAGTGCTGCAGATTAAGGAAGATGGTGTCAGTCAATGGATTTTATATCAGAATATATCATCAGGAATGTTACGTACCCTATCGCAGTTAGTCATGCTAAAACTAGCCAAGGGTGGAGATGTGGTTTTGATAGATGAGTTCGAGAATAGTCTTGGCGTAAATTGCATAGATGAGGTTGCTGAGTCGATACTTGATTTGGATGAAGATGTTCAGTTTATCATTACCAGTCATCATCCATATATCATCAATTCAATCAGCTATGAGAAGTGGAGAATTGTGACACGTCAAGGTTGTGACGTATCTGTCCATACAGCGGAGGAATTAGGCATCGGTGCACATTCCAATCATGAGAGATTTATGCAGTTAGTCCAGTTGTCTGCATATAAAACCGGCAAGATATGAATCTCTATATGATAGTAGAAGGCAAAAAGACAGAAACATCTGTCTATCCAGCCTGGCTGAGTATCTTGGCTCCTAATCTTCAGCGTGTGAGTGACCCAAGGTCAATCACGGACAACTGCTATTATCTCTTTTCAGGAGAGGGTATCCCCAGTATTTACAATCATGCTTGCAATGCAATCCTTGATATTCAACAGATAAATAAAGGATACAATAAGTACGACTATTTGTTGATTTGTCTTGATACAGAAGAAGGCACACGTGAAGATATTAATCGTGAATTTAAAGAGTATCTGATTAAAAACAAGGTTAATCCTCAAGGTGTAAATGTCGTAATATGTGAACACAAAGTGTGTATGGAGACTTGGTTTTTAGGTAATCGTTTTATCTTTAAACAAAATGCAAATACACAGGAGTTCATAGATTGCGTGCGACACTATAATGTCTCAATTGAAGACCCAGAATTGATGCCATCTTTCGACTCAGAGAAAAACAAAGCGGAATATCATCTTTATTATTTAAAGAAGATGTTTGCAGAGCGTAATATGATATACAAGAAAAACAAGACGGATGAAGTACAAGATTCGCAATATTTGAATCAACTAATATCTCGATACAAAGAAACAGGTCAAATAGCCACCTTTGGCCAATGGTTTGATTTTATTACGTCAAACTTCAAGTGATATCAATGTGATAAACCAGCAGCTCCGCTGCTATCTGTGCTATCTGTGGTATCTGTGTGAGAACCTTGAACACTGAAACTTGAATCTTGAAACTTGAAACCCGCAGCAATGCTGCCCTGAATCCTGAAACCCGCAGCAATGCTGCCCTGAAACTTGAAACCTGAAACCCGCAGCAATGCTGCCCTGAAACTTGAAACCAGATTCTTGAAACCTGAAACTTGAAACTTGAAACCTTGAACTCTGCAGTACCCACGCTCTACCCATACTCTAGCCAGCGATCACTCTGCTTCTAGGCTGCTTCTAGCCATACTCGAGGAGTATAGCTAAAATATAGCTAATACGATGTAATATCCTCTCTCCGCGCATCAAAATCGCGTCTTTGCTCCAGAGAGTCAAAGCAGTCTCGACGTAGTCAACCATTAAACGTTAATCGTTAATCGTTAACCTTTAACCGTTACAAGTAATTCTTTTGATCTGGTTTAAATTCCATTGGAATTGATGAGGTGGATGTGGGCTTTTATCCGGAAGCTCGCTTACGAGGAAAAGCAGACAGCTACAGCATCAGAGACGTAGTCTCGACCAGAGCAAAAGTGTTTTGGAGGTTTTGATTGAAATAAATCCGTGATATCCGTGTAATCTGTGTGAGAACATGTTTTCGCGTATTTCGCGCTTTTCGAAGTTTTCGCAATATGAAATTCTCAAAACCGCGCCTTTCTTGCCCTCTAACAAGTGCTCATATGCTGGCTGAAGTGCGAAAAAAGAGTCAAAATGTCTTTAACCATTAAACATTAACCGTTAAACGTTACAAAAAAATCCAGATTTCATCTGAAAATTGAATTTTTTCCTTACCTTTGCAAACAGAATAGAGTATTTAGAGAAATGGCTTCATTTGAATACAATCCATTGGCTGATAGCGTTACTATAAAGTACGAATGCCCTAATTGTGGTCATATAAACGAAAATACCCTTACCAAAGAGATAAATGTAAGAAAATCTACGTCTTCGGTTGGAATATCTGACAGGAGTTCGACTTCTGACAAAACCGAGCACTCGCGAATGTGAAGCATGAGCAAAAACTGCGGAGCGGCGACAGCTGCGAGCATGAGACCGAAAGGCCGAGAGAATAATTAATACGAAGATTTATGGAACCAATACTTAAGAGTTATTATAACCGTTTCAAGGAGTCCTTTGAGATTGACACAAAGGATAACAACGCAGGGAACCAGCAACGTAAGGAAGCCGCTGCGTTTGAGAAATTCATTAACCACGTCATGTTCAGCATCGATGACCCAGATGCGTTTGTCAGCGATGTGGATATGCTTGATACTGTCTGTGTAGGTGGCGGACAGGATATGGGTATTGATGGTATTGGCGTACGTATCAATGGCCGCTTGGTGGCTACCAAGGAAGATGTGCAGCAACTTCTTGAGATTAGCAAGAAGATTGATATAGAGTTTGTTTTTATCCAGTCCAAGATGCAGGAGCATTTTGACTCTTCCGAGTTCAATACAGCCGGTCTTGGCGTGAAGGATTTCTTCTCTAAGCAGCCCAAGTTGCCTTGCAACGATGCCGTAAATGACTTCCGCGCGCTGAAAGACTACCTCTACGAGGACGAAGATGTGCTGAAAAAAATTCAGCACAATCCTTCTGTCAATTTCTATTATGTGGCTATGGGCCCGACTCCTGTTGATGAGCATTTCAAAGGAGTCAAGCGGATGATAGAGGATGAGTTGCGCAATAACACCGGCTGCTATTTCGAAGATGTCCGCGTGGAACTAGTGGGCGGCAAGCAGATTCTGGCCTACTGCCGTGAGTTGGAGAACAACTTCACGGTGCAACTGAACACCAACGATATAATCCCGTTGACCGTACCGGGTAACGACCGCATCAAGAAAGCCTACATTTTCACCTGCTATGCTCGTGAGTTCATGAAGATATTGAAGAAAGACGATGGTACTATCCGTCGCTCCCTTTTCAACGACAACGTTCGTGACTACCTAGGAGCAAAAGGCAGTGTGAACTGCGAAATCAAGGAAACCATCTCCACTTCGCCCGAGATGTTTTCGTTGTGCAACAACGGTATCACCATAGTATGCTCCGAGTTTGATCAGATTAAGGACAAACTAGTAAAGATTGAGAACCCGCAAATTGTAAACGGTTGCCAGACCAGTAACACTCTGTTTGAGAACAGTTCAGAGGCTGGCTTTGACAAAGTGCAGCTTGTGGTGCGCATCATCTGTACCGAGGATGTGGAGATAACTAACCGGGTGGTGCGCGGCACCAACAAGCAGAACCAGGTGCTTGATGAGGCATTTGAGGCTACCAAGCCCTACCACCAGAATTTGGAGCTCTATTTCAACTCCATTCAGGACGGGCTAGCCCGTCTTTACTATGAACGCCGCTCCAAGCAGTATTCTTTTAATCCGCTGATCAAAAAATATCAGATAGTGAACCTGCGTATCCTTACGCAGACATTCGTGGCTGTGTTTCTAGATTCACCCCATATTGCCCACCGTCACGAAGCCAAACTATTGGAAGAGTTTTGTCAGGAACCCCGTAGGATTTATACCGAGAAGCATAATCCGATAGTGTATTACACTTGCGCAACCCTTTGGTATTATTTTGAGAAAGCTTTCCGTGACGGTCTTGTTGATAAGCGCTACAAGACCTACAAGGCACACCTGTACTTGATATTTAGGGAATTGGTATGCGGCCATCCGTCCACGCTTCTTGGCAACAAGATGGAGGCTTATTGCAACCGGTTTATGGACGCTTTGAAGAAACCTGAAACCAAAGATTATTTGGATAAAACAGTAGAGTTCTTCAACCGCATGACAAAAGAGTGGGTGAAAACTGGTGGGAGCAAGTATGGTATCAAAGATTCTAAGTCATTCGAATATCTTCTGATAAAGAGTCTTAGCGACAGAACAGGAAGCGTATCCACTGCTAAAACAAAGGAAGAGCCTGAAGATGAAAGGGAGAATGGCGTTATCATCAATCTGGTTTATCATAATGATGACCATTGGTATGCTTTCATCAAGTCGGAGGATGAAGGTGAGAACCTCTATTTTGACAAACGTAACTATACAGGCGAAGTGCGGCGGATTATTGTTGGCGAGCGCGTCTCTTTTGTCCGAAAGAAAAGATCAGATAAAGAGGGCAAGAAACTGTATGCCGATGTTGTGAGGATTTCTTACTAGTGAATAAGAGTCGCTCCATGCACAGACGCGGGTAAAGTCCAAAGTCCGCGAGCGAGCTTACGGCTGTAAGGTTTTCCAGCGGCGAAGCAGTGAAAAGTAAGAGTAGTGGACAAGAAGCATATTATGGCAACTTCAATATAATCGCGATGGGAAAGTATCAGATAGTGATAAACAGGCTAAAGGCAAATTCCAAGAAGGAGACTGCCTTTTATGCCTCTAAAATGATGTCGCATCCTTATTCTGAGGAAGAGGGATGGGGCTTTAGTGATGTGTTGCGGGTTGGTGACTCTATCAATGCTACGCTTCAAAAACGGATTACTGCCTCTTACAGTGTGTGGAATGAGGAACTGCAACAAATTGAGAGGCAGAATTTCCAGATAGTCACAGAAGTCCGTTTTGAAATGGATTTCCAGCATGGGCTGCTGATTGCCGAAGGAACCAACACCCAACTTAATCGCATTAAACAGGCGTTCCGCCAGATATTTTGGAATGAGTTTGTTTACGAGGAGTTTTTATTGATGCCGATAGACTATATCAAGATTCTTACTGGCTCAAGGATGCTTTCTTCAATTGGCGAGATTACAATTAGAGATTTCCAATATGAAGGATGCTTGATTGGCCGTTATACGGCAAAACCCACCAGTCAGCTTGATATACTTGCCAAGGTGGGTGAAAATGCAAAGAATATAATCCGCTCCAAACTGAAAGTAAACGTCAATGGTGAGGAATCTATCCTGACTGTGAGCAACCGCAATGTGATAGTCTTGGATTTTTCCGAGGATGCAAAAGAGTCTTTTGTAAATTATCTAAAAGCAAATATCAAGTAGTATGGCAGAGAAGCAAGGAAAGCTTGGTGACAATTGGAACGACTATGCCAACCGCTTGGTAAAGCTGCTGGGCTGGGATCATATTGGCGATAAGAACATGGATTTGAAGGGAAACGATGGCGAAGAATACGGCGTGGATTCCATTCTGAAATACAAGGTTGCAGGTAAAGACACGTTGCAAACTGTCATTCTTGAATCCAAAAGGTATGCCAAGACGAGTATCCAGTCAAACACGCTGTTTAAGTGGGTAAAGAGGCTTAAAGAAAAGTTGGATGGACTAAGAAATTCGGAAGAGTTACTTAAGGAATTTCCGGAGATGGATGACTGCTCACAAACTAACCTGGGCGTTATTATGCTTTGGGTACATGATGCTGACGAGAGTTATCTGAACGGTACATTCCAGCATCTTCTTGAAAATACCATCATCACCACGGGAGCAAAACCTGGTTCTTATTTAAGGATTATGGTACTTGACAACCGTCGCATTGTGCAGCTATGTGCTATGCGCGATGCGTTGAAGAAATTCGATGACTTCAACTTCGTTTACCCGGCAGGAATCATTGAAAACGTGGCCATAGAACAGAGCCAAATCCTGTCTGTGGAATATATGGTGTCAAACATCATCATAGCCGATGCTGTAAAGGACGGAAAGACCTCTTCTTTGGTTTTCTATTTTGGTGAGATTTCGGAAAGCAATATGTCGTTGTTGATGAAATTTCTCAGTCAATATCAACGCATTGAAAAAAATAACCCCCTACTTATATACTACTACGATAAGTCTGATACAGTGTTGGATGTCATCAACTCTTACAAAAACAAGGACGACTACAAGAACATCCTTGATTTCAGAAAGTTGGCTCATTACTCCTTTGATTCTGAACCACAAACAATAGCAAACGATGAGTGAAACAAATATAAGTTATCCCAATTCAAACGAACTCAGGGATGTAGTCAATGAGAGTGTTAAGCAGTCTGAACTGTTGAGTTTTCTTAGAAAGAAGGGCATCTTTTATTTGAATGCATCGCACGAGGATTCTGCAATGCTGACTTCTCGTTTGCTTCTTGATGGCGATGATTTGAATGAGATACGTCGCTATGCTTATAAGAATGTGAATAAGAGCCTGCTGAGCGGCTTTACCCTTGAATCCAACTCTATATTTGATCTTGAATCCGTTTACAACACGATTCGAGAAGGGGAAACGTTCAAGAAGGAAGGCTATAAGCTGAAGGCCCTCTATAAGGTTGGTGGCAAGACCAAGGAGTTTGGCGGTAGCGTGGAGTACAGAAGATTTCGTCCTGGCAGAACCGCTTTTCTTAAAGAGGAGAAGCATGAGATTCCTTTCCGAATCAAAGAGCTGTCCAAGAAACAATGGCAAGTTGAGGTTGACGGTGAGAGTTCCAGCGACGGGAAGGCCATACAGAAACTCTTTACTATGGCAGTCCGTGGTAAAGACATTACCATTGAAGAACTGCGACTGGACAGCCTTTGCAATGCAAAAACGATTACTTTCTTTGACAGGCTTGTGAAAGAGGGACTTGACAATGAGTGGGCCATAGAGGATATACTGCGTTTGACATTACGTCGTTCCAAGGACAAGAATGAGCAAGATGAAGTAATTGAGGAAGAAAGCGATGCTACCAGCGAAGAGGAAAAGGACGTTGAAGTGAAAGAAGCTCCCAAGGAGCAATTGTCAGGAATCTCTCAAGCCATTTTGGAGGGAAAGAACCTCCGTGAGAACAAGTTTGTTCGTATGGCTGAGGAGGATGGCTATCTGTTCGCTTCCATGACGTATATGTTCGAGCGCAAGAAGGACAACAGCCATATTAAGTTGCGGGCAGAATTTAAGGGCAACCCCAAGATTTTTGAGGTGAGTTTGGAAAGTTTCAGCAAACCTGACTCCGATTTGAGCGATGGTGATACTGTTGATTTAACCGATGACCAGAATTACCAGTACCGAACAATCTTCTGGAATAACGCCAAGAAGATATATAACGAACTGGTCTCTGGGAAAGTATGATATATGACATTTGTGCATCACTGAGCTCACAGGCTTTACCCGAAGTTTGTGGCTTTACTGGTAGCAAGCAAAAAGAAATATACAAAGAGTATAACGGCATAAGCAGGGAAATGTGATAGGAAATAATCACACCCAACCGTAAACATCAATCCTTAAACCTTAAACGGTAAACAGTAAACTTTATTAAAAATGCCCAATAATTCATCATCGAATAAACGAACAGCAAAGAAATCAATTCTCAAATTCTCTAATTCTTGATATCGACAACATATTTCATTATGAACCAACAGGAAAACCTTGCTGTTTATTTCGTTGAGATGCTGGCGAAGCAGAATGCGACGCCAGAGGAGAAGAAAATACAGGCCCTCATTAAGACTGCGTTGTATGGAGATAACCTTCTCAAGTTTATTGATGAAGTTTCCAAGGCCTTTAAGGGCTGCGGAAAGGTAAGCGTTGAGACGGTCAAAGGTGTGACGGAGTATTTCAAAGCAAATAGTGAGGTTCAGATTCGAAATACTGATAAGGATGAAGAGGAGAAAGAACGTCTTATAAAGGAAACTTCTAACCGCATCGTTCAAGGTGAAGTATGGGTCCTCGGAACGTTAGCGCATTTAGGACACTTAGCGGAGTAACTCTCAACTATCAATTCTCAACTGTCAACTAATAGAATGCCCGATAATTAATCATCGAATAAACGCATTTGCGAAGAAAACATAACACAAAATAATGCAGGACGAGACATCAAATAATAAACGCATAGCCAAAAACACTATCGCCTTGTACTTCCGCACATTCATTACCATGATTGTGGGATTGTACACTGGTCGTGTGATGCTTCAGGCTCTTGGTGTTGACAATTATGGCATCAATAATGTTGTTGGTGGGATAGTTGCAATGTCTTCGCTCATAACTGCCACCATGTCAGCGGCAATCTCACGCTATATTACATATGCACTGGGAAAAGGAGACGAGGAACAGCTGAAGACGATGTTTTCGACCGCAGTCAATGCACAGATTGTTATGTCAGTAATCGCTATTGTAGTCCTGGAGATTGGTGGCTTATGGTTTCTGAATACTGCTGCGCAAATACCACAAGGGAGAGAAAATGCAGCTTTCTGGGTGTTTCAATGTTCTCTTATATCGCTCGCGATAGGCTTAGTCAGTTCTCCATATAATGCGTTGCTCGTTGCACATGAACGCATGGGAATCTATGCCTACACAAGCATCGCAGAAGCAATGCTCAAACTTGCTATATGCTTTGTAATATTGGCTTATAGTGGCGATCGTCTTATACTTCTTGCCATTCTCACAGTTTTGGTAGGTCTTGGAATGCGTATCTTTTATGGATGGTATTGTGGTAAGAACTTTGATGAAGCACATTACAGCCCAAAGGTTTTTGATAAAGGGTTATTAAAGGAACTTACGGTGTTCAGTGGATGGAACCTGCTAAATAACGGTGCATATACTTTTGCTACTCAGGGTGTAAATATGCTAATCAATGTTTTCTTCGGAGTTGCATACAATGCCGCGAGGGGTATTGCTAATACAGTAAACGCTGCAGTGCAGAGCTTCGTGGGAAACTTTACTGTGGCATTTTCACCTCAAATTACCAAATCATATGCTTCCGGAGATAAAGCCTATGCAATCCATCTCGGCAATCGTGGGACAAAGTTTTCATGGCTGATGATGTACATCTTTATTGTCCCAGTTTGCTGTGAAGCGGATACGCTCCTCAGGCTCTGGTTAGGAGAAGCACCTGAATGGTCCGCTCTTTTTCTTCGTTTTGCAATGTTCGAATCATTGGCTGTATGCTCAGGGCAAAACCTCTTTCGTCTCATACAAGCAGACGGACATATAAAGAAATACACTGTTCATGCAGCAATAACAGCAGCTTTTATATTCCCACTCACGTGGATAGTATATATTCTGGGGGCACCAGTATGGTTGTCATACGTCATTTTCATTATAGACTTTTTGGTACTTAATCTGGTCAGGTTCTATGATATAAAGAAACTCATGCCGTTTTCTATAAGACAGCATATAAAGGAAGTGATAATACCATGCCTGATAGTATCCGTTACTTCATTTATACTTCCACTTTGTCTATGCTACTATATGAATCCTGGTATAATACGCTTCTTGGCGAATGTTCCAATAGCCATTATCTGGACTTGTCTTTGTTGCATATTTTTTGGATTAACAAAGAATGAACGCGAGTTCTTTTGGAGTAAAGCCAAACATGTGGCGTTAAAATTATGGGATTTATAAGAGGATATTCTAAATATGAGAACAATGTCAATTAAAAATTGCCCAAATAAATCTAAAACTGAACGAGATTCCAATATGGAATTGTTTAGAATATTAGCAATGTTCCTTGTATTAGTCGTTCATGCAGATTTCTTCTCCTTGGGCTCACCAACATATTCAGAGATGTTAGAAACCCCTTTGTCATCATTTGCAAGACTTTTTTTTCAATCTTTGTCAATAGGATGCGTTAACATGTTCGTATTGCTATCGGGATGGTATGGTATAAGACCTAAAATTAGTAGTTTTTGCAACTTCATTTTCCAATGCGCTTTTTTCTTGTTTGGTATTTATGCTTTCTGTTTATTGTTTCATTTATCAGAATTAAATATTAAAGGAATAATGGGTTGCCTTCTATTACTGAAATGGAATTGGTTTATTAAAGCATACTTACTTCTTTATTTATTATCTCCAGTTCTTAACTCTTTTGTAGAGTTATCAACTCAAAAGCTACACAGGAATGTTCTTATATGTTTTTTCATATTTCAAAGTATCTTTTCATGGATTGTTAATGCGGCAGTATTTTTTGAGAGTGGATATAGCACAATTTCTTTTATAGGACTTTATTTGTTAGCGAGATATTTTTCAAAATATAAGAGTAGATGGATGACATACGATAGAAAAGTGTATCTATTAGTTTTTATTTTAGTGTCTTTTATTGGAGCTGTAGCATCTTATGCGTTTGGCGTGTTTCGAATTCCATATTTTAATGGGCTAATATTCAGATATGATAGTCCCGTGGTAATATTGGCCTCCCTCTCATTGCTAATTTACTTTAGCAAACTTCACTTCCATAGTAAAATAATAAACTGGATTGGTGCGTCATCTTTCGCAGTATTTCTGCTTCATACTAACCCCAATTTATGTGAGCAGCATTTTATCCCTATGATTCAGAATATTTATTCGTCAAATGAGGGCGTAGTATGCTTACTTTACATAGGCGCGTTCCTTTTGGTTATCTATATTGTGGCAATATTACTGGATCAAGTTCGAAAAATAATGTGGTATAGATTAGAACCACTATTGTTAGAAAGAATTCAACATGATTAATATAGTTGACAAACATAACTGTTGTGGTTGCTCAGCCTGTGCTCAAGCATGTCCCAAGCAATGCCTCTCAATGCAGCAGGATGTTGAAGGATTCTTGTATCCTCAGGTTGACACATCAAGTTGTATAGACTGTGGCTTGTGCGAAAAGGTATGTCCTTTCATTCATCCCTACGAGCCAAGAACACCTATACAAACTTATGCTGCCATCAATAATGATGAGCAGATCCGCATGGAGAGTTCTTCTGGTGGTATCTTCACATTATTGTCAGAACAAATAATAAACGAAGGAGGGGTCGTCTTTGGCGCGCGATTTGATGAGAATTGGCAGGTTACTATAGACTATACTGAGACAACAGACGGAATAGGTGCATTCAGAGGAAGTAAATATGTTCAGGCTCGTGTAGGTGATACGTATGCTAAATGTGCCAATTTCCTTAAGGCAGGAAGAAAAGTCTTGTATTCAGGAACACCTTGTCAAATTGCGGGATTGAAACATTATCTTCGAAAGGAATATGACAATTTAATAACGGTTGATTTCGTCTGTCATGGTGTGCCTAGTCCTAAGGTGTGGGAAAAATATCTTCACGAACTGGTTGGAACTGTAAATGTACAAGGAGTGTCAATGCGTGATAAGCAGCATGAAGGGTGGAAGCGCTTCAATTTTGTCCTTGATTACCAAAAGGAAGGAAAGATGATTTCTTTATCATCGTGGCATCAAGAAAATGATTATATGAACGCGTTCCTTCGTGACATGATACTTAGACCATCGTGTTATGCCTGCAAAGCTAAGGAATGCCGTAGTCATAGTGATATAACAATCGCAGACTTTTGGGGTATTCAAAATGTCCGTCCTCAAATGGATGACGATAAGGGTACAGGTCTAGTTTTGATTCATACAGCAAAGGGCAAAGAAAATGTGCCCTTCGACAAGATGAAATATGAAGAGGTGACATTTGAAGAAGGTTATCGTAATAACCCTGCTATATATAGAAGTGCGACCCCCTGGCCTCGTCGTGCAGAGTTCTTTCAGCAACTTGATAACGAAGAAGGAGTCGTCGATTTGATTCGAAAATCATTAAGGCCAACTGTGCAGATGCAACTTAAGTCATTTATAAGAAGGATTGCTTACTCACCTATAAGGATTGTCAGAATAATAATCCGCAAAATAGGGGGATATGATTCATTCAACAAATTTTCGTAATAAGCAGAATGGGTGGCCTAAATATGGCATAACAATATAATTACAACAACAATGAAAATAGGAATACTGACACAACCACTTGCTTCAAATTATGGAGGGTTGCTTCAGGCATGGACTCTTCAAACAACATTAGAAAAGTTAGGCCATGAGGTTATTATATTGAACAGAATTTATGGTTCAGATAGGAATCCTCTGATTGAATTTATGGCTTATATTAAACGTGTCATACTTTCTATATTCTCAAATAATAAGAATAGTAGTTTAACGGAAGACGATTTGAGTTATATTAGGCAACATACAACATCGTTTATAGCTAAATATCATCATAAAAGTCCAGACCTCCATAACTCTCGTGAGTTAAAATCTTTTGCAAGAAAAAATAAAATAGAAGCATTTGTTGTAGGTAGTGACCAGTGTTGGCGACCGAGGTATTCTCCTAATATATTGAATTATTTTCTTGATTTTGCCAAAGATTGGGATGTAAAACGACTAACATACGCTGCTAGTTTTGGAGTTGATCAATGGGAGTTTTCCCCGACCCAGACGGACAAGTGCGCAGCGCTTGCAAAATTATTTGATGCTATTTCTGTAAGAGAAGAATCTGGAGTGGAATTATGCAATAAGTACCTGGGCGTTGATGCGCAACTTGTTTTAGATCCTACTTTGTTACTTAAAAAAGAGGATTATGTTCAACTCGTTAAGAATGAAAATGAACCACAAGTGGAGGGAAATCTGTTCTGCTATGTCTTAGATACGGACGACTGCAAGTCTGATTTCATTAACAGGGTAGCAAAAAAAACAGGTCTAACCCCTTGTTTCTGTATGCCCCGTTTGACACCTACATTTGAGAATTATTTAAAAGATAGAGACGCATGTGTCATCCCGCCTGTGACAAAATGGATTCGTAGTTTTATGGATGCAGAAATTGTTATTGCAGATTCTTTTCACGGAACCGTGTTCTCTATTATCTTTAATAAGCCTTTCTGGGTTCTTGGAAATCACGAAAGAGGAATGGCAAGGTTTTATTCTTTGTTAAAAATGTTTGGACTCGAGGATAGACTTGTAATACCAGAAAAGTTAAAAGAGACTGATTATTCAAAACCTATCGATTGGATTCAAGTAAACGAAAAGCATAACAAAATGCGAGAAGCAGCACTAAGATTCCTATCGGTGAATCTCTAAACATATAAATATGACACATCCATTCATCTCAATCATAACTCCAGTATTTAAGGTAGAAAAGTATCTTAATAAGTGCATAGACTCCATATTAGCACAGTCGTTTCACGACTGGGAGTTGATACTTGTTGATGATGGAAGTCCAGACGACTCAGGTAAAATCTGTGATAAATATGCAGAAAAAGATGAGCGTATCAGGTGTATACATAAACAGAATGGTGGTGTGAGTTCTGCAAGAAATTTGGGGGTGGATATAGCAGAAGGAGAATTCATTACCTTCGTTGATTCTGATGACTATATTGGCCCTACTTATCTTCAAGACTTTATAGATAATAAGGATTACGATTTAATACTGACTGGCCTAACACGCTACAGTAATGAGAATGAACAAAAGTTGTTTGGAAATGAAGAGGTGTGCTATGCAGACTTGGTAAAATTTATAAAGGATTGGAAGGAAACATTCGATAAATCAAAACTTACTATCGGAGGTTTAAGTTTTGTAGCTGCCAAAGCAATTCGCGCTTCTATCATTAAAGATAATAATATCCGTTTTAATCAAGAGATGATATTAGGCGAGGACACCTGTATGGTTTTTGACTGTTTGCGTTATTCGCAAAATGTTAAGATAATACGAGGAAACAACTATTACTACTATCAACCACCAGCTGCACATACTTATCAGTTCGATTTAAACCAATGTATACGACATTGTCAAATATATACCGAAAAAGTTAGGGAAATAGAGAAGGTTTACGGGATTTATCCGCAGACGCAAGTAGATGCGTATTGTGCAATGGTATTCCAATACTATTACCTTTCGCTATTTAATTGTAGTTTTGTTTCTTTTGTACGCAATATAGTAAAGTATCGAATTCAAAAAAAACAGAATTCACAACTTGCTTATTATGAAGCTTTAATTACAAGCAAAAATAAGAGAACTTTTTTTGCCATAAAACACCCGATTCTGTTTTACTTGTATAACATATTACGTAAGTCATGACTCTGACATTTGTTACAAATTTCGTACATCACCATCAGTTGCCAGTGGCTGACGAGTTTTACAAGCATTTAGGTGGCGGTTACTACTATATAGCCACGAAGCCGCTGCCAGATTGGCTGATAAGGGGGGGGTATGACCCCAACCTTGAACGCCCGTATATCGTCCGAAGTTACAGGTCTTTAGACGAGATGGAAGAAGCCAGGCGATTAATTGACGATAGCGATGTAGTAATCATAGGTTCTGCGCCAAACGAATGGGTGCTAAAGCGCAAGGAAAATAACAAAGTTACATTCCATTATCACGAGCGGTGGCTGAAAGACATCAATATTCATACTTTCTCCCCCCGTAACCTGTATTGTATTTACAATCATTACTTCCGATTCCGCAAGAAGCGTACGTATTTGCTGTGTGCCTCTGCCTTCACGGCCCATGATGCACATCGCTTTGGGTGCTTTCCCGACCGCTGCTTTAAGTGGGGCTATATGACTGCCGTAGATGAAAATCTTAAATTAGGGGCAACTATGGTGGAACCCATTTCAACAAGCGTAAAACTTATGTGGTGTGCTAGGTTTTTAGACTGGAAACATCCAGAATTACCTGTACAATTGGCTGCGAGGCTTAAGAAGAAAGGGTATAGATTTGTCATTGACATGTTTGGCAGTGGAAAAGAATTTGAAAAGACGAAATCACTTATTGAAATACTGAATGTGAGCAACCATGTAAGGCTATGTGGTAACCGCCCTAACGAAAAGATTCTCGAAGAGATGCGCCGACACAGAATATTTCTTTTCACCAGTGATCGTAACGAGGGTTGGGGGGCCGTTCTTAACGAGTCTATGTCAAATGGATGTGTTCCTGTCGCAAGCGATGCTATTGGCAGTGTTCCTTTTCTTATCAAAGATGCAGAGAATGGAATGATATTTAATTCTTGCAACCTTGACTCATTGGAAAGGAAAGTGTGTACGTTGCTTGACGATAGAAATATGCTGTCGAGAATGTCGTTTGAGGCACTTCGTACGATGCGGGAGGTGTGGTCGCCAAGGGTAGCCGCAGCAAACTTTCTTGAGCTTGCTCATCATGCCCTTCAGGGGACTTTAGATTTGTACAAACGTGAGGAAGGTCCGGCATCTTGGGATAGAAGTAAATAATGTAAAACAATTTGGAACAAATATGAAGTTTTGTTTGGTTAAATCGTTATTCCCCACAGGGGCGTTATTGAGATGATGGAAGAGATTGATGGTTGTAAATTTGTCGATTTGTAACATAATAATAGTGTACAAATGCAAATACTCTTGTAAAAGGTTTTGTATAATTGAAACAGTAATAATTGATGAAGGTGCTTTGGATTACAAATACGGTGTTCCCCGAAGCGTTACAATTGCTTGGGAAAGGCGACGGCAAACTTACTGGTTCTGGTGGTTGGATGTTGTCGCTTGCTGCAGCTATTAGTGATGGGCAAGGTGTTCGGCTTGTCGTTTGCAGTGTAAGCCATTTAGTTGACCGGTTGAAAAGACTGGAGGGTCAACATATTGTATATTATCTACTTCCTAAGGGACGAAAAGAGCGGGAGTACGACAAGAAGTACGAAGCATTTTGGAAAGCTATACAAGAAAAAGAAAAACCTGATGTTATCCATGTTCATGGTACTGAATTCCCCTATGGATTGTCCTATATCAACGCATGTGGGAATAAACATGTCGTGGTATCGGTACAGGGCGTGGTTTATGCTATTGCAAAGTATTACACTGCCGGCATAACAAACATGGAGATTCTTAGAAGCCTAACACTTCGTGATATGTTCGGCAGGACCATCTGGCATGAAAAGAAACGGTTTGAAAAACAGGCAAGGTTGGAGAAAGAGACGCTGGAGAAATGCAACCATATTATCGGTCGCACGGCTTTTGATAGAGCCTATATCGAGAGTGTCAACCCGGCAGCCCACTACTATAAATGTAATGAAACTCTACGCGATGAGTTCTATAGTGGAACGTGGGACGAAGAGAAGTGTAAAAAACACGTTATTTTTCTGAGTCAGGGGTGGTATCCGCTTAAGGGTGTTCACCAGGTGTTGAAAGCCATGCCTTTCATTCTAAAGAGATATCCCGATGCTGTGATACGTATTGCGGGACCGAACATTATGAAGGCCTGTACGGTGTTGGAAAAGGCAAGGCTCTCCGGCTATGCCAATTATCTGCGTAAAACCATTAAGTCTCTTGGTATAGAGGGCAGGATTGTATTCACTGGCCCCCTGTCGGCAAATGGTATAAGGGACGAACTGTTGTCATGCAATGTTTTTGTATGCCCATCGTCGATAGAAAATAGTTCCAACTCACTTGCCGAGGCTCAGATTTTGGGCGTGCCCTGTATCGCAAGTTATGTGGGGGGGGCGCCAAGTATGATGAAAGGTGATGAGGAACACCTATACAGATTTGAAGATTTTGAAATGATGGCAATGCTGATAATGGAGGTTTTTAAAGGAGAAGGCATTGATATGTCGATACAGTCTTTAGCAAGAATACGACATGACGCAAATCGTAATTTAGAAGCATTGTTAAATATTTACAATATTGTATACAATGAATAAAAGTAGAGATGTAATAATTGGTATTTTAGTGTCTCTTAATATACTACACGAAGTACCATCATTGGGTTTATTATTCCCAAGTTTACTTTTTGCCATTATTGTAACTGGTACTTTCTTCTATTTGATATTAAGTCTGGGATTGAATAGGTTTTTTCAGTTGCTCCCATTTTTCTTTATTCCATTATTGGATTTATTGACAGGCATTAGGAGTGATCCGGAACGTGCATTAGCTTTTTTTATGCAGATAATGATTCTGCCCATGACCGCAATGTATATTATTCAAAACGAAAAAAAACAATTAGGAAGGGTGTTGTTTGTGATATTTGTCGTGTTGCAGATAATAACATGTGTTACAACATGTAAGGGACTCATAAGGTTCCCAGATGCTTCGCGAATGCAAGCCATGGGTGAGGCTTCTGAGGCATCAGAGTACATCTTGTATAGATCGCTTAACATTGGAGGGTTTGGGTTTATTTACACTCTCGCGGTTTCATTTCCTCTGATTGTTTTTTCATGGATGAGCAGAAAAGAGTTGTCTAATGGCAAAAATGGTTTATTTATGAATGTTATTATTATAAGTATATTGTTACTTGTTTTTTGGACAATTCTGCAATCTCAATATACAATAGCTTTAATTATAACAATTCTTTCTTTTTCTTTGCTGTTTATTCGTACAAAAGCAAGTATTCGAAAATTAGTAATAATGTTGATAATTGGGACAACTCTGTTTTCATTTTTAAAGCCAGTGATTGGAGAGGGCTTTATATTTGTTTCAAAGCAAGTACCAAGTGAACTAGTTCAATCGCGCGTTAATGATATTGGTTTATCACTCCTGGATAAGAGAACAGAAGGTGATGATTTTGATGTGAGAAATATCGTGTGGCGAAAATCTTGGACGATTTTCACTGAACATCCATTTGGTACTTGGGGCGGAGCTACAGGCGGCCATTCTTTGTGGCTTGACTCTTTGGCATTATATGGTATCCTCGGTTTGATTGCAATTGTTATTTTAATTCATTCGGCTTATAATCGTCTGATTATACCGTTGAAAGAATGGAAGCTATATAATTGCGCTGTATTTGTCTTTGCGTGGTTTATATTGACAGCATTGTTTAATCCTCATATATATACTAATGTAATATTGTTTATTATGCCTGTGTTTTTATATTTATTTTTTGATGTTCGTCTTTTGTGTGGTATAAGACACCGTGTCCGATAACTTCAATCAATTTATATGCAAAAAAATACATCTGAACTAAAAGGAGATTTTTTATATCTTTCAGTATTAGCGTCGCCTTCGGTTTTAGAAGAAGCTAGAATAAAAAACCCATCGTTTAGCAATTATGCGGTTCATAAATTTAATCGTCTAGTTGTTGAGGGCCTATGCGCTTATGGTGTAAATGTGACATCTTTGTCGACTTTTTTTATTCGCAGCAAGTTTTTGTGGAGACACAGGCGTGAAGAGGTGCATGGGGTTAAATATAATTATATCCCATCTATCAATTTTGGCCCTATACGTCACATTTGGATGCTTGTTTACTGCTTCTTCTATGTGTTGGTATGGGGTATGACTAAACGTAGAAATAAAGTAATTCTCTGTGATATTTTAAATATTAGCTCCTGTATGGGCGCAGTAGTAGCAGCAAGGTTGCTAAGATTGCGCAGGGTGGGGATAATGACAGACATGCCGGGATTAATGGTTAGTAGAAGTAATAAATCGAATGCACAAGAATTTTTCCGAAAAGAATCCATTGTCGCAAGAATAAACAAAAGCTTTCTCTCGGGGTTTACGCATTATGTTTTTCTAACTGAACATATGAATTCTGTCGTGAATAAAAAAAATCGTCCTTATATTGTAATGGAAGGCCTGGTGGATTCTGAGTTTACTATTGTGACCCCAAAAGAGAAACTACCTCAAAAAGTTGTGTTATACGCAGGTGGGCTGATGGAACGTTATGGCTTAAAAATGCTCGTTGACGGTTTTATTAAAGCAAATGTTGAAGATTCAGAGTTGTGGATTTATGGTAGTGGTCCATTTGTAAGGCAGTTAGAACAGTATAATAAGGATTATCCATCTGTTATTTATAAGGGAGTAAAACCTAACGAAGAGGTGATCGAGGCAGAACTAATAGCAACACTTTTGGTGAATCCAAGACCCACTCATGAAGAATTTACGAAGTATTCTTTCCCGTCAAAAAATATGGAATATATGGTTAGCGGTACTCCTTTGTTGACAACGGCCTTACCTGGTATGCCAACGGAGTACTATCCATACGTATTTTTGTTTGACGAAGGGGAGACAACCATGGGTTATGCCCAAGTGATAAAGAGGATTTTATCTCTTTCGAAAACAGTTTTAGAAAAAAAAGGGAAAGATGCCCGGGAGTGGGTTCTTCAGGAAAAGAATAATAAGAGTCAGACCTCGAGAATTATTAAGCTCGTTCAATCATAGTTTTAAATATAGTCTCATTATTAGTATTACCATTGATTGGGTATGTTGAGGTGGCTCGAAAAAGAGTTAATTGAACAAAGATATGGTTTAGCATATTCTTTAATATGCAAGTGATATATATATATATAATCTCGTCAATAACATTAATAGTTTTGCGGTATGAAATTATGCCTAATATATAATTTTGCACAGCATTATCGTGCTAGCATCTTCAAATTGATAAGCGAGACTTTTGATTGTGATTTTGTTTTTGGAGATTCTATGAGTGATGTAAAAAAACTTGACTATAGTATTCTCCAGGGAAGTGTTATCGAAACTCATACAAAACGGCTCTTAGGAGGATGGTACTGGCAACCGGGCGTAGTGCGACTGCTCCGCCAACCATATACCCATTATATTTTACTTGGCGAGTCTCGTTCGTTGAGTACATGGTTGTTCTGCATATTGGCAAAAGCATTCTATCGAAAGAAAAAGGTGTATTTCTGGTCGCATGGTTGGTATGGTAAGGAGTCGAAGATAGAGTCTTTTTTAAAAAGAATCCTGTTTAAACTTCCCAATGGGGGTGTATTCTTATATGGGAATTATGCTCGTAATTTGATGATAAAAGAAGGCTTTAACTCTGACAAGCTTTTTACTATCCACAATTCTTTGGCTTACGAGCAGCAGTTGCAGATTCGTTCAATGTTGAAAGTTGATTCTGTTTATCATGATCATTTTCAGAATTCATTTTGCAATTTACTCTTTGTTGGTCGGCTAACGCCAGTAAAAAAATTAGACCAAATTCTATATGCCATGTCAGAATGTGGAAAAAGAGGTAATAATTATAACATTACTTTCATTGGTGGCGGAGAAAAGCAAGATGAATTACAAGAACTGGCAAAAGAATTAAACCTGTCAAATCAGGTCTGGTTTTATGGCTCTTGTTACGACGAGAGATTGCTTGGTCAGCTTATATTTAATGCGGATCTGTGTGTTGCTCCAGGAAACATTGGGTTGACCGCTATGCATGCAATGGTGTTTGGTACACCATGTTTAACGCATAATGATTTCAAATGGCAAATGCCAGAATTTGAAGCCATTAAAGAGGGCATCACTGGAGCCTTCTTCAAAAGAGATGATATTTCGTCTTTGTCTAAAAGCATAGATGGTTGGTTTGAAGAGCATGCTTTACAGCGCGAACAGGTCCGGGTGGCGTGTATGAAAGAAATAGACACACAGTGGACGCCACAGTTTCAAATAGAAGTTATTAAAAAGGTTATAAATCAATAATATGCTAAAGTATTTGCTAGGTTATTTCCTAAATCTATTCAATAGAGGAGTTTCTTTGTTTTGTTTGATAGACTCTTGTTCAAAAGTAAATTGTAAGGCGAGAGTATATGGCTTTACAAGAATCTTCAATTCCACTATTGATAAATATAGTTATGTGGGGAGCAATACAATGATTATCTATGCTGATATAAGTAGGTTTTGCTCCATAGCCGGAGATTCTATTATCGGCATGAGCATTCACACTTTAGATAATCTTTCTACATCTCCAATATTTACAGAGAAACATAATGGTACAGGATCAACGTGGACAAATACGTCTAATGTCTATCCATATGAAAAAGTTCAAATTGGTAATGATGTGTGGATAGGAGCAAGAGTGATGATAATGGGAGGTATTACCATTGGTAATGGTGCTGTAATTGGTGCCGGTGCGATAGTTACTAAAGATGTCCCTCCATATGCAATAGTGGCAGGAATACCTGCAAAGGTAATTCGCTATCGTTTCTCTCAAGAAGTAATAGATCGTCTTGAGACTATCAAGTGGTGGAATTTCCCAGACCAGGTGTTAAAGGACAACATCACATTATTTCAGAGCAAGGAAGTTGATATAGATGCTATTGAACGAATTGCTAATACTTGTTTGTAACATGAGAACACAAATCACTTCATTATGGAAATGCTGATACGTGAATTAGCCTTCTTATTTATATGAATAAAGCATTAATAATATCGTTGAACTTTCATCCTGGGCATGTCTCGCACATGGTGGCGAGTTATCGTCAACTTGAAGAATTGGGATATAAATCGGTTTTTTGTGTTGATGAAGCCTTTGTTTCGTATTTGCCCAAAGATAGTCGTATTTGTCTTTACAGAAAAGATAAAGTAAAAAATGTGGCTGTGGCGATATTCTTATTTCCGAGTCAAAGAAATTTGCTATTGATCCGCAAGCTGAAACGGCAAGGATCCAAGATTGTCTATATTTTCCATGAGCCTCTGGCTCCTTTGAAGGAGTATCGAAAAGCCGGATTCTCGTACAAGTATTTGGCAAAACTTTGGGTGATTAACAGGATTAGCAGCCTAACTGTGAAATGGAGCGGTGCCGTGCTTGTCCCATCAAAAAAAGCCGAGCAGTATTATTATGCTAATCCGCTATATAAGAATGAGAATGTCTATTATTTACCGCTGCTTTATGATGATGAACGAACAACCATGTTAGCCGATAGACAACGTGAATATTTTGGCTACATAGGAACCGTAGCAGCAGATCATTCTTTTAATGAGTTCCTTCAGTTTGTAGAATGGGCTGTTAAGGAGAATAAATTGACTCCGTTAAAGTTCCTGATTGCCACAAAATCTGAATTTGAAGTTCCCCAAATACTGGCTGAATCTACCCGTGTAGTGATACAAAAGGGAAGACCGTTGAATGATGAAGAAATAAACGGGTATTATGCCTCTACCTATGTGGTCTGGAATGCATACGTGCGAACAACTCAGAGCGGTGTTTTAGCAAAGAGTTTTATGTTCGGTACACCAGCTATTGTCTTGAAGAAAAACCTATCTGAGTTTACAGAAGATGGTCAAGAAGTGGCAGCAATTGACAATAATACTTCTTTTGAAGAAATTGAAAATTCTGTTCTTCGTATAATAGGCAACTTTGAGCATTTCTCAAATGCTGCTCGTAAACGATATGAAGAGACTTTTTATTATAGACAATACAATAAAAAAATAAAAGAAATAATAGATAATGCAGAATAATCCCCCCCCTCATACAGGCAGAACACATCCAAGACCGGAACGTATTGTTGCATTTGATGTTCTTAAATGTTTTGCAATTTATTTGATGCTTTGGGCTCATGGAATACAACATCTGACAACTGCAGATTGCGTTGACAATCCTGTATATCGATGGATATATTCATTTCATATGCCATTATTTATGATGGTGTCTGGTTATTTTAGCGGGAAATCAATGCAATTATCTTTTGGGGGATTTACAGGAAAAAAACTTAAACAAATAGCATTGCCTGGATTTGCATGGCCTTGGGTATTCGCTCTGATTGGGGTGGTATTCTTTAGTGGTAGTTTCCATTTTAGTACAAATATATCAAGTTACATACCATATTGGTTTTTAAAGGCACTGCTTATTTGTAATCTTCTGGCGTACATTGGGAATAAATTTAAGTATGGATTATTTGTGACTTTATTAGTCAGCCAAGTGATTCCATTTGCAAATGTCATTTATATGTATCCTGCTTTTGTACTTGGTCAAACGATGGGTAACAATAAAGACTGGTTTAAAAGAAAGATTAAACTAATTTTGATGTTTTCTGCAGCTGTTTACTTTATATCCCTGTTGTTTTGGGGAGCAGATGACTGGCACCTTATGACTCAAACGCAGGAGATGCAAGTAACAGGCGGATTTGCTAAAGCTGGCGTATTTTATGTTGAGAAAACCGTTTACAAGCTAATAGTGAACTTGTCTGGGAGCGTCATGTTTTTCGGTTTATTTATGTCATTAGAAAAACTTTGGGATAATTGTTTCGGAAAGTTTATGGGTTTTATGGGGAAATATACCCTCATAGTGTATATCTTACAGTGCTATATATTAGAAGAGAACCTACCTAAATATGTAAATTTGGATAACCTAACAGCTCCAATTCTCAATTTCGTTGCTACTCCTGCTATTGCTCTTGGCGTATTACTTTTTAGCATAGGTATAGCTGCGCTTGTGGATAAAAATAAATATACTCGACTTTTATTATTAGGTCGTTGATCTTGAATATTGTATGAAAAAACTCCATATCATTACCGAACTCTTCCCACCCGATGAGACATCAACATCATATATCCTTGGCGAGATGGCAAATGCTGCTACTAAGGAATATGAGGTTCACGTGATTTGCGGACCGGAGATATATGATGCTCGTAAAAAACTTGACACAGAGCATCCTTTTCTGTTGGATTCTGCTGTCAAGGTCTTACGGGCTGAGGGACTGGGGATAGACAAGAATACCACTATCGGGAAGGCACGTTCGTTCATCGCCATGAGTCAACGCCTGTATAAGTTGGCAAAGCAAAACATAAAAGATGGGGATAAGGTGCTCCTCGTTACAAACCCTGCACCTCTAGTACTCTTGATGTCACGATTGAGGGAAAAACGCAACTTTGAACTCAACATCCTTGTTCATGATGTATTCCCCGAAAATACTATTCCAGCAGGACTACATATTCCTTCTGTCGCTTATAATCTGATGAAGCGTCTGTTCGACAAAGCTTATGGACGTGCTGACAAATTGTTGGCTATAGGTCGAGATATGGCTAACGTGTTGAGACATAAAGCTGGCGATAAAGTGCAGATAGGGGTTGTAGAGAATTGGGGAGATGTGGAGAACATTCATCCTTTGCCATTCCCTGATGGTCCAATCAAGCTGGAATATGCAGGGAATATCGGACGCGTGCAGGGCTTAGATAAGTTGGTGGATGAATTACCTAAGGATGTGGAACTTCATTTCTATGGCACTGGCGCTATGGAGAAGTCTTTGAAAGAAAAGAATAAGTCCAACGTGCATTTTCATGGGCCATATTTCCGCTCGCAACAAGAAGAAGTGTTGGGAGCAGCACATGTGTCAGTAGTGACTCTGTCTGATGGGATGTATGGTTTGGGCGTTCCCTCCAAAACATATAACATCATGGCTGCTGGCCGCCCAATCATTTATTTTGGTCCAGAAAATGGCGAAATAAGTTTACTGATTAAGGAACATGGCATTGGTTATATTGGTTGGCCAGAGAAATGGGATATCGATGAATTGAAAGATATGGGTGCCAGGGCTCGAGTCTTGGCAGAAACAGTATATAGTAAAGATGCTATATTGAAGAAGTTTATAAAAACATTACAATGAAGAAATTATTGTTTACGGGGGGGACTGGATTCTTGGGTAAGAATACTATGCCTCTGTTGAAAGACACATATGAGGTAACTACTTGTGGCATCACTCCTGATGATATGATAAAGGCAAATTTCGTGAGTGATGTTCCGAATTTACTAGAACATTATGATGTGGTGCTACATGCTGCTGGTAAAGCTCATGTGGTTCCGAAGACAGATGCGGAAAAACGAGCTTTCTATGAAGTGAATTACATTGGTACGATTCACCTGTGTGATGCACTGGAAAAAGTTGGTGTGCCTAAAGCACTTATCTTTATTTCTACTGTGGCTGTGTACGGATGTGAATTCGGTGATATGATAACCGAAGAGCATGCTTTAGAAGGTACAACACCTTATGCAGATAGTAAAATTAAAGCAGAACAATACCTCACCAATTGGTGTGCAAGGAATGGTGTTGTTCTCGGCATACTTCGTCCGTCGCTTTTGGCAGGCAAAAATGCTCCTGGCAATCTTGGTGCTATGGTAGATGGCATCAAGAGGGGCTTCTACATGAACATCGCAGGTGGCAAGGTGGTGAAGAGCATTCTGATGGCTGAGGATATAGCTCGTCTGCTGCCTTTGTTGGAAGAAAAGGGTGGGGTATATAATGTTTGCGACACTCGCCAGCCTTCATTTGGAGAGATCTCAGCTTCTATTGCAAGGCAGCTTGGAAAGCATAAACCCATCAGCATTCCTTACTGGATGGCATGTTGTATGGCAAAGGTTGGAGATTTGTTTGGTTCTAAGGCTCCAATTAATACATATAAATTGGAAAAGATGACGAAGAGCCTAACGTTCAGCAACGAGAAAGCTCGTAAGGAATTAGGCTGGGAACCAATGGATGTGTTGGAGAACTATAAAGTTTAGAGGTTAAAAGGTTAAAGTTTAGAGTATAGAGACTGTTTTGAAGTTTAAAGTTTATAATATTGTCCTGAAGTTAGTCCGTAAGGCATTGGATTCTTCTTGGCAGATTGACCTGCCTGAAGAAATAGATTGGCAGGAGGCGTTAGACCTAGCAATTGCTCAGAGTGTCTTGGGATTATGTTTCGAGGCTGTGGAGAAACTGCCTGCCAATCAACGTCCTCCCCTCGAAATGCTGATGCAATGGTATGGACATACGGAGCAACAGTGTTCTTTGTATGAAAGAACTTGGGCTGTGGCCTGTAAGTTGGACAGGCTTTGGGCAGCTGAAGGCATTCAGGCAACTGTTTTAAAGGGAAGGGCAATTGCTCAATATTATCCTGTTCCCAGTCATCGCTACAGTTGTGACCTGGATGTGTTTATAGGAGGCGAGTGGGGGCGTGCCTGTGAACTATTAGAGAATAAAGGTGTTCGGTTGGAGCATGAGGTATATAAGGAGGTGGAATTTACTCTTGATGGCGTTTATGTGGAATGTCATCGGTATATCACTCCTTTGCGAGGCCACAAAAATTTACTTAAGGTGGAGCGGTGCCTCCGTTCACTGTTGGACAACGAACCAAAGGTCTATTTCGAAGGAACTACTTTGGCTTGCCCGCCATTGATGTTCAATGCCATATTGTATGTGGAACATGCATTGGGTGATTTCCAACAAGGAAATTTGACTTTGAAACACCTTGTGGATTGGGTCTTAATTCGAAGGCAGAATGTTGACTGGAATAAATTTGAAGAACTTTGTAAGGAGTTTAAATTCAACAGGTTTGTAGCCTTGGTTAACGCTTTAGCTGATGTTGTTGAGGGCAAAACGAGTTACGAAACGCTTTCGTCTTCTTACAGGGAGGCATTCGATGAGATTTTTCAATTAAAAGACTCAAAGAAGCCGCACTCATGGTTCCGCAAACGTGTCAATCTCTTCTTCGATATTATAAAGAACAGCAAAAAGTTCAGCAGATATGGCTATACCTCAATGCCGTCTTTCCTTTTTAATAGCGTGTGGGCCCATTTCTTTGATAAGGAAGTGAGGTTGTAGGGGTTAAGGAGTTTAAGAGTTTAAGAAGTTTAAGAGTTTAAGCGAACACGAATCAAACGAATCAAACGGATTTTTTCAGCCTTTGGCAGCTTTGTAGTTATGTGTTTGTGCCGCAATGGGGCAAAAAAACGGAGCCACATCGAATGACGTAGCTCCGTTCAAGACCCAGAGTAATTAATAAGTACCATAAGGCTCTAAGGCAAATCGCTCAACTCTCTGCGCAGCACGTTCATGGCATCGCTAACGATGATGTTCTTGCAATAGAGCTCGCGGCCGTCTATCTCTGAAACACCAAGGATCTTGGCATCAGGAAAGTGCTGGCGGAGATCAACCAAGAGTTGTAGCAGGGCTGCTCGCTGGGCCATGATTGTGGAGCAGCTGGTTCCGGACTGCATAAGCCAGGCTTGACTAGCGTCGACTTTTGTCGCGACTCGGCAAAGTTCATGCGGGCATGGACTCTGCTCTCGCTGCTCCAAAAGTTCAGGTCTAAGGGAACCGCAGTAGCGGATAAAGATGGAACAGTGGTTGTACTTGTCAGGGTCATAGACGGGCCCCTGGATGATGTGAGCAGGGATGCAGACATCGGTGGGGTTGAGGACAAGGCCTTCGCTGTTGGCGTTGCCGACCTCGGACGCGACTCGGCAATCACCAAGCGAGCTTGGATTGCACTCACTGCTCCCTCGGTTAACGACGTAGTGGTATCCGAGGTTAGGCACAGCATGACGGCTAGGCTTGCCATCGTGAGTCTCAGTGTCTGAGTCAATGAAGATGTATTCGATTTTACGCATAGCATATAATGTTTAAAGATTAAAGTTTAACGTTTAAAGTTTAAAGTTCAAAGTGAAGGTCTTCGGGCCCAAGGCAAGGGAGAACCCTTGAACCTTGAACCCTTGAACCTTGAAACTGCTCGTTAGTGGAGTCCCATGCAGCTGGTGGCACCCAGGGCGGTCAGGATGGCAGCAAGGATATTGATCAGCGTCTGGATGATGAACTTCCACAGCGCCTTCTTGGAATTGCCACCCAGCGGGGTGACAGGCTCCACATCAGGCAAGACAGGCACCTCAGGGTTAGACACTACGTCGTTAACCGACTTGTTGATGGCCTTTTTTACGAGCTTGGCCAAAAGCTTCTGAAACAACTTTTTCATTGTGATAAAAATTTGATTTGACAATTAAATTTTAGTTCAAAGTTCAACGGGCTTGCGCCCAGTTCAAAGTTCAAAATGCCTGACGGCTGGTTAAAAAGTTCAACGACCTCCGGTCAGTTCAAAGAGCAAAGACCTTGAACCTTAAACCTTGAACCTTGAACTACTCGATACAAAGTATGAGTAAGGTTGAAAAGTTCGAAGATCTTGCAATCTTCCAGTCCGCTCGTAGCCTCTGCAAGGAGGTCTATGCTATCACCAAGGATGGTGATTTCAGTAGGGACTCTCGCTTTGTCCAGCAGATACATGCTGCCGCAGGTTCTATTATGGACAACATAGCAGAGGGTTTCGAGCGTCAAGGCAATAAGGAGTTCGTGAACTTCCTGTATATTGCCAAAGGTTCTTGCGGAGAGGTCCGTTCTCAGGTTATTAGGGCTTCGGATGTTGGATTTATTGATAATGACACTGCGACTCGATTATACAATGACTGTATGGGTCTAAGCAAAGCGATATCTGCTTTTATTAAAAGTATCAAGTCGAGCGACTATCGTGGTTCCAAGCACCTTGAACTTTGAACCTTGAACTTTGAACCTTTACCCCGCAGCTCCGCTGCCTGCCTTACCCTTCGTCAACCCCGCCAGTGTTTGGATCGGGATCAGGGTCAGGGTCAGTGCCACCTCCGGTGTCAGTTCCACCGCCAGTGTTGTCACCTGTGTTGGTGCCGCCACCTCCGGTGTTCGACCCGCCACCAGCCTGTCCAGAGTCAGTCGAAGGATTTGAACCATTACTTGAAACCTGAGACGTGGAACCTGAAACTACAGTAGTACCGTCAGGATTGATAGTCGTCGTTTGCCCGTTCTCATTCACGATAATGATTATCGTACTGTCGCCGCCATTGGCATTCAGCGTGATGGTGCCGGGCCAAGGACCAGTTAGATACACCTCACCATAGCCACACCTCGATGCAATCTTTATGCTCGTAGGATGCTCCGCAGCATACTCGCTGATAGCCTGCTCTACATCAGTGATGGTTACATCCTGCCCAGCGCAGTAGAGTTCTGCCAGAGGGGTGAGGGCAGCAGTGAGTGCCTTGCTGTTGATCGAGTAATAGCGGTTGCTCGGGCTGCCGTTACTCTTGGGAGTGAAGGTCTGGCGGATGGTACGCAGGTGGTACTTCAGGTGCATCTGCACCATCTTGAAGATGGCCTGGCGGAGTTTAGCCTCAGGCGTGTTATATACGCTGGCAGGCATATTGGGAGTACTACGGGCGTAGGTAACGCCACCACGAACATAATACGTGATACCATCAATGGTACCAGTTGATTTGCGGCCAATGCCGATTTGTTTAATTTGTGCCATAATAAATAGAGTTTAATTGTTTAACGTTTAATGTTTACAGTTGAGAGTTTAGAGTCTTCCGAGTCTTTAGATGTTGAAATTCTCCAATTCTCAAATTCTTGATGTTTAAGAGATAGAGAGCGCATCAGCGAGAGTGAGTCGCCCGTATCCGAGCTTGCCATTGCCCTGAGCCTTTAGGATCCCGCGCCTGTTTGCCTTGGGCGAAACATAGCTCACGTGGATGAAAGAGGGATAAAGGATCAACTGGTCGAAGTCAATTTTCGGGTTCGTCAGAATTTCACGGAACGCCTTGATAAGCAGTTCTCGACGTCCTTGAACCTTTGCGCTCGACTTTGTCGCTTCGCTCGTCGAAGTTCCGCCTGCGCCTGAGCCCTGCGAAGAACCTTGAACTACATACAGGTCCGCCGCTTGCCCCTGCATATGCTGGCTGCGCTCAGAGCTGTGAGCCAACTTGTCGTTCAGCGCCTTGGTGCGAAACCCGCTGGTGATGATGATGGGAAGACCCAACGCCTCACGAAGCGGTTCCAGCGTGTGAACACACAGAGCTCGCAGATTCTCCACAGCCTCAGGCGACGGCACGTTAGCAATACCGTACTTACGAGCCGTCTGGCTGTCCGTGAACTCTCTGAGTTCGAAGTGCGGAGATAAAACTTGATTTTGAATCATACGTAATACATTTTAAAATTGAACATTAAGTGAATTAACTCGGTGAAATCGTCGAGGTCAGTTCGTTTCTTGCTGCCTGTCTCATGTGCACCTGAAACTTGGAACTTGAAACTGACGCATGTCGTCCGATTTCGAGTGCAAAATTACAATGGACAAGGGGGTGAAACCAAGGAAGAAACTTGTATGCAACTTTCTTTCTGCTTCCTGGTTGGTAATCAACAACTTACAATCGAAAGAAAACAGATAAATATAACCCTAAAACCTATGGAAAAAGAGGAAGGAAAGATTATAATCAACATAGATAAGGCATACAACGTGAACCCTGCTGCGACGGTTGTGAATAACACCTTCAATATCAGTTCGGGACGTGAGGCTGCAGATGCTGTGAAGGAGGCTTTAGGGTCAAAACCTGCAAGCCCGTTTGACCGTATGCGTGAACCGGAGGAGAACATAGATTGCACTCCCATCCGCACCGAGATTCTGAACTACGTTAGCCGTGTGCGCCCGCTCCTTACTGACGAAGCCAAGAGTACCTATATGAAGATGTGGGAAGATATCCTGGATTTGCCCGAGGTGGCCAGCAAAGTGTATAAGTCTGGAAAGCAGTGGGGGACTAATTTCAACCGAGACTTAGTGGCCAACATCCTCTACCACCTGCGCACACGTAAAATATATAAAGTGGTCTATAAGGACAACTACAACGGTGCTGCTATGTGCGAAGCCCTTGAGGGTGACCGCGACCACTCCGTGAAGCATGCCCTCCGCGACGAACCCCCAGTGGACGTTCGTGAAGCCATTGATAAACTATTGAAAGAGAAATATTGATAATGACCGCATCAGAGCTGCAACGAATTCTCCTCTACAAGGGATTCGACGATATGGGGGATTATCTGCGTAACAATCCCTTCAACCGTTGTGTATATAACGTGATTCTCCGTCACGGCCCTAAGCCGATGGAGATTCCGGTGCTTACCGTCTTTAATGAGGTCTTTTACCAGTGCATCCGCGTAAACTTCGATGCCAATCCCGGCACCGACCTTGAAGCGCGTTATCTGAATGAGGAGGCAATCTGGCTTGGCTCACGCAAGAATGCCTTGGTCATTTTTAGTATGGTGTGGGGTATCATGCGTTGCAAGGATGATGCATCTTTCAATGAAGGTGTTTTTGTAGAGCAGTTCTATCCGCTAATGGGTACCGGCAGGGATGAGCGTTTTGCTTATATTCTAATTAAGTACACCGCCGGCGACCGCATACTTCCGCCCAAACGATTTCTTCCTAATCCTACGCCAGTGGATGAAATCCCGGTGATAACCAGCAAGGAAGATTGTGAGGCTTGGTGTGAAGTTATGGAGAACTTTTCGCAGAAAACCATTGAGCGGTATTTGGGCCTTTACAAGTCGCCCGAAGAGCAGAATAACCTGTTGTCGTTCATTGAGGGAGCTTTTAAAGAGGTTGGAGATAAGAATTCTCGTGTCAACTTTTCCAAACTCAAAGAAGGTATACTTCATGGTAAATACCATTCAGTTGCTGAGGAAGATCCTGACTATGCAGAGGGCATGGGACTTACTTACAAAGAGGAATTGGAAGCATTGCGCTTAAAGTATAGAAAACAGGAACAAGAGCATAAGAGCCACATCCGTCATCTGGAGGGTGAGCATCAGTATGAACTGAATAGACTTCGTGAGCAGTTGGAAGAGAAAGCCCTAAACATACGTCGTCAGTACGATGCTGATGCCCACCTTTACACCTTCTCTGAAATGTCAGAAATTGTAAAAGCCCGTTTCAGCAAGGCGGGAGCTGAGGAGTTTTCTAATATGCTATACAAATTGGCATCCAAGCACGGCTATCTCAATGAGGATACTAGCCGTGCCATTGATGACATAGTCGCTGCTGTTATTGAACGTGAGAAAGGCGTGACCGCTGTTAATATACCATCTGTAAACCAGGTGAACATTAATCCCCAGACGGTAAACAATCACGCTAAAGATGACAATAAATAGGGCCTATCCATACTCTAGCCTCGCTCTAAGCTGCTTCTAGCCATACTCTAAGCTGCTTCTAGCCATACTCTAGGCTTACTCCAGGCTTACTCAATGAGTATGGGTAGAGTATGGGTGAGGGGAAAGTGAAGTGAAGATCAATTATGATAAATAGCTTATGACCCAGGATGAGTAGTGGCTGTTGAAATATAATGAGGTGGTTGCGTTTATAGAGAACAATAAGCGGAATCCCAGTAAGCATAATGATGAGGAGCGTGGGCTGTATATCAATTGGATCAAGCACAATAGAAAACTATATGCGGCAGGAGAATTAAAGCTGGATAGGGTGGAATTTTTCGAAAAACTATTAGCTTTGTGCGAGAAGTATAAGAGGAAAAATCAGTATGAATAACATGTTTAGAATATGAATATTAAGAGAATTAAAGTAGAAGGCCTATTTCGAATTTTTACTCATGAAATTTTGTTTAACGACAACGTGACAATTATCATGGGTGAAAATGGTGTGGGTAAAACTGTCACGCTGAATTTGATTGATGCTATTTTCAACGCACGGTTTGATTATTTGATGGATATTGAATATTCCAACATTATTGTTACCTTCTTGAAAGAGACATGGACTATCAATCGCTCGTTCAACAAGGGGAGAAAAGGTATTAAAACAGATCTGAGAATCACTACGTCAAAGAAAGACGCAAAGCCCTTTGAAATTAATTCAGATATGCTATTGCCTACGCTTCCTGTTTATGTAGAGAAGGTAGATGATGATACTTGGTATAACAGTAGGAGTCATTCTTATTATGATAAAGAGCAGGTTTATGACCGTTATGGAATGGAGGCCAGCGGCAAAACTTTTCTAGTTCCAGAATGGTATAGACGTCAGATGGATAGGAACAAAGTTAAGATGATAAAAACGCAGCGACTGATTACTACAAGTGGAAACAGACGGGATAATCCAAGCATTTATACTGTAAAGAATTATTCCAATGAACTAATGAAAACGATGCAGGAAGAAATGAATAATGCCGGACAGGGGGGCGCGGAGATAGACAGAACCTTCCCTGTTAGACTGCTGAAGTTTATGAAGGCTCATATTGCGTATTCTCCTTCTGAATTATTTCAGGATCTTAACGAGCTTGATACGTATAGGCATAAACTTAGTAGCGTTGGTTTGCTGCCTGAGGTGGATGCAGAGAATGCTGATGATGCTCTTGTGAGGGAGTTGGATAAACTTGATAAAAATATGCTATCTGTTATGCACTTGTATGTAAAAGATAGTAGGAAGAAACTGAAAAAGTACGATAGCATATATAATAAAGTCTCGATACTCAGGGATATTATCAATACTCGCTTTAATCATAAAAAGCTCTTCATTGACAGCAAGAAGGGGTTTGTATTTCTCCCTTCAGACCAAAGGGATGATGAGATACCTGTTGAGAAACTATCATCGGGAGAACAGAATGAGTTGGTTTTGTTCTACGAACTACTTTTCAAGTGCGACACGAAAGACCTTATACTTATTGACGAACCTGAGATTTCCCTTCATTTAGCTTGGCTGCAGGCAATGATTGGAGATTTGCAGCGCATCACACAGGAGAATGGTGCTTCACTGCTGATAGCAACACACTCACCGGACTTTGTGGGAGATAACTACGAACTAGTTCAAAACCTTGGGTAGATCGTATGTATATACCTGACAGGAAACCAGCTGCACACCAAGTGGCGGCATCTCAAGACAAGACTTTTAAAGGATGCCATGTATATGTTGAATCGGGGTGCGACTGCCGTTTTTGGAAGACGTTTCTAGATTTACAGAACGTCAAAATAAGAGCCTGTAACGGATGGCCCAATGTGCTTGACTCGGTTAGCAAGGGAAACACTGAGAGTGTTGTGTGTATTGGGATTATAGACAGGGATTTCAGAGACTACGTAGGTAACTATGGCATACTTCCGGATAATGTGTTCATGACGGATGAGCACGATGTGGAAATGATGATTATTAGAGCTGTAGGCATAGAACGAGTAATCAATAACTATGATGCTGCTGACCACATACAGAAGTATGAAGAGAAAGAAAGTGCAAAAGTGTTAGATATTGTTCTTGCTATTACAAATAGAATTGGAATCCTAAAGTTGATAGACCGCCGAGATAGATTGAACTTTAAACTACGGAAATCAGGTAAGGGAACAGAATTTGACTTACCGAACTATGAGAAGTTTCTGGATAAAGACGGACATTTTACGACAAACCAGAAAATGGTTGACTACCTGATAGAATGGAGTAAAAACAATCATAATCAACCGGCAAAAAGTAATGCAGAGATATTGGCTTTGTATGAGGCGGAAAACGTGGCTAAATATGATGCCTATAAATTATCGTGTGGGCATGATGTAATGCACATATTAGCTTACTTGATATGGAAGAATATCTCAGGGGAAAGGACAGACAAGGACGAGTTGGAAAAAATACTTAGAGCTTCCTATTCGCCTGATAACTTTAAGACAACTATTATTTTTACGTCCTTAACACAATGGGGCACAAACAAAGGAATTCCTATTCTGCGGGGATAGATTTATAAAGAGAAGAGAGAATAATGGCAAATAAGAAACCGGCAAGCGTCGAAACTGTGAATCGGTTGATAAGTGATATGCATCTAACTTTAGAGTCTAGTTTCAAAGAACTATTTGCAGATTTGCGATTGAAAGAAGTCTTGAAACGAGAAGGACTGCATGGATTATCTGCGGCTGACAAAGAGCATGTGGACAAAGTTCTGCGGCTACATGCAAACCTCTGCTATGCAAACCTCTGCCTTTGTGTGCAAATGAGAGCAAGCCTGAAGGCAAAATTGTATGTTGAAAAGCAATTTACTATAAGAAGGGGCGTTGGAACCCTCCATGAAATGTACAAGTATCTATTTGGATTTACACCCAAAAAGACTTTGTGGCAGGAAGTTGAGGATGTTCTGCGCAGTAAATACCCGGTAGAATGTCAAGCGGTTGATGATGCTGCAACGTCTTTCTTGCAAAAATATGCACAAGAAGAGGATGGGATGTTGCGTGATGTGACAAAGCATTTTAGCGATGATCCAACGGAGTTTTTCCAAAACATGAAAAACGTGACTGAGCGTAGTGTCACTGAAAGAGTTGCGGCAGGCAGCGCTTTTTTACTGCCGCTCCATCAGATGTTGGTGAAGGAATTGAGAGAATATTTTGGGACCAGCTATGATTTGGCAATAACTTTCCATATGCCAGGACAGAATGTTGACATAAGCGGCGTAAATCAAGAGAAGATAGAAGCGATTGGGCAAGGTCTGGTGAAGTATAGCGGAATTGTAAATCATCTAATGTTGCAATTGGATAGAGTTCAGGAGTTGTGTAAGAAGTTTAATCTGGATGTAATGCAGAATCAGCATTGGAAGGATTTCACACAGAACAACATAGGGCTACATATCCTTTATATCTATATTGATAGTATGGCGACTTTCCGTGCGTTTGTGGGTTCAGAATCATTTGCAGAGATAAGGCAGAATCTGGCTTATTTTATCTTGTCTGCTCACGAGGGCTTCAAGAAATTATATGGCTTTGATGAAAACAAGAGGGACTTGACATATTGGAACCGAGCCATAAAGACAACCATTATGAAAAATGGAGATGATGAGGCCAAGAAGAAAGCTGATAAATTAGAAAAGAGGTTGGATGATCTATCACAGAATGCCTTGTTGAAAGATGAGGATATGATAGTGACTTTCACGCACGTAGGCACAATCAAGAAACGTGGGAATGAATCTGCGTTCCTTGTTCTGGATTATTTCAGGCAGCCAATAAACAGGGATGAGATGAACCAGCTGACTGAGTTTCTAGGGGTAATGAATGATATTGTGGTCCTATATAATCAAGTGATGGATTTAGAGAACAGGCAGATTCGGCAGGAAACTGATAATATGTTCGCGGGCTATTTTGATCAATTAGACGACTTGGAAGAAAAAATGAAAGAAAAAGCTTCGGGTAATCTTGAGGCAATAGCCAAATGTGAAGAGTTGATGAATCTTATGCGGAATGGCCTTAATGATATTAAGAAAAAGTTTTCATAGATGAACGGTATGGAGATAGAGGAGAGATATAAGAGGTTTAATCAGTGGGTTTGATAAGCAGAGTCATTGAAATATGTTGCTAGATAGGTCGCAAATAGAACAATGGGCAGATACCTATAATGCCAAGGGTGATTTTCCGTTGTTGATACAAAAATTGGTATATGCTTCGACACCAGAGTTGACGAAGTGTAATATTCCATTTGGGAGTGCTGTGAATATGGGCGGTTTTGATGGAGAAGTTGAAACTACTCAGGGATCAGCGTATATTCCCCAAGGGAAGTGTATTCTTGAGTTTGGAACTAATAAAGATTTCAAGACTAAGGCAGAGGGGGATTATACCACAAGATCAGAGAATGATTATGAAGGATTAAACAAAGCTGAGACCACTTTCTTATTTATGACACCAAGGTGTTGGGGCAACAAGAAAGACTGGGAAGAAGAGAAAAAGAAGGAAGGTATTTGGAAAGATGTCAGGGTTTATGATAGTACAATGCTTGTGCAATGGATTCTGTCAGTCCCCTCTGTAGATATTTGGTTTTCACAATTGGTAGGCATGCCGGCAAACAACTTAATATCTGGTAGTGAGCGTTTGAAAGAACTCTTGGAATGGAAAGATATTAAATTGGATGCGACTTTCTTTACTGCAGGGCGAGAGGATATTGCTATGCAGTTGAAAGACTCACTCAGCAGCCAAACCATAAGAGCATATCGAGCCTCATCAAAAGAAGAAGCAATAGGGTTTATTTTGGCTGCTGGAATGTTATTTCCTGAGAATGAGCAAAAGGATTTCTATTCTAGAACAATAGTTGTGGATGACAAGGCCGCTTTCAGACATATGGGCATTCAGAAAGGAGTGATAAATCTTGTGCCAGAATTTGATGACCCTTCTGTCTTGTTCCAAGCGGTTGCTAATGGTAAGATTGTGCTTGTTCCATTAGGTCCTGGTGATGACTTTAATATAGAGGCGGTGGAACTACCTAGTCCAGATCGCTTTAGACTGGAAGATGCTCTGATGAAAAGCGGCATTGACGAAGAAAAATCCAAAAGACTTGTCAAGGATTGCTCGTGTAATCTAACAATGATAAAAAAGTCTTTGGGATTCCCTATATTTCGGGTGGACTGGTTGCTCAACGATGATGTTACAGAAGTAGTGCCTGCGCTTATCGTTGAAAGATGGAATGAGAACTACGATGGAGACAAGGATGTGGTAGCTTCTTTGTCAAAAATGGAGTATAAAGATTTCCATACATCAATGGTTCAATGGTCACAGAAGCCTGTTCCACCCGTGATGTCCGTAGGCGCTCTTTGGAGAATTACTTCACCTCTATCTTTGTGGTCAGATATGTCTAACCATATTGGAGAAGAAGAAATAGAGGAATTAAAGAAAATTTCAGTTAAGGTATTAACTTGTGAGGATGAAACGTATTCTCATCAAATAAAACAAGGCCTGCTTAATTCACTTATTATTCTTGCATGGCATGGTAACCAAATTATAAAAGGGGAGTGCTCATTGCAAAAGACAGCGGATGAAGTGTTGCACAGGGTAATAGATGGAGCGAGTGCTTCAAGATGGAATAGTTTGGCGAAGGTATTACCTCTTATAGCAGAGGCATCTCCTTCTGTGTTCTTATCTGAGGTAAAGCGTTCACTATGTGAAGAGAATTCTGCCGTGATGTCTATGTTTAATGAGAAGGAAGGCATCATTGCGCCAGAAAGTACTCATCCCTATTTGCTTTGGGCGTTGGAGAGCCTTGCTTGGTTGCCAGAAGCTTTGAAAGACGTAACAGAAATCCTGTTATTATTGTCTGAGAAAGACCCTGGCGGCAGGTTGAGCAACCGACCATTTAACAGCCTTGTTGAAATTTACTTGCCTTGGTTACCCCATACAACAGCAACGATTGACCAAAGGTTCTCTATAATTGAAGAGCTGTTGAAATCCAACTACTCAAAGAATTGGGATTTGTTGATTTCATTGCTACCTAAAAAACACGGAGTTTCATCTGGAACACATCAACTTAAGTGGCGTGGCTACGATATGGTAGTACCGAAAGGGGCAACTTATGCGGATATATGGAAAACAACAGAGTTTGCAGTAGATAAAATAATGGCAGTATATGATGGTGATGATCATAGAATGGCTGAACTGATTGATAAAATTGAACCTATACCATATGTATATAGACAGAAACTTGTGGCTTGGATTAAGGGAACCGTAGCATCATTAACAGGTCAATATCCTGAAACGAGAAAAGAACTTCGTGAAACTTTATGGTATCAGAATGTCATAAAGTCAGGCAATGATTTGCGAATAACCGATGAAGAAATAAGAAATATAGAAACAGCATATGAAGTTCTAACTCCGACAGATCTTGTAGAAAAGAATAAATGGCTCTTTGATGAATCGTCTCCTCGCTTTCCAAATGAAAAAGATGAAGAGGAGGAAAATGACCCTTATGATAATATGAGGGCATTGGATAATATTCGAAAAGATGCAGTAAAAGAGTGGTTGGACAATTTTTCGTTAGAGATTATTCTTGATATTAGAAATATTATAAAGGAACCATATGAATATGGACGAACATTAGGTGTTTTCTATGCTCATGACGGATTGACGGAACAAGTATTATCATTGATTTCAAATAAGGAGGATAACAAATTTGTCAATGGGTATATAAGAGGGTATGAGGGCGCAGCTGGTGAGCCGGAACTAATTAGATTTTATGAAGGCCTGTATCATACGTTGTCAGAAGGAGATGCTTCTACATTCCTTTTGTATCTGTGGCCTTCTCAAGACTTGTTTGATTTTCTTGATACTTTACCTGAAGGGATTCAAAAACAATATTGGACAAACTATCATGGTGGTACATACGGACCATATGGAGAGAACACGAAATATGTCTTAAATAAATTGCGGTCTGTAGGCCGCTCATTAGATGCCCTGAATGGATCATGGCATTATTGCAAGGAACTACCTACGGAAGTACTCCAGAATCTCCTCGTGGAGTGTCTCAATTGTTCTTTAGACGTAAACGAAAGAGTGGATATGTTTGCATTGGAAAGCTATATGGAGGAACTTCATAAACGCTCCGATGCAGATAAGGAGATTCTATTTCAATTGGAGTGGTTGTTAGTTCCGCTTATACAACACCAAACCTCTAAACCGATTGTCAGTTTGATTTATGAAAAGATGGTTGAGGAACCTGAACTGTTTGTGGAGCTCCTGACATATTTATATAGACCAGAACATGAAAAAGAATCTGATATAAATCCGGAAGAATCTGAAGAGGAGTCTGTAATCAAGAAGAATAATGCATTGCGTGCTTTTCATCTATTAAGGGAGTGGGATACAATTCCCGGCGTTGATAAGGATGGCATTATTGATTTAGGCTATCTGAAAGAATGGATCTTAAAGGCGGTACAGCTGGCGAAAGTGAAGGATAGGGAAAAGTTTGCATATCATCATATCGGAGAGCAGTTTGCAAAGTATCCTGAAGGTGTAAAGAACTGGCCTCCCATGGTACTATTTGGCCTGATGGAAGAACTTGATTCGGAGTCTCTTTTCCATAATTATAGTATTGGGATGTTTAACAAAAGAGGTTTTACATCACGTGGGGGCTATGACGGAGGAGATATTGAAAGGAATAATGCGGAATACTTTATGGAACTGAGTAAGAAATGCCAGCTATTATATCCTCATGTAGCTAAGGTATTCGAAGACCTATCTCTGCAGTATCAAGGCATGGCAAAAGAAATGGATGATCAGGCGACTATTGCTAAGTTGGATTTTTAGTTATGTTTTAATGTGCTGTGGCTGATTGAGTGCGGGAAGCTTAGGCAGGCGGTGCTGACGCTTGCGGTGCACGGCCTACACGGGGAGCGGAAAGTTGACTTCGTCGACTCTCGGACGCGACTCGGCAATGCTCAAACAAGCTTGACATTGCACTCGCTGCTCCCTCGGTTCTTTGGGGTAACGCCCCAATGTGCCTGGAGCGGGTGAAAATAAAAAAGGAGTGCTGTTGTAGCAACACTCCCTGAGTTAGGTAAGAGAATGATTACTTGCCAGAATCATTCTGATTGTACTTAGGCCTGTCACCGCCATGATTGCGCTTGTAGGTGTCAATTCTATCTTCCTCCCACTTGCCGGCACCCTCTGCAGTTGAGGGGCGTCCAATAATAGTCATATTGGTGAAGTCCTTACCATCTGCTCGATGCTCCGCTTTGCGACGTTCCGGGTCTTTTGTAGTGCCCACGTAAACTGTCTTATGGCCATCGTGCAGCTCATACTTGTAAGTATCCTTCTTTGCCATAGGCTTGGTTGCTTAACGCCTGCTCCTTTTCAGGCACTGTGAGAACTTGTCCAAGGTTCTCGGGTTAGACATGGGATTGGGACTATCCGGGGGTTGGGTTATGATTGTCCTTTCAACTCATCGAGTTTGCGCTTAAGGGCTTTCTCCCAGCCATCCTTATGTATAATGCGGATAAAGTCGCGCTCGTGGCGTTTCAATATGTCGATACGAGACATCTGACTTATCTCCTGCCAGTTATCGAAAAGGATATAGAGGGCATTGCCATAGTCCATATTCTCGAAGACAACGATGTTCTCACCGAACTTGGCACCGAAGTAACGCGAGTTCATGCCGCGGCCAAGAATATACTCGGTAGGATGGAAGCGATTAAGAACGTTAGTGCGCTTTTGAATCTCATGTTGACGCTCGGGAGTTGGATTGCGTAAACGCTTTGTGATTTCAGAGAGGGTTCTATCTATTGTCCCTGGTGGAAAGATTTCCCATCCGACTGTTGTAACACGGGCTAACTCCTCGTCTGTAACAGCTGCATCGAAAACATGACAGTCGCGACATTGTTCCTGGAGCAGGTTGACGGCAAAGAAGAGGTCTTTTTTGAAATCGGGATGATTACGGTCAAGAATGGTGTTAATTGCCACTTTGATGCGAACGTGCTCCTCGGCTTGGTTGATAACCGTTATGCCTAGTTCCCAATCACGGGGTGGCTCTAAACGACGCTGGTACACTTCCCGAGACCAGTATGTGGTGTGATAGCCTTTGTCGGGGTCACCAAAGTTAGGAGATTCGAATGAATAGGTCTTGGTGATTTTGGGAAGATTCTTGAGAATCCAAACAATGCCGTTGCGGTTTCGACGGGCATAGATGCCAGACATTTCCTCTGGATAGATGACTTCCGGACAAGTTACATTGTCTTCTTTGATGCGTATGCCCAAATGGCGATAAGCACCACGAGAGATTTCTGCCTTGGAGGCATAGATGATTGCAGCAGCGATGATATGCTGCGACTCGATACTGCGAAGTTCCTGCTCAATGTAGTCAGGGATTCTTCTGAAATGATAATTGTTACTCATATATTGTATATTTTTAAGTATTATATCTACCCATATACTAAAATCGTGACAAGGCACGATAGCTGTCACGATTTGGGTAATAAAAAAGAAGCCCAAGACAATGGATGGCGAACAGCTTATAATGACAATAGCAAAGAACAAAAAGACGAATAGGGAAGAGGCCAGGAAGGCCTTTGATCTGTTTTGTGGTTGCTATCAGGAGCGTGTGCATCAGATGGCAGTGGTTCATTGTAGACGTTGGAAGAAGTCGGAAGACTACGCTTGCGTGATTGTCCAGTGCGCTTTTGATAAAGTGTGGCTGTACCCTACGTTCGAAAAGAACAAAACACATTTTAAAGACACTGACAAGGCAATCCTGCATTGGATTGACAAAATACTATTTCATGAGATGTCATTGTTTTCTGAAAAAGGAAATTGCTCACATCCCGAAATAGAGGACTTGCCTATTATAACTTCTACGGAGGCTTTCATTGAAAGCTATATAGAAGATGAATATTTGTCAGATGAGCAGTTCGATGCCTTAAAAACCAAGTTTGATGAAGCTTTTGCAGGCCTCAGTGAGCAGGAAGTGACTGTCTATCTGACATATAAACTATATTTGAAGATGAACGACAGGGTACCTCAACGAGTGCTTAAAAAACTAAGGACACGCTATGGTATTACACAAGATGCGATTAAACATTGTAAGTTGCGTGTTGAACAGAAATTAAAGGAGGTGCAGATATGAAAGAAAGTATTATAGACAGAATTCTTTGCAGTACAGGTTATCTGCCTCCTCGCAACGAAGAAGAAATGAATGCCTTTGAGAAAGAGTATTCGAAGGTGTGTGTTAAAACAGATTTTCGTGTTGACGTGGATCAAATTGTAAACGGTAGTTGTAGGGTAAAGCCTAAAGTACATCGTTTTGAAAGCGGGTATGCGTCTTCATCAGATATGCGTATAGCAGCACGTAATTTTGAGGCTTTGCCTCAGGATGTGGTAGAGAAAATCAAGAAGCAGCATAAGGGCAAAGATGATGAATGTGAGTAGCGGCATCACGGCACTTGCAGAAGAGATTGCAGCACAATATGGTGTGCCCATCCCCCTGGAGAAAGTGGCGGAGGATGAGTTGCTGGAAGTTATCTGCGATGACTATGGAAAAGGTACCTTTGATGGACTTACATGGTTTGAGTCTGAAACGGAAGACTTTTATATTCATCTGAATACCAATGCGGACAAAGCGAATTACCTTAGTAAGCCCAAAGGACGGTTTACTATGGCTCACGAGTTGGGGCACTATTTTATCCCTGCTCACAGATTGGGACTGATGAGTGGAGAGATGAAGCCACATGGCTCTGTGAATTACATAAACAACCTTCCTGCATGGCAGATTGAAAGAGAAGCAGATTCTTTTGCCTCGTCACTCTTAATGCCATCTTCCTCATTTAAGGAATTCATAAAAGGGAAATCATTTAATTTCCACCTCATAGAAGCAATTGCTGATAAGTTCAATGTGAGCAAATCTGCTGCGGCATTAAGATTTGTGAATATCGGGAATTATCCCATCATGGTAGTTTTTGCTATTGAAGGAAAGATTAGATGGGTAAGCCGCAGTGAGGATTTCCCCTTTTGGAGATTGCGGTATGGTAATGGGAAGGGAGATAGAGTCCCTGAATATACTGTGATGGGCACATACTTCTACGAACATGATAACGGTGACTGCAAAAGCGAAGAAACAGTTTATGCCCAAGACTGCTTTTATACACGTTCAGAAGAAGATAACAAACGGGAATTCAACGAGTGGTGCATAGATTATCAGAATTGCGCTCTTAGCGTATTCTGGGAAAAGTGATATATTTGCATTGAGCGGGGAGGATTACTAATTGACGGATTTACGGAATTACAGAATTTGATATGACATTTGAAGAGACTACTTGTGGTTCATGATTAATGATATACGGTTAATGATTAGAAGATGGAGAATAATCAATTTTTACCTGTAGAAGAGACGGGCGAAATCGTGCTGTACCAACCAGATGATAATGTGCGTCTGGAGGTAAGGCTACAGGATGATACCGTGTGGCTGACTCAGCAGCAGATGACGGAATTGTTTAAGACTACCAAGCAGAACGTAAGTCTGCATATCAACAATATTTTCCGAGAGGGCGAGTTGATGTCGGATTCAGTTGTCAAGGAATCCTTGACTACTGCGGGGGTCGGAAAGAATTATCGTACAAAGTACTATAATCTCGACGTTATAGAAACTTAAGTAGGAAGGCCTGCACCGGAGTACAGGCAGAATGAGTTTATGGTGTATGCTACCATTAGGCAGGCGAAGGATGCTGCAGAGCAAGTAGCAGGCAATGGCGATGTAAATGGCGATGTAAATGGTGATGTAAATGGTGATGTAAATGGCGGATTAAATGGCGAATTAAATGGCGGATTAAATGGCGGATTAAATGGCGGATTAAATGGTCAATTAAGTGGCACATTAAACGGCACATTAAGTGGCACATTAAGTGGCACATTAAGTGGCACATTAAATGAGAGGCAGAAGAGTGTATTAGATTTTATTGCTGCCACTCCAGGTGTTCAGGCTCAGGTTCTCATAGATGAGCTTTTGATACCTCGTGATACGTTGAATAAAATTATAAAAACACTGACGGATAGAGGATTGATAGAGCGTCGTGGTAGTAAGAAGACAGGTGGATATTACGTAAAGAAATAAAACTATGAATATGTGGATTACATATGGAATTATAGCAGTGATTCTGGTCGTTGCTGAACTGATTTACTTCCGCATTGCGGATAAGTGCAATATCATTGACAAGCCCAACGAGAGAAGCAGCCACTCGACCATCGTGTTGAGGGGAGGCGGAGTGATATTTGCAATTTCAATGATAGTGTGGAGCCTCACCCCCTTCCCCTCTCCTCAAGGCGAGGGGAGTACTTTTGCTCTGCTCGAGTATTTGCCGTTCCTGGTTGGACTCATCATGATCTGCACGGTGAGCTTTTGGGATGATGTGAAGTCATTGCCGGACTCGGTGCGTTTGGTGGTGCAGTTCACGGCAATGGGACTGATGCTTTACCAATTGATAATTGATAATGGACAATTGAACATTGAACATTGGTGGGGATGGGTGTTACTTCTTTTAGCAGCACTAATCGTGTGCGTGGGGGCTACGAACATCATCAACTTCATGGATGGCATCAATGGGATTACGGCAGGGTATGCGTTAGCGGTTATTCTACCGCTGCTGATGTTAGATGTAAGAGGGAAGATGGAAGATGTGTCTGGGTTTATCGAACCATCGTACCTGATTGTGGCGATGATTGGCGTGCTGGTGTTCTGCATCTTCAACTTTCGTCCGAAAGGCAAGGCGAAGTGCTTTGCCGGGGATGTGGGAAGTATTGGCATTGCTTTCATCATGCTGTTCGCCATCGGTAAGCTGATTCTTGCAACAAAAGATGTTACGTGGCTGATTTTTCTGTTGGTCTATGGCGTGGACGGGTGTTGCACGATTATTCATCGCATCATGCTTCACGAGAATCTGGGGGAGGCGCATCGTAAACATGCGTTCCAGCTGATGGCGAATGAGCTTAAGATGGGCCATGTGACGGTCTCGCTGATATATATGGGATTGCAGTTGGCTGTTTCGCTTGGGTTCATCTATTTGATTCCGAATACTGTGCTTGCTCATTGGATCTATCTGGTGACTGCAGGATTGGTGCTGGTTGGTGCGTATGTGCTGTTCATGAGAAAGTATTATCATCTGCATGAGGAGTATCTGGCTTCGCTGAAGAAGTAATCAAGAATTGGAGAATTAGAGAACTATGAAAATTACTCAGGCTATATTGGACCAATTAACCGAACAAGCTAAGGCAAGTCCTCGGTTGAGAATGAACTACGATCTCCGCAACTCCGCTTCGGACGGTTCCCAGCGAATGCTGAACGCTATCGAGCCTGGTTCTCCTTTACCTATTCATCGACACATGAAATCGTCAGAGACAGTTGTCTGTTTGAGGGGACACTTGCGTGAGATTTTCTATAATGACAAAGGTGACGTGACCGACGTGATAGACTTGGCTCCTAATTCTGATTGTGTGGCACTCAATATCCCCATCGGTCAGTGGCATACCGTTGAGGTGCTGGAAAGCGGCACCGTAATTATGGAAGTCAAAGATGGTGCATATGAACCCACAGGACCGGAGGATATTCTTAAGTAGAATGGCTGAAGAGCTAAGTTCATATGCACCTCAAGACTTGGCAGAGCTTGATGCTCTGATGCATGAGTTATCTTCTACAAGTTCCTGTAATGAGGAGCTTTTGAACAATGCTTTGAATGACGTAAATGTTCATGTGTATGTGATTAGGGATGAAGGTCACATAGTGGCTACCGGGACGCTTTGCGTCAAGCACACGCTGGAGTTTACTATTGCTGATATTGAATCTGTGGTTGTGAGTCCGAAGTGCCGTGGAAGAGGATACGGAAAGAAGTTGATGACGGCTATGGTTGAGGCGGCAAAGGGTTTCAAAGTGCATCATATACAACTAACTTCAAGACCCGCACGAGTGGCTGCAAACAAGCTGTATCAGGACTTGGGGTTTGAGCGGTATGAGACGAATTGTTATAGATTGCTTTTGAAGGGTTAATAAACATCGAAAGACTCGAAAACCTCTAATGTCACACAGATACAGATATTTTATTTCGACCACGGATTGCACGAATTGACACGAATATGAATAACTTAGAAAAATATAAGAAGGATTACAATAAGTTGGTCACTCTAGGAAAGGCTCTTTATTACGGCTTTATATGTGAGTTTAAAGAGCATGAGACGATTATTGATACCTACAAGAATCTTAATAAAGAGTCCCGTGAGATAGGAGAAGAGAACCTATTCTCACTTACCTACCATAGATGGTACAACGAGAGCCTGAGGTTGATAAAGCAACTGATGCCAGAACGGCTTGATGATTTTGCTGGTTATTACAATGCACCTAAAAACAGAAAAGCGATAAATTTGTCGAATTATACCATTTCTGATTGTCTCATTGGCTATAGAGTCACTAATTATGGTGCAATTATCGTTGAACCGGTAAATGGCTTTGTTTTATTTCAGCAGCAACTGCATATACTGTTGTCGCTAAAAGGTTGTTTTGAGAGTTCTCTTTTCAATATCAAAGAGTTGTTACAAGCTGATATATTTGATTCTGAACTAGATGGTGCACGAGAACTTCAAAAGAATGGATTTTATAGAGCTGCAGGTGCTTTGTGTGGTGTTATCCTTGAGAAGCATTTTGCTGGTGTTTGTTCATCACACGCTATTAAGATGAAGAAGGCGGCACCGGGGATTAGCGACTACAATGATAAATTGAAGGAGGAGACGGTGATAGAAAACAAGACCTATTTGTTGATTCAGAGACTTGGAACCATTAGGAATCTGTGTGACCACAATAAAAAACTAGAACCGACGAAGGATGATATTGAGGACTTAATTAATGGAACAGATAAAATTCTGCATGAGGTGTTATAGAAATAGGATCCTTCTAATCTCCTTGTTTTGGGAATAAAGATTTGGGGGTAACGGTCCTGATTGGTTCAGACGCACGTCTTTAAAGCATTTAAACAATGCCATAAAAGCGTGAGATGTAGGTTCAATTCCTTCTTGCCCCACATACATATAAGTTAATGGGAATTCAACTTAATCATAGTAAAGTCCAGCGACTATTCAAGAAGAAAATGGGGCAGGCTAATCACTTCCTCATCACTATTTTGATTGGACTTGACGAAGTGGGTAAAGGTACGGTTAAGAAACCTGATTCACTTGATGCTGCATGGGATCCCAAAGATATAAAAGCTTCGGTAATAAGGAGTAGGGAATTTGCTTTGAATTCTTCTTTAGTATGGATTATTGACAATTTTGATGCATATGTCCAAAATTGTAAACGAAAGCCTAGACTAATTGAAAAGAAAGACTTGTTAAGTGACCTGGACAGTGCAGATAGAAGGGTTAATGATAAATTTGTCGTCTTATTCAATAGATATAAGAGTAGTGATCAAATCAAGTTATATGGTGCTTTGCTGGCTTTAGGGATTCAATGGAGAAACATAACAACTCATTCTGAAGCCAAAAATGTAGTGGATGAAGAGTTTTTGAAAATTCTACTAGATAATAAGGAATGGTATTATACTAATTTTTGCCATCTTGTTATTGATGATGCACTGAATCATTTCAACGCCCATAAGAGTCCTTCTTTAAAAGAAACGACATCTATTATCAAAGCCGTATTGAGGTTTATAGAACTGGTAGATACAGAACTGATTAGAGAACTCGATACAGAAAGATATCTTACTGAATTGTTTGAAGAGCATTTCTCAATAGAGGAAAAGCGAAAAGATAAAAGTGCTTTAAATCTGACGTTAACAAAAGAACGTCAAAAATCAATGGTTAAGAACATCCTGTTGTCTAATGGATATACCTATACCGATGGCTCAGATGGGTTTGACATAGACGACGACTTTCTGAACAAATATCTTGCTTCTCCAACTAAGTAGGAGATGTTAATATCCATGAAAGAGGTTGATAACAGAAGGCCTGCAACTCCAGAACAGATTGAAAATTTGAAAGTCTGTTTTAAGTTGACCTTAGAGTCAAGCTACCATGAATTGTATGTAGACATGGTGCTGCTGGAGACTTTAAATAAAGGCTTGATGGATGATATGGGGGATGAGCTCAAAGGGTATGCTGGAAATTTAGTGAGTGTTCATGCTAATGTGTGCTATGCTATTCTTTGTTTATGCGTACAACTAAGAGCAAGCCTGAAGGTTGAGCTTGGTGTAGAGAAGCAATATAACATAAGAAGAAGTGTAGTGACTGCTCACGAAACGTATAAGTATCTCTTTGGCTTTAAGGGCAAGATGACACCATGGCGAGTCATAGAACAAAGATTGCGAAGCAAATACCCTAAAGAATGTGATGAGATTGCTATTGCTTCCAATGAATATTCACAGCAATATGCTCAGGATACAGACGGAACACTGCGCGATGTGACGAAACACTACAGTGACAACCCTGTTGAGTTCTTTGAGAATATGGAGAATGTGAGTGAACGAACGGTAGCAGATCGTTTGGTCGCATCTATGAAATTTCTGCAACCGATGCATTCGATGCTGGTAAATGAATTGCGAGATATTTTCGGCGAATCATATGTTGGAGTCTGGAATTTGAACATGCCTGAACAGACGTTTGAACCGATGGGTATTGGTAGTCAGGAGAAAATCGACTTTCTGAAAAATGGCATTATAAAATATAGCGGAATGGTGAATACCGTTATGCGTCAGAAGGTATTTGTTGAAGCAAAAAGCAAGGAAATAAATGTTGATATATGCAAAGACCCTCATTGGCACGACTTTATAGATAACAATGTAGGACTCCATATTCTCTATATATATTTGGACACTCTAACGACATTCAGGTCGTTCACGCGTTCGGAACAATTTGCGGAATATAGGCAGAATTTAGCTTATTTACTGGTGTCTGTGCATGAAGGCTTTAAGAAATTATATGGTTTTGACCGGAATAAACGTAGGATGTCCTATTGGAACAGAGCCATCATGCAATCAGTAATACAGTCGGGAGATGCTATTTTACAAGCAGAGGCGAGTAAAGTAGAGGCTAAACTGTATAAGTTATCGCAAGAACCGATTATGAACGATGAGGATATGATGGCAGCCTTTACTCATATGGGTTTTCTTAAACAGCAGAAAGTAGAGGCTCCAATAGCAGTGTTACAGTATTTCGTGCAGCCGATAAAGCAGAAAGACCTAGATGTACTTACTGATTATATACATGTACTGAATGATGTTATGAATGTGTATAATCAAGTGTTGGATTGGGAAAGCAAACTAATTCAGGAAGAAACTAATGCTAAGTTTTCAGGTTTTTATGATCAGATAGACAAAATAGAGCAATTGATTTGTTCAAAAGTACAAGATGAGGATCTTCTGGCAAGGTGGAAAGAGTCTGCTGAAAGGATGAAGGAAATGCTAAAATCGTTGAGTAATTACGGAAATGCGGCAGGATGAACGTTGGTTGGTGAAATATAATGAGGTAAAAAACTTCATAGAAGAGAACCATCGGAATCCTTCTAAGCATAGAATAGAAGAGCATGATATGCTTAACTGGCTTAAGGCTACGAGAAAAAGAATGAATGCTGGGAAGTTGAAGGAGAAAGGTTGATTTCAGTGAAGTGTGAAGAGTGAAGAGTGTAGAGAGAAGATTGGCCGTATTTTTTGGAAATAATGAGGTTGGAATTAACTGCGTTGATTTTTGTCACGACTCGGCCAAACAAGCAAGCTTGATGGCGCTCGCTGCTCCAAAAATTAACTGTGTTGACTTTTGTCACGACTCGGCCAAACAAGCAAGCTTGATGGCGCTCACTGCTCCAAAAATTAACTGTGTTGACTTTTGTCACGACTCGGCCAAACAAGCAAGCTTGATGGCGCTCGCTGCTCCAAAAGTTGAAAATCTTAGGAATTTTTGATTGAAAATCTTGGGAATTTTGGTCGAATTGTGTAAATAATAGGATAAAGTTTGCTGTATGTTGAGAAGTTTTTGTAATTTTGCAAAAAAATTCTAATTATGGAGAGAATAAAGCGCAATGACTACATAGCTCAAGTTTCCAACTTATTGGGCAAAGGAGAGGCTGTGGTGCTGACCGGGCACAGGCGTGCCGGAAAGAGCTGCATCCTAGAATTGCTGGCGGCAGAGCTGTCAGACAAAGGAAATGTCATCTACATTGACATGGAGAACCCCGTGAATGCAGACCTGACGTCGTTCCGTGAATTGTCGGAGAAGATTAAGGCTGGCGTGGTAGAAGGTGGCCGCAATTATGTGCTGATAGATGAGGTGCAGGAGGTGAAGGAGTTTGAGAAGGCCCTGCGCTACTGGGTGAAGCAGGATGGCGTGGACGTGGTGGTGACGGGTAGTAATGCGGCTATGCTGTCGAGCGATATCGCCAACTCGTTTGCCGGACGCTATCATCGCGTTCACGTGAGCAGCCTGGATTACAAAGAGTTTCTGACATTCTATGGTCTGGAAGACTCTGATAACGCTTTCTCACAGTATCTGCGCTGGGGCGGACTGCCGTTCCTGTATCGCATCCCTATGGAGGATGAGCGAACGAGGACGGAGTATCTGGGCAGCATCTACGACACCATCTTTGTAAAGGACATTGTGCGTAGGAAGAACGTGCGCAACGTATCGCTGCTGGACAATCTGGCTCGGTTTGTGGCAGACAACAGCGGCAAGGTGTTCTCTGCCAACAGCATTGCCAAATATTTAAAGGGTAGTGAGATGGCTGTGAGCGCCAACACGGTAGGTGAATATATGGATGCGTTGTGCGACACGTATATGATAGACCGCGTGAAGCGTTATGACATCAAGGGCAAGAGCGTTTTTGAGCAGCAGGACAAGTACTATTTTGAGGACTTGGGGTTGCGGAACTATCTGTGCCGTGACAAGCGGGCTCTGGATATTGAAAAGATGCTGGAGGATGCTGTATATCTGAAACTCAAGCGCAGTGGCTATGAGGTATATGTGGGGCAGTTGAACGGTAAGGAAATAGACTTCGTGGCACGTAGGGGCGATGAGTTGATTTATGTTCAGGTGGCCCTGCAGGTGACAGGTGAAGAAACCTACAAGCGTGAATTCGGCAACTTGAAACTGATTAAGGACAATTATCCCAAGTACGTGGTGACGATGGACCCGAATGTAGGGCTGATTCACGATTCGGGGATCGTGGCTTGTACAGCAAGGGAGTTCCTGTTGAAGAGTGAAGAGTAGCTTACGGACATCGGCCAAACTCCCGAACGAAATTGCGCCAAACTCCCGAACGAAATTGCGCCAAACTCCCGAAAAGGAATTGCGCCAAACTCCCAAAAAGGAATACGGTCAAATGGTGGGCGTAGCGCAAAAAACCAAAGTAAAATGCCACAAAAAAACCAAATTTGTTTGGTTAAGTTAGTAGAAAACGTGCATTTTTTTGTTTAATGGATTAAATAAAATCGGGTAAATATTTGTAAATTCATTAAATAATTTGTACCGTATTTATCAATACTCGCATCTGTAAGAAAGTAACACAAACTTTTGGATTCCGTAAACATCGAAAAACGCGGAAAGCTCGAAAACCCTGTACTTGTAATGTTTAAAGGTTAAGGTTTAACGTTTAAAGACAGTTTAAGAAGTTTAAGAAGTTCAAGAAGTTTAAATGTTTAAGGGTTTAAGCGAGCTTTTAGGTAAAAATATCTATCTTATATCTAAATCCTCTTTTAGAGGCTATTTAATACTGTTATGGCAAAACCATCGGTTACGTGTAACCTAAAAAACAAGATGAAAGATACGGTTAAGGATTAAAGGTTCTTCGACGAGCGAAACGACATGGTCGATGACATGTATAATACCAATTTTAGTATAATAGAATAAAAAGAGTCGATAATTGAAAATTATCTAAATAAAAGTAGATATTTAATGGGTATTCAAGAATTATTCTATATATTTGCAGCGTGAATGCTGTGATTATTTCTCAATCTTCGGTCAATACGCGTGCTACGAATGCACAATGGGGACTGCTGAATATGGCAATTAAGGATTTTGAAGCATTAAAAATAGAGCAAATATCATGATGGAACTAGTTTTAAGCCTGGTTTTGGCTCATTTGGTTGCGGACTTTATGTTGCAGACTGGAAAGTCTTGCAAGGACAAGAAGGAGAAACATTGGAAAAGCCCTCATCACTATGTGCATGCTTTGATTGTATTTGGATTGTCATGGCTTGTATCAGTTCAAGAAGTTTAAGAAGTTCAAGGAGTTCAAGAAGTTTAAGGGGTTTAATGGTAAAAAAACGATTTTATAAGATATAAATATTATGAGTGTATTTAAAGACAAAGTCCTCCTCATCACTGGAGGCACAGGTAGTTTTGGTAATGCAGTGTTGAACCGTTTTCTTCGCACTGACATTGGTGAGATTCGCATCTTCAGTCGTGATGAGAAGAAGCAAGATGATATGCGTCACGACTTCCAGGCACGTATGCCGGAGGTGGCCAATAAGATTAAGTTCTACATTGGTGACGTGCGCAACAAGAGCACGCTGAAGTATGCGATGAAGGGGGTAGATTATGTGTTCCATGCTGCAGCGCTGAAGCAGGTGCCCAGTTGCGAGTTCTTTCCGATGGAGGCTGTAAAAACAAATGTGATTGGTACGGATAACACGCTGGATGCCGCTATTGATGCAGGTGTAAAGTGTGTGATTTGTCTGAGCACGGACAAGGCTGCTTATCCTATCAACGCTATGGGTATCACCAAGGCCATTGAAGAGAAGATTGCTGTTGCCAAGAGCCGTCTGAGTGGTGACACCAAGATTTGCTGCACCCGTTATGGCAACGTAATGTGTAGCCGTGGTAGTGTTATTCCTCTTTGGATTGACCAGATCCGTAAGGGCAATCCTATCACACTGACTGAGCCTAAGATGACTCGCTTCATTATGTCGCTGGAAGAGGCTGTGGATTTGGTGCTGTTTGCCTTCGAGCACGGCAAGAATGGTGATATTCTTGTTCAGAAAGCTCCTGCTTGCACCATCCAGACCCAGGCAGAGGCAGTTTGTGAGTTATTTGGTGGTAAGAAAGAGGAAATCAAGGTGATTGGCATTCGCCACGGTGAGAAGATGTATGAGACACTGCTCACCAAGGAAGAGGCTGCAAAGGCTATTGATATGGGTAACTTCTATGCGGTTCCTGCTGACAACCGTGACTTGAACTACGATAAGTATTTCAAGGAAGGTGACGTGAAGCGTGCATTGATAGATGAGTTCAACTCGAATAACACTAGAATTCTGAATCTGGAGGAAACGAAGGAGAAGATAGCGAGTCTGACTTACATCCAAAACGAACTTAACGGTATTCCAAACTTAGTATAATAACGAACACGGATTTAACGGATAACACGGATATGTTGCTATACAGTGACCTTTCTTATGCAATCAACG
>OCVV012891722.1_pt1 | contig 60734 bp, 57 predicted proteins | sample 1539721 | NCBI WGS metagenome assembly OCVV01 (sample SAMN02144230, study PRJEB22623) | gut metagenome | biome: sheep rumen | host: Ovis aries | place: New Zealand
TGCAGCATAAGAATACCGCCAGCCGATGCTTGACTGGCGGTAAAGAGCTTTTTAATTATTCACTGTCCTCTTGACGGGTAGCACACCAATGAAACAAAATCATCCTGTGTGGCAGCCCCTATGCAGCTCTTTAAAAATTACTTCTCCGCATAAGGAAGAATTGCGAGGTGACGCGCTCTCTTAACCGCTACGGTAAGAGCTCTCTGATGTGTAGCGCATGTGCCTGTAATTCTTCTGGGAAGGATCTTTCCTCCCTCGGAGATGTACTTACGCAGTGTAGCTGCGTCCTTGTAATCAATTGTGCTGTTCTTTCCGCAGAATACGCAAACTTTTCTCTTTCTGTGGAAATTTCCCTTGCGTCTGAAGGGCTTATCGCCATCATTTCTATTGAAAGCCATGATTTCCTCCTAATCCGTTTCCTTAAGAAACGCAGTCTGTAAAGACCACCCGGCGGTCATGTGAATGGCAGTTCCTCGTCGATGCCGTCAGGGATATTCATGAATCCCTCAACGGAACTCTGCGGCTGGGAAGACGGTGCCGCGGAAGGTGCGGGCGCGCTGGTACGCGCAGGCGCTGCGGAATAATCCTGACTGCCTGCCTGTGCCGACTTGCTCTCCGCGAACTCCAGGTCTTCGGCTACGATATCGGTGGTATAAACCTTGACGCCATCCTTATTCGTATAGCTGCCGGTCTGGATTCTTCCGGACAAAACAACCTTGGTTCCTTTGTGGAGATACTTCTCTACGAACTCGCCAAGCTTGCCGAACGCCACGCAGTTCAGGAAATCAGCTGTCTGCTGTCCGTCTCCGCTGTTGCGCCCTCTTCTTCTGTCTACCGCCAGGGAAAACCTCGCGATCGCCATCGAGTTGTCACTCTGAGAATATCTGACCTCAGGGTCTCTTGTTAAACGTCCCATAAGGACTACTTTGTTCATAGATTCCTCTGCTTTCTGTTAAGCGTTCTGCTCAGCAGCATCCTGTTTAGCAGCGGTCTGTTCAACAGCATCCTGCTTAACGCACAGATATCTGATGACATTGTCCATAATGCGCATTCTGCTCTCGATCTCAGCGATAGCAGAACCTTCAGCCTCGAAACGAACGAAGTAATAATATCCCTCGTCCATCTTCTGAATGGGGTAAGCAAGCTTCTTCTTGCCCCAGCTGGAGTCAACAACTACATTGACTGCGCCGAATCTTTCGACGAGCTCTTTGCAGTTATTGACGACAGCAGCTCTCGCTTCATCATCAATCTGCGCATTCACAACAACGGCTAACTCGTATTTGCTCATGTGCTTCTACCTCCTTCTGGTCTCCGGCTTCTGCCTTTCCGGCAGAAACAAGGAAAAATTTGTTCACGCTGCCTGCGTTCTTTGTAAAAAAGGCACAAAGACAGCAGGGATAAAATCCCCACGGACTTACATAATAGCATGCGTCCGCCTGAAAGTTCAAGTAAAATTTTACGGGAGCCGTAATTAATCAAGGCTCCCGAGGACTTTACCGATACTGTCCGAAATAACAAGATCCGCCTGCGAATCACGGCTGGTCGCGCTTTTATTAATCAGGACAAGCTTATGGCCCTGGTAATAATCGATCAGCCCTGCTGCCGGATAAACGACAAGAGACGTTCCGCCGATAATCAGAACGTCCGCATTCGTGATCGCGTCCACCGCGCGATTTAAGGTGGTCATGTTCAGGCCTTCTTCGTACAGAACGACATCCGGCTTTACGGGGCCTCCGCACTTTTCGCACTTCGGCACCGCGCCGCCTTCGCTGTGATTGATCATATACTGCACATCGTAAAACGCGTGGCAGCGCTCGCAGTAATTGCGAAGGACACTGCCGTGTAGCTCCAGAATGTTGTCCTCGGGCGCTCCCACAGCCCTCGCGGCCGCCTGATGCAGGCCGTCAATGTTCTGCGTGATGATCGCCTTCAGTCTGCCTTCCTTCGTCCACTGTGCAAGCTTCAAATGTGCGGCGTTGGGCTTTGCGTTTCTGCCGGGCAGAAGGATCTTGTCCCTGTAAAACCGGTAGAACTCGCCGGGGAGCTGCCGGTAAAACGTATGACTTAAGATGGTCTCCGGCGGATATTTGTAGTGCTGGTTGTAGAGACCGTCCTGTGAACGGAAATCGGGCACGCCGCTTTCCGTCGAGACGCCCGCGCCGCCGAAGAAAACAACATTTTCGCTTCCCCGGATCAGTTGATTCAATGTCCGGATTTTGTCCTCTTCTGTCATGTTTCCCCCCATTGCCTGCCGGGGGCAGCCGCGTTTTCAGCGCGATCCCGTGGCAGCCGCCCGCAGGCCTTGCAGATCCAAATTACATAATTCTGTGAATCCAGCCTTCGGGAGCCTCAAGCTCGCCTTCCTGAATGCCGAGCAGCGTCTCGCGCAGCTTTGTCATCCAGGGGCCCATCTTCTCCATGCCGGAAGCAAATGTGATGTCCGTGCCATGGTCATTGATCTTTCCGATCGGGCTGATGACAGCCGCGGTACCGCACAGGCCGCACTCCTTGAAGTTTCCGTCCCGGACTTCCTTGAAGTAGACCGGTCTTTCATCGACCTTCATGCCAAGGTAATGCTCCGCAACATAGACAAGGCTTCTTCTTGTGATCGAAGGAAGAATCGAATCCGACTTGGGAACAACAAGTGTATTGTCCTGATCGACGAACAGGATATTTGCGCCGCCGGTTTCCTCGATCTTCGTTCTTGTCGCCGCGTCCAGATAGATGTTCTCGGCAAATCCCTTTTCATGCGCGTCCACAATCGCCTTCAGAGACATCGCGTAGTTCAGGCCTGCCTTGATATTGCCGGTGCCGTGCGGTGCCGCTCTGTCATAGTCCGTGACTCTTACATAAATCGGCTTCGCGCCGCCCTTGAAATACGGTCCGACCGGCGTCGTGAAAATTCTGAACTGATAGTCGTCCGCGGGCTTTACACCGATGACCGGGCTGATCCCGAAGACATAAGGTCTGATATAGAGCGTCGCACCTGTTCCGTACGGCGGAACCCATGCCGCATTGGCTTCGACGACCTTATGTACGCCGTCCACGAACTGTTCAACGGGAACCGGCGGAATTTCAAGACGAAGCGCGGAATCATACATTCTCTGCGCGTTCAGATCAGGGCGGAAGCATACGATATGTCCGTCCTTGGTCGTATAAGCCTTGAGGCCCTCAAAGACAGACTGCGAATACTGCAGAACGCCCGCGTCCTCGCTCATCACGATCTTGTCATCTTCTGTCAGCGCGCCTTCATCCCAGCAGCCTGCCTTCGCCGTATAGTTCGCGACATAGCGGTAGTCTGTCCTGATGTAAGCAAAACTCAGATTTTCCCAGTCCAGATTTTTCTTCTCCATGGTTTTCACTCCTCTTACATCTGTCCGTATGATCATCCATGCCCGGTTCGCGGGTGCTGCGCCGCGGCGGGCCTTTTGCCGGCTTTGTCCGCGTCTTCCGATGGAAAACAGTGCGGATTACAGATAAATATACCACCATCCCCCTGTGTTTTCCATAGAAACGGCGAGCGGGACGGTGGTATTCATATATAATCACGACATCTTTTTCGGAATACTATCTGTTTTTCCCCGCAGCGAGTTTTCCCGCAAGTACGGCGAGCGCCGTCGTAATCAGCATATCCGGCAGCGTGTTTCCGAGCGGCAGATCCACTTTCATCAGGAGTCTGTACAAAACAAACCCGGCCGCCCACACAAGCATTGAGCGGACGCTGCACTTTTCTTCAAAGTGATCCTGCTTCAGAATGAAATAGTCTGCAATCTGCACCGCGATCATCGGCGCGAAAACAGACCCGATCAGATACAGAAACGGCGTGATGTCGTCCATGTTGAACAGTGCGGCGAGTACCATGCCGAGGATCGTGACCGCGAACGCGGTTTTTCTGCCGTCGAACCGAAAGTGCTTCTTAGCGCTGTCCGGCGCTGTTTGCTCCGCATCGTCCGGCGCTGCCTTCCTGCCTTCAGGTGCCGTTTCTCCCGCGCCGTCCGGCGCTGCCTCGGAGCTTTCCGTCAGCGACTCGGCGGAAATACCGGCAGACCAGGCATCCAGAAATGTCGTCGTAACCGTGGACAGAATCAGAATGACAAGCGCTGCCGCACCAAGTCCCGCGGCAGCCAGAACATTTGCGATATTGCTTTCGCCTGTATAGATGGCCGAACCCATGCCGATCACATACATCCAGACCGAAATCAGTCCGTAGGTAATGACGCTCGCGGCTGTCGCAGCAACAGGCTTTTCCGCTTCTCTTGTGTAATCACTGACCAGAGGCAGCCAGGACAGCGGCATTGCGACCGCAAGCTCCACGGCGCTGCCGAACGAGATCGCATCTCCCGCTGCGGGCGCCGCACTTCCCGCGCCTCCCCGGAAGATGATGACGCTCAGAACGATCGAAAGAATGAACAGCGCGGACATCGAAATCTTATTGATAATGCCGAGATTTGTAATGCCGACTGCAATCCATAAAAGGATCAGACCGCCGATCACAAGGCACCAGAGAAAAGACCCGGAAAGTAACCCGCGGGAGCTTCCTCCGAACAGACTTTTTGTCGCGTCCGCGCCGTCATAGATCATGATCGCGGTCCAGCCGACCAGCTGCAGCACATTGAGAGCTGCGAAGAAAACGCCGCCTCTTTTTCCGAAGCTCATTTTCGTGGTTTCCATCGCGCTGCGCCGCGTTCTGCCGCCGATAATCCCGGCGAGAAACATCATGACACACCCGATGACATGCCCGGTCAGAATGGCCGCGAGCCCTTTCGCAAAACCAAGCGGCGCGAAGTACGTGCCTGTTAAAATCTCGGCAATGGAGACGCCGGCGCCAAACCAGATGAGGGCTGACTGAAATGAGGTCAGTTTTTTCATGCGCGCGCCTCCTCTGCCCCGTCCGGCATCTCCATAAATCTTCCGGAGAATGCGAACGAATGATTCATCGGGCCGCTCCCGTGTCCAAGATCCAGCATCGCGCCGAGCGCGCCCGAGATATAGTCTTTCGCGCGTTCAACCGATGTATCGAGGCCAAAGCCTTTGGCAAGATTCGAGGCAATGGCGCTCGAGAGCGTGCAACCCGTGCCGTGCGTATTCGGGTTGTCGATCCGCTTCCCGTAGAACCACCGGTAAGAGCCGTCCCGGTACAGAAGGTCGTTCGCGTCGCTGACATTGTGTCCGCCTTTGCAAAGGACCGCGCAGTGATAGTTCCTGCTGATCTCTTCTGCCGCGCGGACCATGTCCTCCGGCCCCCGGACTTCCATCCCCGAAAGCACTTCGGTCTCCGGGATGTTCGGCGTCAGAATTGTCGCGAGCGGAAGCAGCTCTTCCCTGAGTGTGCGCACCGCCTCGTCGCTGATCAGTTTCGCGCCGCTTGTCGCGACCATGACAGGGTCCACAACAATAAAGCCAGGCTTGTAAAACCGCAGCCTTTCCGCGATCACGCGGATCAGGCTGCTCTTCGATACCATACCGATTTTTACCGCATCCGGGAAGATATCCGTAAATACTTCGTCCAGCTCCGCTTTCAAAAATTCGGGAGTGGCGTCCATGATTGCCGTAACGCCGGTCGTATTCTGCGCAGTCATTGCCGTGATGGCGCTCATGGCGAAAACGCCGTTGGCCATCATTGTTTTGATATCTGCCTGAATGCCGGCGCCTCCGCTGGAATCACTTCCGGCGATTGTTAATGCTGTTCTCATTCTTTACCTCCTCTGCCTTTCCGAGAAACAATGCACTAATTTTCTATACCGGCAGAAGGTGGTGCCCCCGGCCTGCCGGTGGTTCCGTTGTCCGGAACCTGTCACTGTGCAAGCTCTCTGAGCTTGCCAAGCGCGTGCGTTTTTAAAAGAATTCCGATCAGGACCGCCGCGATGAGCGTACCTCCGGCCGTGCTGACAAGGAAAGGCACGACATAGGTGAACAGCGCCGCTTCCTTACCCATCAGATAAACCGCGACAGGGTATGCGAGAAGCCCTCCCAGAATGCCCGTGCCGGCGACTTCCGCGAGGTAGGTCGGAAGGAACTTCCTGGTTTTCGAAAAAACAAGCCCGCAGCAGAGCGCGCCGACCATGCTCCCCGGAAACGCCATCAAGGTTCCGGTTCCCATAAGGTTCCGTATGAGAGACGCGCAGAACGCGATGCCGACGCCCCAGAACGGTCCCAGAAGAACCGCCGAAAGGATGTTCATCATGTGCTGCACGGGGAAGCATTTCGAAGCGCCGACCGGAATATAGAATCCCGACAAAACAATAATCAGCGCGACCATCATCCCTGACGCCGCCAGTTTTTTCAGTGTTTCATGTTTCATAATCTATTTCCTCCAGTTCATAAGAAAATGACCGGTGTTACACAAGTCCTTCCGAAAGCTTTTTAAGCTCCGAAGCCGCCTTTTGTATATCGTCCGCCGCAAAGAGTGCGGATACGACCGCGACGCCCGAAAGCCCCGCGCCATGCAACTCCTTAATATTCTCTTTTGTGATGCCGCCGATCGCGCAGACCGGTATCCGCACCGATGACGTGATCACCTTGTACTGCGCGCGGTTAATCGGCTTTGCGTCTTTCTTGGTGGCGGAGCCGAACGCAGCGCCGCAGCCGAGATAATCGGCGCCTTCTTCCTGTGCCTGCAGCGCTTCCGAAAGATTATGCGCGGTCGCGCCGACAATCCGCTCCGGCCCGAGAAGCTTTCTGGCCTCAAGGACGCCCATGTCCGACTGACCGACATGTACGCCGTCCGCGCCGCTCTCCAGACAGACACGGACATCGTCATCGATAATCAGGGGCACGCCGTATCTTCTGCATACGGCCAGCACCTGCACCGCCTCTTCCGCAAGGCTTTCGCTGTCCATCTCTTTCTCGCGCAGCTGCACAAGCGTTGCGCCGCCTTTGAGCGCTTCCTCCACGGCCTCCGGAAGCGTCTTCCCTCGCAGCCATCTTCTGTCCGTGACGGCATAGACGCGGAGCATCTCTTTATTGAATTTCATAACATAAATCCTTTCCGCTTTTCTGCGGAGCCTGCGCGGCCATCCGCCGGAAGCGTCTTCCCATGGCGGCCGCTACGCCGTGCCGCAAAGGCTTCACGGCCGAACGAGAGCAGCGCCTCTTACTCCATCCGGCTGACCGCATCGATGAAAAAGGTTTTAAACGATGCCGTCCCTGCCTTTTGATCCGACAGCATGCGCTCCTGTGCAATTTCCGCCGCTTCGCCATACGCCTGCAGCACTTCGTGCACGGCCAGTACATCCGCGGCGCCGGCAGGCTGCTCCCCTTTCGAAGAAAGGCTCGTCCGGTTTCCCGCAATCGCCGCCGCGATCAGGCCGCCCAGCATGCATCCCGCGCCAGTGATCCTCTTCTGCATCGCGCAGCCGGTGCGGCTTTTCAGTACCGTTTCTTTATACACAGCCAGATCTTCCTCGCCCGTAACCGCGATCACGGCGTCCAGCTTTTCCGAAAGTCGCCGGATACTGTCCGTATCCGCGGATACATCGGCGCTTTCAACGCCGCGTGCTTCGAACGAAACGCCGCAGAGGGCCGCCGTTTCCGACCGGTTCGCGCGGACGCAGTCCACCCGCACCTGCCGCAGCAGCTCCTTCAGGAAACGCTTTCGATATTGCGAAGCGCCTGCGCCGACAGGATCCAGAACGACCGGAATTCCATTTTCATTTGCAGCCCGTCCTGCCCGGATCATCGCGCGCAGCTTCTCGTCACAGGGCATACCGGTATTGAGAAGAAGTCCGTCCGAAAGAAGCGTGATCTCCCGCGTTTCCTCCGGATTGTCCGCGCAGATGGCGAGCGCGCCGCTGGCGAGAATCATGTTGACAACGTCATTCATCGTTACCGGATTTGTAATTGCGTGAATCAGGGGCTGCCGCGCGCGTACGGCCGCGAAAACAGAACTGGGCATCAAAAAACCTCCCGGGACACCGGGAGGCTGCGTGTTATCAGATAATCTGCTTCCTTACGCCGGTATTATCCGGTTCAAGTAATAAGGGTCCCCGCGAATGCGGAGTCTCAGCGTCAGCGCCCCTAGCGATGTTCGTTTATGAATTTGGAATCCGGACGAAACCGTCCACAGCTATTAACCTTACTTCAGCGCGCGCCGGATGTCAAGATATACCGTGTGCCGCCCCTGCGGCTGGGGTGCTGCCCGGCGGCACGCCACGGTCATCTTTCCGCGGCATTACCTTGTCATCTTCTCTTTCGCCATCTTCCTGCCGCGCAGCAGAAGATGCACCTTTCTTACGGTTACGGGCGCTGCTGTCAGAAGAAGCAGATACAGCTTCTTCTTTGCCCCGATCAGAGGGCTTGCGCACATAACGCGTAAATTGCGGCGCAGATACCCGCAGACTTCCGTGTAAAACAGATTCTGCCGGTTCATGTCCCGGACCGGCACATGCAGCAGATAATCGAGCCGTTCGATCAGCGCGAACGCCTTCGCGGCATCCGAAAGCTCCGGGTGCTCCGGCACAATCTCCGCCTCGACCTTGTCGGCCTGCCGCACAATGTCCACATAGGCTTTGGAAAACTGAGCTGCGCTTCCCCTTCTCGTCGCGCTTCCCGCGCGGTGCACGACACGGTAGCCCGTGGATGGCAGATTCACGACACCGGCGATCCGGCCGCACAGCCGCATCAAAAGGCCGAAATCTTCCCCGAGCGTTTTTTCCTCGAACAGATTCTCCCGCAGAAGCCCTGCCGGCGTCAGCTTGGTACACATGGACGAGTCCCCGGTATACAGAAGGAGCGACCTTGCGAAATCAGACGCCCGGATCCGGGTGACAGAGGCAGGCGGTGTCACCGCGTCCGGCAGGCGTTTTCCTTCCTCGTCAATTTCTTCGCGCCCCGTCTGGATAAGAAACGGCTTTCCGGAAAGCGCATCTTTCGCTCCCGTATCTGCTGCCGGAGTGGCGTCTGTTCTGCTGGTCTTCGCCAGCTCTTCTCCGGCCTGCAGATATCCCGCAACCAGCGTTTCATACATATCGGGGTACAGAAGATCGTCCGAATCGGCAAAACCGATCAACGCGCCCTGCGCCGCAAGAATCCCCATGTTTCTCGCGGAACCGGCTCCGCCGTTTTCTTTGGTCAGGACTTTGATCCTGCCATCTTCCTGCGCCGCTTCGCGGCAGATCGCAAGTGACCGGTCCCTCGATCCGTCATCCACCAGAATGATTTCCAGATTGCGGTAAGTCTGGCCGCGGATCGAGGACAGCGTTTTCAGAAGATACTTCTCCGCGTTGAAAACCGGCACAATCACCGATACTAACGGCTCCTGCCCCGCGGAGCTGCCGCCCGCCGTCATATGCCGCCTCCGGTGCTGAGCATGCCGGACACCGTCTTTTCGAGCCGCATGACCGGCACGGAAAGAAACGGCTTCAGAACCGGCGCCGGGCTTAACGGCCCTTCCATTGCCACATCGCGCATCGGGTCTTTTCCGTCTTTGAGGCTGCGGCAGAACGGAACGAGCCGCTTTGCCGCGACCTCCTCGTTCCAGATTTCACCGATTGTTCTTGCCGCGCCGGCGCCGAGGCGGTACATCAGATCTTTATTGGTGATGACCGCATAGGCTTTTGCCAGAAAATCATCGTAGTTCTCCCGGTTGTAGATTACGCCGCTGACTCCGTTCCGGATAAGAACCGGGACGCAGCCTGCTTCGGAACCGGCGATCACGGCGCATCCGCTGTTCATCGCTTCGTTGACAACCGCGCCCCAGCCTTCGCCGTGATCGCTCGTAAACAGAAAGACACGGCTCTTTTCCATAATGCCGCGCACTTCATCTGCCGGCAGGAAGCCATGAAAAGTCACATTATCTTCAATTCCGTTCTCCTGCGCGAAACGCCGGCACTCCTCGTCCTTGTCTCCGGCGCCGATCATGTTCAGATGTATGAGAACTCCCATGTCCTTTAAGTCCTTCGCAAGGCGAAGCGCGAACTCGGGGTGTTTGAGCTCCAGAAAGCGGCCGGCCCAGGTGACTTCGATTGTTTTGCCGTGCTGCGCATCGTCCTTGATCTTTTCGAGCTCGCCCGGCGCGTATCTTCGCAGCTGCGGGAAATATCCCCAGCGCAGCATTTTCCCCGGAAACGCGTGAATCAGTGAAAAGTCCGAAGCCACATAGGCTCCCGCGCAGAACAGATAGTATGGTTTGTCCCGGAACCTGACGAAATTTCTGTATTTGTCAACCAGTCCGCGAGGGGAGAACATCCGCCACTGCCCTTCCCTGTACAGCCGTTCGCTGACGCAGACAAGCGGCTTCCCCTCCGCTGCGCGCGCGCGGATTTCCGCGGCGACTTCCGGCGCCCAGCCGTACAAAACAACGTCGCTGTCCCGGAGAAGCGCCCTCGCGCCTTCCGGATCGTCGTACAGATATCTTACAAAACCGAGGTCGTCATAATCTTCCCAGCCCATCTTCTTTCGTTCTTCTTCCATCGCCTGCGTCTGGATAAAGGTAAAATCCACATCTTCCTCTTCCATGACGGCTTCGCAGAACGGAAGCTGATGGTGGTTCATATAATTGGAAACAAATGTTATGGAAATACTGCTCATGCTGTTACAGAATGCTCCTGTAAATTTCAATCAGCCGCCGGAAATTCGTGTCCGGATTATGCACAATCAGCGCGCGTTCCCTTGCGCTGCTCCCGAGCCAGGCGGCGAGATCGTTGTCGAAAAAAATTGTTTTGATGCCTTCGGCGAGTTCCATATAACGGCCACCCGGAAACAGAATTCCTTCGTGGCCGTCGTCAATCAGATCACCGATGCCGCCGACCTTTGCCGCGACGACCGGCATCCCGAGAAGCATCGCCTCACAGACCGAGTTCGGTGAATTCTCGATGATGGACGGACAGACAAAAACATTCGAGTGGAGATACTGCTGCTTCATCTGCTCCGCGTTCAGCTTCCCCAGCATCGTAACATGCGATGACAGCCCGTTCTCGCGGATCAGCTTTCGAAGGTAAAGTCCGTAGGAGGTGATCCACAACGGCATTGGGTACTTTTTCTTTTCGGGAAGGACGCCGCCGACATTTCCGATAATGCTGTTGCCCGCGACATACAGATGCGCGTCCGGAAAGTGCCGCAGAATTTCCGGCATTGCCTGCAGCATATAGTGAAAGCCCTTGAGCGGATAGTCTCCCTGACTCAGGAAAATGCTGTGTGGCTGCATGTCCCCGGCGCTCCACTCTCCGGTATAGAATTCAGGCCGCATCGTCTCATTCATGAAATGGTAGACCGCGTCCGGATTGATTTCGGACGTAACTCTCCTGTCAAACGAAGTGCGCCCTGTGATATGCGCGGTATGCCGCAGCACCTGCTCCTCCATCCGCGCGCGGATCCGGAATTTGTGCCGCTGCATTTTCAACGAGTCGTTTTTCACACGGTCGCGGAATGTCTCTCTTCGCTGCACACTGTACGGCAGATCCGCCATATAAGCGTCCGCGATGCTGCAGCAAAGGCCCTGAATACCGATCAGCGTCCGCTCCGGATGTCCGAACGAGCGCACCATTGCAAGCGTGTGCGGAAACTCCGTGCCGAAGATATGCACGATATCCGGCTTGAAGTCCTTGAGAATCGCAAAGAAACGATCCTCGAGCGCGTGGTCGTAGACTTCCGGCGTGTTCAGGTTTTCATGAAATCCGTAGAAAACAGCGCCGTCCACTTCCATCCTGCAGTCCCCGGGATTGTCCGGCACCGGACAGCAGACACCAAGATCAACGAGCCTCGTACTGCTTCCGCCGCGAAGAGGCTCGCTGACCAGCCGTTCAAAGCTTCCGGTCAGCCACCCTTCGCGGTTGGTATAGGGCAGCCCGCAGGCTTTCGCGAAAGCCGGAAGCATGATATTGCATAACCAGAGTACTTTCATAGTCTTTTATCCGCCGTAGAAACGGTTTCTGATCCTGTCATAAAGCGCAGCCGTATGTTTTCCGTGCGCGATCTTCTCGCGCAGCGGCTGCAGGGTAACGATCATATACGTCCTGTAAAGGAAGCGTTCTTTGCCTGTAAAATACATCCGCGCGATCTCTTCATGCTCCCGTGCGCTTCTCTCCCGGTTCTTTTTCGTTTCCGAAAAGCCGCCGCCTTCGTAGTCGCAGATCACAAGATCCAGCCGGACCGCGGCCGCGCCCTTCTTCATGACGCACCAGAGGAAATGCTCATAGTCCGCGCGCACCGCGAAGTGCAGGTCAAACGCCCGCTCCGCGAACAGTTCTCTGCCGTAAAAACAAGCCTGATGGCAGGGCAGCGACCGGTACATCGCAAAATGGCTCATGGACGGCGCCGCAAGGACGGTCTGTCCTGTTCTGCGCTCCAGCACATGTCCGTAAAATATCGCGGGAACGGACTGCCCGTCTTCTTTCCGGCTGATTTCCGCGTGTACCTTTTCGAGCACAGCTTCCGAGGCCAGCAGGTCGCCGCAGTTCAGGAAATAAATATATTCGCCCAGCGAAGACAAAAGCGCGATATTCATGCCGTCGTATATGCCGCGGTCCTTCCCCTGAATCAGGCGGATTCTCGGATCCTCCGGGAGCTTCGCTGTCGATCCGTCCGTCGACAGCGCGTCCTTTACAATGATCTCGTATTCTCCGAACGTCTGGGAAAGAATGCTCTTTATGGTAGCCGAAAGCTTTTCTCCGGCGTTATAGGAAACAACAATGATCGAATAAAACGGTGTGTTCATTGGCTATCCTTATGGTGCGGCGCGCCGGGAAACGGCTCAGCGGATACTGCGCGATGGCGTCTGTGACATCTCGTGAAAAAGAAACGTCTTGTACGGCAGAATCCGGATGTCAGGCGCGGCAGCGTTCTTCAAAAACACGGCAAACACCAGAATTCCTGCCGCAAGAACCGCGCCTGTCAGTACCTTCCGCCGCCTGCTTTCCGCAGGAAGCAGGGATAAAACATCCGGCAGCAGGAAAATCTGCGTCATCGTCAGGTAGTAACAGATGCGCGAAAGCTCGGGAATAAACCAGCCGAAGACATACAGAAGAAGTGCCATGGCCGTGCAGTTGATATAGAAAACACGTGCGCGGCCGCGTGTACCCGCGGGATTTTCCAATGTCTCCCGCACCTTCCCTGTCCTGACGAGTATTCCAAGCGCGAGAAGCAGCACCAGCGCGCAGCGCAGAATGTTCCCGATGCTCGGCCGGCCGCCGGCTGCGAGGATTTCCGTTCCCTCGTACGAAGGATATAGCTTTCTTACAAGCACCATTACCTGTTCTTTAAACAGCAGCATTCCCGCGCCGAAAAGGGCCGGCACCACGGCCTGCCATTTTCTGAAGACATGCAGGGCGAGCGGGTAGAAAGCCAGTACAAGCAGCGCGGATTTATGAAACAGTGCCGCGAGGCCGACCAGTAAAAGGAACCAAACGTACTCCCGCCGCAGAAAGAAATATAATGCGAAAAGAACAATCGAAAGCGCGAAATAATACCGCACCGTATTATAACTCTGAAAATAATAGCCGGACGTCAGAAACACAAAAAGCGTAAAGGCAAAATCCGGCGAGAGCCTTTTCATGGCAAGCAGGAAAAAGAACACCGTGAGAACCGCGTAAATTGCAAACAGCAGCAGGTAATTCTCATATCCGCAGAGCGCGTAGACAAGCCTCGCCAGCCGGTTAAAGCCCGGTTCCGTCGGTACCACAGCCCGGGAAGCCGCGAGGTGAAACACCTCGACGTAGCGCATATAGTCGTTGCCGGTTTCCTGCCGGAGCACAGCGGGGACTGTCAGCACAAGGAAAATCGTAAAAAGACAGGCTTTTCCGGCACGCTCATGTTTTCGCGCGTAATATGCAGGCAGCAGCGCCGCCGTTGTGATCAGAATATACAGAATCAAGCTTCCTTCATTCCTTTGACCATCAGCTTGTACGCCTGCCGCACCGGAATCTGCCGGCACATCAGCGCCTTATGTGAGAACAGGAAGCGCAGCGCGAACGGCCGCTGCATATGCCCGTACAGGTAGTGATACAGGACGCCCCTGTCATAGAAAAACTTCTCGTTGTACCCTTTGAACCAGGTAGACTCCCCGTTCTTTCTCGCTCTTTCATGCCCGATCGAGACTGCGGCCGCGTAAATCTTCAGGCCTTTCTTTAAGCAGTCATGAATGAACAGGCTGTCCTCTCCGTTACTGTACTGCGCGCCTCCCCCGAACAGCAGCGAAAACCACACATTTGCCTTCCGAAGCGCACTCAGTCTGCAGCACATCGCGTAGGTAGGATAGCGTCCGTAATTGTACCAGCGCACCCGTTTCCTTCTCGTGTTCTCGTAGGTCTGCCGGGATTCGACCGCGGCGACGTTGAACATGATGATGTCCGCGTCCCGCATCTGCTCAAATTCGCTGATGATCTCCGCCTCATAGTCATCGTCGTAGACAATGTCTTCATCCGCGAACAGAACAAGGTCACCGTCCGCGCGAAGCAGCGCATTATTGCGGTTTCTGCCGACGCCCCGGTCCTCGAACGCGTACGAGCGGACCAGCCGCCCCTTGCGCTCGAATTCCTTGTATGCGACCTCCTGACACTGGTTGCAGATCACGGCTTCCGTCGATATATTCATATGTTCCGCCAGCATGATGTCATTTTCCTGCACGGCGGCTACCAGTACCTGAACTTTCATCTGTAGTAATATCTCAAAAACTTTCCGTCCGCGTTCACAAAAAGAACGCCGGCCGGAGTAACATCCATCTTCCGCAGCTGCCGGACAAGCGCCAGCGTCCGCGCGGCATTTTCTCTGCCTGCCGGCAGGACGATGAGCGCTTCCATCGCCTGCGCGGCAGCCTCTGCAAACGAAGGGTCCGCGGGATCTCCCGAAGGCAGAAGTGCCGGCCGGTCAGCGCCGCTCTGCAGTTCTTTCCATAGCTTTGCCGCGCCTTCCGCAGTTTCCCTGCCCGATGCCGATACAAGCAGCAGCGGCTTTTCTTTGGACGCTGCTGCAAACTTCTCCAGATTGATTTTCGTCTGCGCGACAAGAAATGCCGGCAGTTCCCTGCTCCGGTTTCCGGCAAACACGCCAAGTACCGGAAGGCCCAGCACATCTTCGGCTTCTTCGGGAACATATACCCGTCCGCTCCCGGATTCTTCTATCCACAGAAGGCAGAAACCAAAGAGCAGTCCCAGAAACGCGCCAAGAAGCGCCGCGTTCCTCGTCCGGTCATGGTACAGGACCGGCTCCGGTTCCGAAGCCGACAGAAACTCAATTCTGTCAAACTCTTCCCGCGCCCCCGCGAACGTCTGCAGGCCGTCTGTCAGGCCGCCAATCACAGCCGCGCACTCTTCCTCCGACTTCGCGTTCACTTCCGCGGTCATCAGGCGGATGTCCGAAATCAGGGTGATCTGTGTATCTTCCCGTGCCTCATCCATCGTCATGCCGGCGGGAAGCTTTGCCGCGAGCGCGTCCCGGATCAACGGGTCCGAAAAAACAATGTCTTCCCAAGTCGCCGCGTTATAGTAGTCATACGTCTTCTGTGTTTTGTCGTTAAAGGCAAAGTGAATATAGTATTTGGCGGTCTGCCGGTACAGCTTTCTTCCAGGCTGCAGTAAAAGCGCACAGTGATAGACGAGGCCGAAGAGGACAGCAAGAACCAGCGCCGCGAGCGGCACGATCCAGAGCCTGCGCAGCATACGCAGGTACAGTGAACGGCCGGAAACGGCACATGTATTCTGCTCTGTATCAGTTTCCCTCTTCATTCTTCCTCCGAGTGCATGGCTGTGACCTGTCCGTCACTGACGCCTTCCGTGCTCTCCGGCGTCAGCAGAATTTTCAGTGTCAGCAGCATCAGCTTGATATCCATCCATACACTGTAATTCTGAATATACGTCAGATCCAGCTTGAGCTTGTCATAAGGCGTCGTGTTGTACTTGCCGTAGACCTGCGCGTAACCGGCAAGCCCCGCCTTGACTTTCATCCGGAAAACAAATTCCGGCATTTCCTTCACATACTGCCGGATAATCTCCGGCCGCTCCGGGCGTGGACCGATGAAGGACATCTCGCCTTTTAAAATATTGATCAGCTGGGGCAGCTCGTCAATACGGACCTTCCGAATAAAGTGCCCGACCGGAGTGATCCTGTCATCGTTCTGCGAGGCAAGCCTCGCGACACCGTCTTTCTCCGCGTCCACTTTCATGCTGCGGAACTTGATGATCCGGAATTCACGGCCGCCCTGCGTGCATCGCACCTGTTTATAGAAAACAGGTCCGTGGTCATACGCCTTGATCACAATCGCCGTAATGAGAAAGAACGGCGAAGTAATGATCAGAAGAAGCAGCGAGCAGACAACATCAATGACCCGCTTCCAGAAGCGCTGGCGGAACGTCAGCGCGTACTCCCTTGTCATGTAAAGCGGCGTATCGAACAGGTGCATCTGGAGCGATCCCTTGATCAGCACATCCGGGATCTTCGGCATCATGTAGATACGGATGCCGTTTGCGTAGCAGAACTTGATGAGCTCGTTGCGGAAAGATGTCGGGATATCCCAGAGAACAACGCCCCTGCCGTCCTTTAAGATTTCTTCCTGCACCTTCTCCATCCCGGCGCTGATATCAATCGTCCGCGCGATGACATACTTGTCCGGGCGGGTTCCGAACTTGCGCATGATCTCTTTGATGTCGCGGCTGCCGTGAATCAGGGAAAGAGAGAGCGGCGGAAATGCCCTCTTATATGCCTTGTCGCAAAAGCCGACCCAGACAACCGCGAACGCAATCTGCGCCGCCGTCAGAACGAGCAGCGGCACCGCAGGCAGCAGCCAGTTGCGCAGCAGCGAGTCCTCCAGATACGAGATCACGTTTACGGCAAGCAGAGAAAAGCTCTGGGACAGAATGACATCTGCCTTTTTCATGTAGCCCGCGTTGAATCCGCCGTAGGTCGCCATGAAAAACAGCAGCAGAATAAAATAAATCAACAGCACCAGAACATGCCCGTTGAAGTAAAACTTCAGACGGAGCCGTACGAGCGGATAATAGTACCGGAACCAGATCAGAGCGTAACCTGCCACCTGGATCAGAATCCCCAGCAGCGGCAGCTCCATCGCGATGATTTTCCGGATTGCGTTTGTTTTGCTCTTCATGCCTTTGTATCCTCTGTGCCGGGCAAAGCATGATCCGCCGCGTCCTTCCGGCCGCCGGAAGCCGCGTCATCTGCCCGCGCGGCAGCTTCTCCGCCAAGCTCCTCCCGCAGAATATAAATCGGGCGCCGTTTCACCTCAAGGTACGTCTTGGAAAGGTACTGCCCGATGACGCCCAGCATCAGCATCTGCAGTCCCGCGATCAGGAGCATGATGCAGATTGTGGACGGCCAGCCGGCGACCGGATCGCCGAAGATGGCTGCCCGCAGGAAGACGAAAATCAGCATGACAATCGCGACAAATGACAGCACAAATCCCATGACTGCCGCAAAGGTCAGCGGCATGCTCGAAAAATCGATAATTCCGTCCACAGCATACGCGAACAGACTCCAGAAGTTCCATTTCGTCTCGCCGTGCAGACGTTCGATGTTCTCAAATTCAATCCATTTCGTCCGGAAACCAATCCAGCCGAAGATTCCTTTGGAAAAACGGTTGTACTCCTGCATCGACAAAACAGCATCGACCATCTGCCTCGTCATCAGCCGGTAGTCTCTCGCGCCGTCCACAAGGTCCGCGTCCGAAAACTTTTTCATCAGGGCATAGAAGCGCCTCGCGAAGAACGAACGGATCGGCGGTTCTCCTTTCCGGTCCACGCGCCTTGTCGCCGCGCAGTCATAGCCTTCCTCGGTGACTGCCTTGTAAAGCTCCGGCAGCAGCGCCGGCGGGTCCTGCAGATCGGCGTCCATCATGCAGACATAGTCGCCCCGGGCATGGGAAAGCCCCGCGTAGATGCCGGCCTCCTTCCCGAAATTTCGCGAAAACGAAATCAGCCGGACATGCCTGTCTTTTTCAATCAGCTCTTTTACCTTGTCCGCTGTATGGTCCCTGCAGCCGTCATCGATATAAAGGATCTCGTAGTTCAGATCGTTTGCATCGAGGAAGGGTTTGTTTTTCATGAATTCCTCGTAAAACGGGAAGACATTCTCTTCCTCGTTGTAGCAGGGAACAACCACGCTGATAAGCTTCATTCCGTCTCCTTCTGTTTCCGCTTCGCCGCCTTTTCGTTCTGCTCATAGTACCGGCAGTACTGCGTGAGAAAACATTCCCCGCAGCGCGGCGTCGGCGCCTTGCAGATTTCCCGCCCGAGTGTGATTCCCTGCAAATTGATGAGAATCCAGTGGTCTTCCGGCAGCGCCTTCATGAGGTCCCGCTCGACTTTGGCAGGCTCTGTTTCCTTCGTAAGTCCGAGCCGCCGCGAGATACGCCCGACATGAGTGTCCACGACAATGCTCGGATCATGATAAATATTCCCGCGGATGACGTTGGCGGTCTTCCTGCCGACGCCCGGGAGCGACGTCAGTTCTTCGATCGTCCGCGGCACCTGCCCTTCGAAATCGCTGATCAGCTTCTTCGCGCAGGCGATCAGATTCTTCGCCTTGCTGTGATAGAAGCCGATCGAATGAATGTCCTGTTCCAGCTCGTGAAGATCCGCGTCCGCAAACGCCTGCACATCCTTGTATTTGACATACAGATCCTTCGTCACCATGTTGACGCGCGCATCCGTGCACTGCGCGGACAGCATCGTTGAAAATAAAAGCTGCCACGCCTTGTCCGGCGCATAGTCGAGCGTAGCGCCAAGATCTGTTCCGTAATGTTCATCCAGAAGGCGGAGAATCCCCTCCACCCGTTCTTTCTTCGTCATTTTTCTTTTGTAAACTCCCTCGGGCCGCTGCCGATCTGCAGCATATAGAAGGAAGCCGGATATCCGACCTTCTTAAGATATACCGCGCCGATTTTCTCTTTAAACTCGTCCGCGGCTTCGTCCTTTACGATGCTGACCGTGCAGCCGCCGAAGCCGCCGCCCGTAATACGGGAGCCGAGAACGCCCGGAATCTTCCATGCCTCTTCCGCGAGAATATCCGCTTCCCTGCAGGAAGTTTCATAGTCGTCCCGGAGAGAAACATGCGACTCGTTCATGAGTTTTCCGAACGTTACAATGTCGCCTGCCTTCAGCGCCGCAACCGCCCGGATGGTCCTCTGGTTCTCGTAGACCGCGTGTTTTGCCCTTTTGCGGCAGACCTCATCCGTAATCAGCAGCTTGTTCGCTTCAAATTCCCCGATGGAAAGATCACCGAGCGTCTTTACGGGAAGTTTTGTCTGCAGATCTTTGAGTGCCCGCGCGCACTGCTCCCTGCGCAGATTGTACTCGGAGTCCACGAGACTGTGCTTCTTGTTCGTGTTCGTGATCATGAGCTTCATGCCGTCCAGCTCAATCGGAGCATACTCGAACTGCATCGTATTCGTATCGAGGAAAATCGCGTTTCCCTCTTTGCCCATCGCGGAAGCGAACTGGTCCATGATGCCGCAGTGCATGCCGTTGTATTCGTTCTCCGACTGCTGACCGATGAGAGCCAGCTCTTCATTCGTTACGGAAGCGATTCTGCTGTCTTCTTCACCGAAAAGGCTGCGCAGTACAAACCCGGTCAGGACTTCGAGTGACGCCGAAGACGAAAGCCCCGCGCCTGCCGGAATGTCTCCGTAAATCACCATGTCAAAGCCGTTTTCAACCGTATACCCTCTCTGATCGAATGCCCAGATAACGCCCTTCGGATATCCTGCCCAGCCGGCCTTTTCAAGCGGCACGAGCTCGTCCAGCGATGTTTCCGTCACACCGGCATTCGGAAAGTTCGCCGAATACAGCCGCACTATTCTGTCATTTCTCTTTCTTGCCGCGGCGTAGGTTCCAAGACTGATCGCGCACGGAAAAACATGTCCTCCGTTATAATCCGTGTGCTCTCCGATCAGATTGACGCGTCCCGGCGCGAAAAACAGCCGTACTCCCTCCGTGCTGCCGAATTTTTCAGCGAAAGCTTTTGTAATCAGTTCAGTCTCTTTCATAACAATTTCCCCTTCCGGAAATAATTGCATAATTATACGAAGTATATTCTAACAGCAAACGGGCAAATGGTACAGTGTCGAAGCGCAGTTCACAGGAGAGTGTCGCAGCGCTGCGCAGGGAAATGGGACGGAGTGTCGCGCAGAGGAGAATGAAGAAAACTCCCCGCCCGGTGAGCCCCGGGACAGGGAGTCTGCTTCATATGGGTGTGCATTGTTTTACTGCAAATAGGTGTTCCAGTTCAAAAGCTCAATCAGGCAGGCAGTATCCATCGATGCAAGGATCAGATAACAGAGCCGCGTGAACCTGTGCGGCAGCCTTAAAAGGTCCGGCCCGACAGAATCCGGCCGCTTCGGCAGCACCGCCGATTGCATTACGGATTGCGCAGAACCCCCACGCCCACAAGACCGGGGCCTGTGTTGATCGCCATCGTCGCTGTAATCTGCTGCTCGAACAGAATTTCCTTGTTCAGCAGCAGCTCATGGGACTGCAGCATGTTCTCCATCTCCATGGCTTCGGCATGCGCATCGCCCTCTTCCACGACAATCCACGAACGGTGCCCGAGGCAGAATTTAACCACTTCTTCCATGAGCCGCAGCTTCGCGAATTTCGTTCCGCGGATCTTGGCCACCGTATAATAAGTTCCGTTCTCATCGCAGGAAATCATCGGTTTGAGCCGGAGCAGATCGCCGACAGCGCCTGCCACCTTGCCGATTCTGCCGCCTCTTTGCAGATACTTGAGCGTATCCATATAGAAGAAGACCTTGCTGTCCGCGATTTTCAAAGGAAGCGCTTCCCTCAGTTCCTCAAAAGTCATGCCTTCCTGCAGCTTTTTGGCCGCCCAGATCGCGAACAGGCCGGAGCCGATCGATATATTCTTCGTGTCGAACGCGAAGACCTCGAGCCTCTCCTCTTCTGATGCCGCGAGCCGGATCGTGTTAAACGTGCCGGACAGACCGCTCGAAATCGTAACCGCAATGACTTTCCTGAATCCCTCATCGGCGAGCTTTTCGAACTCATCCGTCACTTCCGCAATCGAAGGCGTGGAAGTGGAAGGGAATTCTTCCGGGAACCTTTTGTAGACCATCATAGGATCGATATCCACGCCGTCCCGGTAATCCTTCTCGGGATAAATCACGCGAAGCGGAAGGATACGGATATCGTACTGTTCACGGATGACCTTGGGGATATCGCAGCCGGAATCCACAAGAATCGCTGTCTTCTGTTCGTTCATATGTCTTTCCCCCGTCTGATAGACGTAGTATTCAAAACTACGTAAATAGCATACACTCCCCGTCCCCCTGTTTCAATGCAGTTTTAGAAAAATTAAGAAAATCGCGCCTGCGCGGTTGTAAATCTCCCAAGTGCTTTTATATTATAAGCAGAGAGTTTTGAATATGATTATGAAAAGCGGAGCAAATGCCATGACAATAAATGATTACCTGCAGCTTGACTGCGCGGGAACACAGTCTCTTGTAAGTCCCGGCGAAATCACCATCCGAAAGAAGGAAGGCCGCGCCTTAAAGGCTGGCGGCGCATGGATTTACGACAACGAAATCCAGACCATCGAAGGCGCCGAAAACGGCTCCATCGTCAGGGTCCTTGACTGGGACGGCTTTTTCCTGGGATACGGCTTCCTGAACATGAACTCGAAGCTGCGCGTCCGGATGCTTGCGAAGAAGCAGGAAAATGTCATCACGCCGGCCTTCATCTTCCGGCGCGTGGAAGACGCGTGGAATTACAGAAAGAAAGTTCTTTCGGTCCCCCGGCAAAACACGGAAGACGCCTGCCGCGTTATCTTCGGCGAGGCGGATTTTCTGCCGGGGCTGACAATTGACAAGTATGGTAATGTTCTGGTCGTGGAATCGCTCGCTCTTGGCCTTGAGCATCCCCTGCCCGGCATGCCGGAAGGCGTAACGCTCAAGATTCTCTGCCTCGCCTGTCTCGTACAGCTTCTTTTTCGGGACGGTATCCGCGTGCGCGGAATTTATGAGCGGAGCGACGCGAAAGTCCGCGAGAAAGAAGGGCTGGAGCGCACAAAAGGCTTCCTCTCGGAAGAATTTGACACAAACGTCCCGATCACCGAAAACGGCATCAAATATATCGTTGATGTGAAGGACGGGCAGAAAACCGGCTTCTTCCTCGACCAGAAATTTAACCGCCTCGCGATCCGGGGCATCTGCAGCGGTGCGGCGGAAGTTCTGGACTGTTTTACCCATACCGGTTCGTTTGGTCTGAATGCGGCGGCCGCAGGAGCGGCGCATGTCACCTCGATCGACGCTTCGGAGCTTGCGATCGCGCAGGCGCGCGAGAACGCGGCGCTGAACGGTCTGCAGGATAAAATCACTTATGTGACCGACGACGTCTTCGATTTTCTTCCCGAACAGGTACAGGAAGGCCGTCAGTATGACGTTGTGATTCTCGATCCGCCCGCTTTTACAAAGTCCCGGAATTCCGTCAAGGCAGCCGCGCACGGCTACCGTGAAATCAACGCCGAAGGGCTGCGGCTTGTTAAAAACGGCGGCTTTCTCGCGACCTGCTCCTGCTCTCACTTCATGGCGCCGGAGCTGCTGCGGCAGGCGATCGATCAGGCTGCGCATGACGCGCACAAACGCCTGCGGCAGGTCGAGTTCCGCCAGCAGGGGCCGGATCATCCGATCCTCTGGGAGAACGATGCGTCCTATTATTTGAAGTTCTTCATCTTTCAGGTAGTTGACGAACTGTAAAGGTGCGGCGTTTCCGGCGGCATCCGCAGAATAATAATCCGCGCTCTCCGGAGTCTTACAACTTCCGGCGGCGCGGCCGGAGAGACAAAATGGAACGATGGGATATCTACGATATTAACAAGCGCAAAACAGGCCGCACCATGGCACGCAACGACTGGACCATGCAGCCGGGTGACTATCATCTGACGGTCCTTGGCATTGTAACGAACAAGGCAGGTCAGTTTCTGATTACCAGACGCAAAATGGACAAGGAATGGGCTCCCGGCGCTTTTGAAGTGTCCGGCGGCGGCGTACAGGCCGGCGAAACTTCTCTGGAAGCCGTAAAGCGCGAAGTCAGTGAAGAGACAGGGCTGGATGTGTCCCGCGCCGAAATTTCCCTGCTGCACACGTACAGAAATGACAGTCCCCGCGAACGGAACAATTATTTTGTGGACATTTATCATATCTGTCTGGATTTTACTCCGGAGGACGTCCACCCGCAGGAATCGGAAACGGACGGCTTCCGGCTCGCAGACTACGAAGAGATCAAACGTCTTGGCGAGGCAGGGCAGTTCCTGCACTATAAGAGCATGCAGCCGGCATTCGCGAAACTCGTGCCGGCAGAATCTATCACAGATGCTACGTCTTCGAGAAGATTATGATCTGTTCGATTCCTCTTTGCAGGGCGTGAGCGACCGATGGATCCGTACCGGGAGTTCAACCACGGGTTGACAAATTGAAAGGCGCGGGTGGTGTTTTGCCACTGTGCGGAATGGTATAAAGGACACGTAAAGATCAATCACACAGGCGCAAAGCACGGAGGAAACAAATCATGATACTGGCTGACAAAATCATACAGCTGCGGAAAAAGGCCGGCATGTCACAGGAAGAGCTGGCAGACAGGATCGGCGTATCGCGGCAGGCCGTCTCTAAATGGGAAGGCTCCCTCGCAGTCCCGGACATTAACAAGATCATCGCTTTGTCGGAGGTGTTCGGCGTAAGCACCGACTTCCTGTTAAAGGACAGCGCTGAAATGCCGCCGGACGCTCCCGGAGAGGCTGCGAACGCGGAAAACACCGGCCGTGAAGACAGTCCGCTTCACCCTGTCAGTCTCGAAACCGCGAATCTTTTCCTCCAGAACAATGAGCAGAACGCCGTCTTCATCGCCATCGGTGTAATGCTCTGCATCATTTCATCCGTCGTTCTGATCCTGACGGAAAGTCTGGCAGGAATTATCTTTCTGCTGCTTTGTATCGGCATCGGCGTCATGATTTTTGTTTCGAGAGGACTGAAATCCGAAGAATTTAAATTTCTGGAAAAGGAACCGCTGGATACAGCGTACGGTGTTGAAGGCATGGTTCGGGAACGTCAGAAAAACTATTCCGGAACGTATATCCGGGAAATGACCGTCGGCATAGGGCTTTGCGTCATCTCCTGTCTTCCGCTGTTCATCCTGTCCGGCATAATGGGAGAGGCGTGGGAAACGGTCGGCGTTGCTCTTCTTCTTGCTTTTGTAGGAGTCGGCGTATTCCTGATCGTCAAAACTTCCATCATCAGGAGCGGATATCAGGTACTGCTTGAGGAGGGCAATTATACCCGGAAGGCAAAACAAACCTCCCGCCAGATTGGCGGCATTTACTGGTCCGCGGTAACGGCGGCTTATCTGCTGATATCATTTCTGACCGGAAGATGGGATATGACCTGGATAATCTGGCCGGTTGCCGGCGTTGTTTACGGGATTTTATAGCAGGTTTTCATGCATGTGTGGGATGTTCCTGCGGATGCGGCACTTCACGCAGGTACGGAGCATTTCTGCGGATGCGGGGCGTTCATGCAGGTGCGCCCCGATCATTTCTGACTGCCTGCATAGCATAAACGAAAACTCCGGAATTTACTGATCTTCAGCAAATTCCGGAGTTTTCCAGTCATCGAGGCGACAAGATTCGAACTTGCGGCCTCCGCGTCCCGAACGCGGCGCTCTACCAAACTGAGCCACGCCTCGAATTGTATCACTCTTACTTATCCTTTGTTCAGAGCAAGAGTAATAATACAATAATCCACAGTGGTATGTCAAGCGGAATGACATAAAGTTATTTGGCAGTGAAAGTTATTTTCATGACTTGCGGCGCGGGGCCGGATGCCCGGCGGCATGTGCAATGCAATAGCGGCAGTATGCCCGGATTTGCATAGATAATCCAAGACGTTTTTTTGTTCGGATGGCAGGCCGACAGGTTCTCTTTCTGCAAAATGTATCACTATTTGTGAAATTGTCCTTCCCCAGACAAATTTACATTTGCAGAATGCTTGCGAGAAGTGAGCTGTTTGGAAAAATTCCTTCTGTATAACAATTTTGCGTTCCAGAGGATACAAAGATTTGTCTTCTCTATTTTTCTTACATGCAAAATTCCATCCGTATTCTGAAAGATGCTTGCAGAAGGATGTCCGTGTCCATCTGAAAATCAAATTTGATGGGCAGATGGATGTTAGAATGGATGCATGCTAGTCACTGGCACTAATTTTCTCTATGCAGATGGAATTTGACACAGAGCAGTTCACGGAGTGGCCGGCCACCGATCAAGAATCTTCCTTCTGCGGGCTGTCGCAGCGCCATAAAGGCCTGCCCGCGCCAACGGAGCCCGGCTGCACTCCTTTGTAAAGCCATCGCCTGTCGACGCCTGCAGCCCGGCCGCACTCAAAGGTCCCGGCCTGCACACGCAATGCCCGCGCGCCCGCGTCGCAGGACAGAGCAGCCCCACCATACACACAGCCGGCCCCGGGATTTCCCCCGGGGCCGGCTGTCACTCACTTAAATATTCTCTTCTCCCGGCATCCTCCAGCCGAAATGATCCGTATGCAGCAGCTCCTCCGCCTTCTCCGACAAAGGCTTTTCAAGATAGTCGTGATAGAGCTTCTGAATGTCCGGATTTTCATGGCTGTAACGGAGCGGCAGTTTCTGATCTATCTTATACAGAACTTCTCCTCTGCTGCCGCGCCGGTCGATATCATCCTGATGCCGCGGCTGTCCGCCGCCGCCCGAGCATCCGTTCGGGCACGCCATGATCTCGACAAAATCATATTTCACTTCGCCGCGCACAATTGCCGTACACAGAAGATCCGCGTTCCGAAGACCCGAAGCGACCGCAACCCGGATTTTCTCTCCTCCGATCTCCATCTCGAGCTCGCGCCACGCACATTCTTCCGCGTGCCTGCCGCGCACCGCCTTGAACGCGTCCGGCTCCGGATTCTTTCCCGTGACAAAATATGCCGCCGAGCGGAGCGCTGCCTCCATAACGCCGCCCGTCACGCCGAAGATGACGCCGGCGCCCGTGTAATCCGCCATCGGATTATCGAACGGTGTTTCCCGGATCTCTCCCGCCTGAATATTTTCCATACTGATCATGCGGACAACTTCTCTCGTCGTCAGCACGTAATCGACATCCGAAAGTCCCTCCGCATTCTTCATCGTCGGAAGCGCCGCCTCGGCCTTCTTCGCAATGCAGGGCATGATCGAAACCGTGCGGATTCTGGAAGGATCAATGCCTTCCTTTTCGGCAAAATACGACTTGATCACCGCGCCGAACATCTGATGCGGGCTCTTCGAAGTCGAAAGCTGACCGGTGAGCTCCGGGTAATGGGTTTTGCAGAAACGTACCCAGCCGGGGCAGCAGCTCGTGAACATCGGATACTGGTCAAGATCCCCCCTGCCCTTCCTTGCAAGGAACTCCGACGCTTCTTCCATGATTGTCAGGTCCGCGCCGAAACTGGTATCAAAAACATAATCAAAGCCGCACGCCTTCAAAATGCCGCAGAGCTTCTCGCTCGTTGCTTCTTCCGCAGACATGCCAAGACTTTCGCCCCATGCCGTCCGGATCGCCGGCGCAATCTGCGCGACAGTAATGATATCTTTATTGTCGATGCAGCGCATCACGGCCTCGGTGTCGCTGCGCTCCTTGAGCGCGCCGGTCGGACAGTTCACAATGCACTGACCGCAGAGCGTGCAGTCCGATTCCCGGATATCGAGTCCGTCATGAACATCTACCCTTGCCCATGCGCCGCCCGAAATCAGATCCCATACAGAAACCTTCTGTACCTTGTCGCAGGTCTGAATGCACCGCATGCACTTGATGCAGCGCGTCGCGTCCCGCTGCAGCGGAAACTCCGCCGGCCAGTATGTACGCCTGCCCTTAGGAATGTCCTCATAAAATCCATCCAGACTGATATTCATTTCGTTGCAGAGCGTCTGCAGCCTGCAGTTCCCGGACAGGACACACTGCGTGCACCTGCCGTCGTGCTGGCTCATCAGAAACTGCAGATTCGTTCTCGCTCTGCTTCGCACGCGCTGCGAATTCGTAATCACTTCCATGCCTTCGGCTGCCTTTGTGATGCAGGAAGGCACCAGCTTTTCTTCTCCCTTAACCTCGACGCAGCAGAGCCTGCAGGCGCCGATTTCGTTGATTTTTTCGAGATAACAAAGATGCGGAATCGAAATTCCGTGGCTTTCGGCTGCCGTAAGAATCGTCGTTCCTTCGGGAACGGAAAGCGAAAGACCGTTGATTTTGATGTTCACCATAGTTGTTACCATTCGAGCGACCTCCCTCCCCTGAACAGGCCGTAGCCGAAGCGGTCACAGCGAAGGCACCGCGAGCACTCCTGATATGCTTCCTCGTCTGACATTCCTTCCGTAACCAGCGAAAAATCCCCCTCGGTTCCTGAAAGCTCTTTCGCCTTGAGCACCACACGGCCGCACGGCGGTGTATTGTTCATCGGCGGCTCCGGCACATCCACGGCCACCGTGATCTTATGGTGATATCCGAGGAAACTGTCAATATTGTCAGAGGCCACTTTTCCTGCCGCGACGGCAAGAATCACGGTAGCAGGCCCGGAAACCGCGTCGCCTCCCGCAAAAACATTCCCCGACTCCGGCACAAAGCTCGAACGCTCGGCCTCGATGGCTCCTCTGTGTGTTTTCATGCCGGCAGACTCAAACGGTTTGGAATGGATCGACTGCCCGATCGCGACAACCACGTAGTCGCAGGGAATCCGCACCGCCGGCTTATCCGCGGAGCGCACGCCGGTTCTGCCGCCGCGCTGCACCGTCGAGATGATCTGCGGCTGTGCCCAGAATGCCCTGACTTTTCCGTTTTCATCAAGTTCGATATGATCCGGCGCCATGAGCGTACGGATATCCGCGCCCTCCGCCTGCGCTTCCTGCACTTCTTCCGGAAGCGCGGTCATATCTTCAATCCTTCTTCTGTACGCGCAGATGACCTTCGAAGCGCCAAGCCGCAGGCTCGTCCTCGTCGCGTCCATTGCAACATTTCCGCCGCCGACAACGACGACGCTCTTTCCGCGCATATCCGGGATTCTGCCCTCTCCGACACCACGCAACATTTCCACGGCGCTGATGACATTGGTGCCGTTTTCCCCCTCAATACCGAGGCTCCTGTGGTCGTGTGCGCCAATCGAAACATAGACCGCGTCAAACTCCTGCTTGAGCTCTTCGATCTGCACATCTTCTCCGACCACAATGTTGTACCACGCCTCGACACCGGTATTCAGAATGTATTGAATGTCCCGGTCCAGAATATCCTGCGGCAGCCGGTAATCGGGAATGCCATAGCGCAGCATGCCGCCAAGCTTTTCTCTCTGCTCATAGACCCTGACCTTGTGTCCCATGAGCGTCAGATAATACGCTGCGGTCAGACCGCCGGGGCCGCCGCCGACAACAGCCACCTTCTTCCCTGTGGAAGGCGCGCAGGGCGGCGTCGGAATAAAGCCTGCGTGATCCACCGCGTAGCGCTTGAGCCCGCAGATATTGACAGGGGCGTCAACCATGGCGCGGCGGCATTTGTTTTCGCACGGATGCTCGCATACATACCCGCATACCGAAGGAAACGGATTGTCCTTGCGGATCAGGCGGACAGCGTCCTCATAACGGCCGGCCTTAATCAGGGCAATGTAGCCCGGCACATCCACATGCGCCGGGCAGGTTGCCGTGCACGGGATCGCCTGTCTCGTACCGTACGCGCATTTCCCCCGCTGCAAATGTTCCTCAAAATCATCGCGGAACCCGGAGAGCGCCTGCAGCACCATCTCCGCGGTTTCATAACCGATCGCGCAGTCCGCAGTGTCACGGATCACTTCCGCGCAGAACCGGATCCGCGAAAGAACGTCATCTTCCGCGTCGCCGTACATGATCGAGCGGATCATTTTCTCGATCTGTTCGAGTCCTGCCCGGCAGGGCGTGCATTTTCCGCAGCTTTGCGCGTGCGCTGTCCGGACGAAGTTCAGCGTCATATCGACCGGGCACATGCCGTTCGGACTCGCGGTAATCCTCCTTGTGATATCCTGATAAAGATTCTGGAGAACCCGCTGCCCCTGTTCGGGTCTTTCGATTTTCAGTCGTTCCATACCGATGTCCTTTCCGAAGAATCACAAAATGTCACAGTATCCGTTTCAGGTTTTCGAGATCACTCAGCATCTGGTATTTGATCAGGAATGCCGCGTTATAGCACGTGGACCCGTAGCGCTTTTTCATAATGTCCAGAAGGGGCAGAACATATTTTTCCGTTTCCACGATATATTCCGCCATCTTCTCTCTGGAAAAGCCCGCGGCCATCATGGAAATGTTGTTACAGCGGTCAAGGACCTTGACTATCACGGCGAGCCTGCTGCCGGAGATGTCCCCGTAATACTTCTCCTCCCAGCCGGGATACAGCACTTCCGGTTTTGTTAACAGCCGGACAGTCTCTCTTGCAACCCTGCCGACCGGCAGGGATTCCGGCTGTATTCTCACCCCGTTTTCGTCAAAACAATCCTCGCAGACATCATGCAGCAGAATCGAAGCAAGCAGATCATCCTCTTCCAGTTGCAGCGCGAGCGCGTGGCAGGTCATGACGAGCGGATGATAAATATACGGTACTTTCCCGTTTCCCCTCCGGTACTGCCCGCTGTGTTTGTCAAAGGCGTAAGGAAGCGCCGCCTGCGTCTGCGGGAACTGGGCCCGGCCGGCAAAATCCTTCACAAACCTGTACATATGTTCCACGGAAAACATCTGATCCTTCATTTCCCAGATCTTTTCCGAAGCCGCGCCGCCCCCCTGCCTGCCGCCATGCATCTGATCCCCGGTCCGCATATGCCATACCCTTTCTGCAGGTCTTCCCTGCCCGGATAATATGCTTTCTATTATACAGAAAGAGCCGCGCAAACACAAAGGAACATCTCTTGACGCAGGCCGGTGCGCTTGCTATGATTCTTACGTTGAATCCGACTGCGAGGCGTTTTTCCTTGAAAAATCCCGGGCAGAAGGCAGACACGATCATACACGAATTACGCGGGGCGTATGCCGGAACCACCGGCCGTGTCCCCGCGCTTTTTGCCATGTAGTTCAGTCCTGCGGATCGGATTCGCGGGACTTTTTTCACGCCTTCCGCGCGGAAGGCATAAGGGAGTGCGCTGCTATGGAATCAAGACTTGCCATTCTGGCGATTGTTGTGGAAGATCTTTCGGTCACCGATCAGATGAATGCCGTGCTGCATGAATACAAAGACTATATCATCGGGCGCATGGGCATCCCGTATAAGGCTAAACACGTCTGCCTTGTCAGCATTGCAATTGACGCACCGGAGGAAACGATCGGCGCGCTTGGCGGAAAGCTCGGCCGCATCTGCGGTCTTACCGTCAAAACAGCCTACTCCCGCATCTGAAAAGTCCCCGGAATCAAACACTGTATTACAGAAGGTTCTGCAAGAACCGGAAAGGACAAAGAACATGAAACAAAAAGAATTGCTCAGAAAATTCACGGCGGCAGCCGCTGCGGCGGTCATGACCATCGCGCTTTCCGCCTGCGGCGCAGGCGCTTCCGCAGGAAATACGGCAAAGGAAGCTGCCGCGTCTGAAACCACCGTCATTGCTTCGACCACCGCCGTGCAGGAAGCCGGCGCCGCAGAGACTTCGCAGGAAGCTGGCTCTGCGGAAACTACGCAGGAGACGCCGGCCGCGGCGTCCACGCAGGAGGCAGCCGCTGCCGGCAAACAGACAGACACGGCTGCCGGATTGCAGACAGACGCCGTGCGTGTCGGCTCCCTGAAAGGCCCCACCACAATGGGCATCGTCAATCTGCGGAAGGCTTCCGAAGACGGCACCTCCGAAGGCTCCTACATCTTCACGATGGCAACGCAGCCGGATGAAATCGCGGCGGATATCGCCGGCGGTAAGCTGGATATCGCGATGGTTCCCGCGAACCTCGCATCTGTTCTGTACAACAAGACAAAGGGCGGCGTTTCCGTCGTCGACATCAACACGCTCGGCGTAATTTACTGCGTCAGCGGCAATACGGAGATTCATTCGGTGAAAGATCTTGCCGGCAAAACTGTTTTGTCCACCGGTCAGGGCGCGACACCGGAATACGCTCTTTCATATCTTCTTGAAAAGAACGGTGTCACAGACTGCAAGATCGAATTCAAGTCCGAGGCCACGGAAATCGCGGCGGCACTGAACGCGGACCCGCAGCAGATCGCGGTTCTGCCGCAGCCTTTTGTGACTGTAGCGGAGGCGAAGAATCCTGAGCTCAAAACGGCCTTTTCGCTGTCGGATGAATGGGACAAAGTTTCAAAAGACGGCTCCCACATGGTGACCGGCGTTACGATTGTCCGGAATGAGTTCCTGAAGGACCATCCGGATGCCGTATCCGTATTCCTCAAAGAGCATGCGGCAAGTGCCGAAAAGGCAGTCTCCGACATCGATACAACAGCCGGTCTTGTCGCGCAGTACGGGATCATCGAAAAAGCACCGGTAGCAGCAAAGGCGCTTCCTTACTGCAACATTGTCTGCATTGCGGGCGATGAGATGAAGACCGCGCTGTCCGGCTATCTGCAGGTTTTATATGACGCGAACCCCAAATCTGTCGGCGGCGCGCTTCCTGCTGACGACTTCTACTATACAGGCAAATAAAGCAGCGCAGGAAGATAAGGCGGCGCGGGGAGATAATTCCCCGCGCCGCCGGTTTCTTTAATTTTTCTCATGGTTGGCTGTCTTAACCTTACGCGCGGGGGAACAGAATCTCCATCGTCGTTCCCTTGCCGAGTTCACTCTTTACCCGCACTTTCGCCCCGTGGATCATGGCGCCGTGTTTTACAATCGAAAGGCCCAGCCCCGTTCCGCCGGTCTCTTTGGAATGGCTCTTGTCCACTCGGTAAAACCGTTCAAATATCCGCTCCTGATCCGCGGGCGCGATCCCGATACCGGTGTCCGTTACGCGTACGCAGACACCTTCTATCGTATTCCCGGTCCATACGCTGACCTTTCCGCCTTTTCTGTTATATTTGATCGCGTTTTCCACCAGATTGTAAATCATTTCCTGCAGGAGCTGGCCGATGCCGCTCACCACGCAGTTTTCTCCCGAAAGCGTAAGCCCGACGTCATTTTTCCGCGCGGTCTGCTGCAGTCTGTCGCAGATTTCCCGCGACAGCGCAAAAAGATTCACTTCTTCCTTCTGTGCCGAAATTTCCCCTTCATCTAATTTGGAAAGCTTGATGATATCATTCACCAGATGAATCAGCCGCTCCGCTTCGTTATAGATCCGGTTCGCGAATTTCTGCATATCCTCCGGCTTTACAAGGCCGTCGCGCATGATTTCGGCGTAGCCGGAGATCGAGGTCAGCGGTGTTTTGAGCTCATGAGAGACATTTGCCGAAAACTCCTTGCGCATGTTCGCGACCGCGTCTTTCTGCCTGTTCTGCTCATCGATGCGCCGCAGCAGAGGCTGCAGTTCTTCGTAGATATCATTCTCCAGAGGCTCGTCAAGGTTCAATCTGTTGATCGGCTGCACGAGGCGCCTCGACTGCTGCTTGGCGATGAAGTACGCGGCCGCCATCATAACCGCAACTATCCCCAGCATCACCGGCATGAACTGCATGGCTGTTTTCCAGACCGTGCTGAGCGTTTGCGCAACGCGGATCACATTTCCGTCATCGAGTCTGACCGCGTAATACAGCATGTCTTCGCCGATCGTCGCGGAATGGCGGATATCGGAGCCTTCGCCGCCGCGCAGTGCCTGCTCGACCTCCGGCCGGTCCTTATGATTCTCAAACGAATATTCGCCCTCATCCGTATCGTAGAGGACCTTGCCGTCCTGACTGATCAGTGTCACCCGCGTGCCGGGCCAGGCCTTGTCCAGCCGGCTCAGATATGATTCGCCGGAAATATTGATCGCGGCGCCGATGTAGACAGCCTGCTGCCGGATATTTTTCTCTGTGATCTCTCTGATTTTTCCGTACATGAAGAAAATGGTGATTGCGTACGCCACCAGAAGCGACGCCGCAACCACCATAAACATGCTGTTCTGAATCTTTTTTCTCATCTCAGCGCTCCGTTCCGCATCCTGTATCCCACGCCGCGCACGGTCTCAAGGCAGTCGCCCGCCTCTCCTAGCTTGCCGCGGAGCGTCCGCATATGCACGTCCACGGTCCGCGTTTCTCCGTCAAACGAATACCCCCAGACCTTCTCCAGAATCTGGTCCCTCGTCATGACCACTTCCAGATTGGACATCAGAAGCCGCAGCAGCTCATATTCCTTTAGCGTAAGATCAATTCTTGCGCCTTTAACATACACTTCATGGCGCTTCTGATCCAGCGAAATCCCGTTGCAGTTCAAAACATCACTGCTCTCCGCCGATCGCCCGCTCCTTCGAAGGACAGCCCGGATTCTCGAAACCAGTTCCATCATTCCGAAGGGCTTCGTCACGTAATCGTCCGCGCCAAGATCAAGCGCATTTACCTTGTCATACTCGCTGCCTTTGGCCGTAACCATGATAACCGGTATGCCGGCAAAAGCATGGTTTGCCCGGAGCCTCCGCAAAATCGCGACGCCGTCCTCCCCGGGCAGCATGATATCGAGAAGGAGGAGCGAAGGAAACTCCGCGTCCGCAGCAGCGAGCGCCTTCCATAATCCCGCGCCGTCCGGGAAGCCTTCTGCCCGGAAGCCGGTGTTTTCCAGCGTATAACTGACCAGCTCACGGATGCTGTCATCATCTTCCACAATATAGATCAGATCTTCCATCGCTGTTCCTTTCTACGCCTGCTGCTCCTGCCGCGGCAAAAGATCCGCAAGCAGAATGCTGTCGTCCATGGCTTCCTCACAGATGCTGACACAGTTATCACCGATACGGTCGAGATTATACAGAATCTGCGAGTAGACGGTTGTCATTGCTTCACTGCACTTTCCCTCTTCCACACGCTTTAAGTGCGCCTTATTGAACTGCTTGACGGACTTTCTCATCTTGTTCTTGGCTTTGGCAATCGCCGAAGCGTCTTCCAAAGACCCGGAATACAAAAGTCCGACAGCCTTACTGTATATACTTTTCGCTGCACCAATGCAGTTGTCAAGCTCCGAAAGCGCGCTTCCGGAAAAACTGCTGCCCGAAGCCCTCGCGCCCCGCAGTCCGTTCACCGCGTCCAGACAGCGGTCGGCGATCCGGTCCAGGCTGTTCGCGACGGAAAGCAGGCCCGAAGCCTCCTCCGCCTGCTCTCTGGAGAGCGAGCCCGAAGCAAACATACCCGAAATATAATCAATAATACTCTTTGTCAGACCCTTGATGTCCATGATTGCCGCGTCAAACTGCCTGTCATCCTCTGCGGCTTCCTTATCCTTCCTGCCTGTTAAAGGTGCGCCAAATCCCAGTTCCTTTGAAATCAGGGTGAAAATTCCGCCGGTCATTTTCACGCACCGCTCCAGTTCCTCCTTGACAAGCAGCATGGACGCGGACGGCTGCGCGATTACGCGCGGATCGAGGAACAGCGGCCCTTTGACCTGCTCTTCTTTTTTATCCGGAATAACCGATTTGACAAATTTTACCATGATCGGAAGAAGCGGCAGCCAGATCAGCGTGCAGACAACATTGAAGGTCGTATGCGCGTTCGCAATCTGCCTGGAAATCACCTGCAGCTCCGGTCCCTTCGGCGAAACAAACTGAATGAACGCCGCAAACGGTCTGATCAGGAACAGGAAAACCAGAGAGCCCGTGATATTGAAAGTACTGTGCGCAATCGCCGTGCGCTTGGCGTCTCTGCTCTGCCCGATGGAAGCAAGCAGCGCCGTAATCGTTGTGCCGATGTTATCGCCGAGGAGGATCGGTATCGCGCCGGCAAGGCCGATGACCGAGTGAATGCCGTCCGCGCCTGCCTGCGACGCGAATCCCTGCAAAACAGCGATCGTGGCAGAACTCGACTGCACGACCAGCGTCATGCACAGGCCGAGCAGCACCCCGAGCACCGGAATATGGGCGACTTTTCCCATCAGATCCGTAAAAACAGGACTCTGTGCAAGCGGCTTCATCACGGAGCTCATGATCTCGATGCCTTCAAAAAGAAGGCCGAAGGAGAAGATGACCATGCCGATGTTTTTCACCTGATCCTTCTTGCCGGCAAAGTTAACCAGAAAGCCGATGAAAATGATCGGGAAGATATAACTGCTGATATCAAAGGCGATCAGCTGCGCCGTCATTGTCGTGCCGATATTCGCGCCGAAGATGACCGAGATCGCCTGCGGCAGTCCCATCAGGCCGGCGCTGACAAAACCGATGACCATGACCGTTGTTGCGGAGCTCGACTGCAGAATCGCGGTGACAAGCGCGCCTGCGAGAGCGCCCATAACAGGATTCACGGTCAGTATGCCGAGGATCTTTTTCATTCGCTCGCCCGCAGCCTTCTGCAGCGCCTCGCTCATCGAATTCATGCCGAAAATAAAGATCGAAAGGCCGCCGAAAAGGCCGAACAGCGTCGTAAGTACCTGGTTCATATACTCTCCTTTCATTGCATTCTTATGTTAAAAGAAAGTAAAATTCCCCGATAGCTTGCGAATGTAAAGTCCATGTTAAATTTATGTAAAGCGGGCGCGTATTGCATAGATTTTGCCCTTTTCTATGCAATATGCGCCCGCTCCCGCGATTCGTCTTGAATTTCCTATGCTGCACACGGCTTTCCGCCCGTATTGCATGAAGCAAGCCGCGCCGTGCTTTACGCGCGAATCTCCTTATTCATGAAGCACACATAGCCCGCGCCGAAGCAGATGACTGCTTCCGCAATCATTGCGACCGTCTGCGGCCATACCTGCAGCAGGCTCTGCCCGAGCGGCAGATAACTTGCGATCGCGCCGTTCTGCGACTCCAGCGTGGACATGATGTCGAGAGAGCGCACATTCGGATTCATCAGCACCGTCGTAACCTCACTCAGAAGATAGTAAGGTGAAATCCGGTTGATGCCGGTCGAAAGCCGGTAAGCGCTGATCACATCCAGCACATTGCCGCCGGACGCACCCGGAAATACCAGTCCCGCGAGGCCGGATGCCAGAAGGCTTAGAAACATCGTAAAAAACAGCCACAGCGCGATGCACCCGAGCGCCGCGGTCGCCGCGTGTTTGGACAGCACCGAAAAGAGCACCGCGATCGCCAGCCACAACGACATATATACCCAGACAATCAGAAGATATATGACAATGCGCGCAAGCTCCTCCGGCCTGGGTTCGATGCCGCTGATCAGAATTCCGCCCGCCGTAAACAAAAGGCCAGCCGAAAAAACTGTAAGGAAAAGCGTTACGCTCCCTGCGAGAAACTTCGCGTTGATGATCGTATCTCGGTAGATCGGCTGCGCGGCAAGGCGGTTCAGCGTGCCGCCCGCACGCTCGCTGCTGATCGCGTCAAACCCGAGCATAATGCCGATGACCGGCCCCAGAAATGCGAGGAACGTCGAAAAGCTGTAGATTGCGCTTCCCGAAGTCGTAAAAAGCTTCAGAAACATAAAGTCCGTCAGCTGCGCCCCCTGCGCGCTCGCCTGCTGCGCCGCGCTCGTAAGGGAATTGACCGCGCCGCGAAGACTTGCCGCGCCGACGACAATCAGGAGCAGAAACAGTATCCAGAAGCGCCAGCTTTCCAGATGGTCGGTCAGCTCTTTTTCAAACAGCACCCGGAAGCCGTGCCGGTTAATCCGCGCTTCGTCCATTGTTTCCACCCTCTTTCTCAAAATACTTCCTGTAAATCGTATCCAGGTCACCGCCGGTTTCGTGCATTTCACGCAAAACAAACCCGTTCCCGACCATCAGCGCAAGAAGCTCCGCTTCAATGTTGTGGTCCGCTTCGATGTGCACGGTTCCGTCCGCATTCTCCGAAACTTCCCGTACGCCGGCCACCTTCGAAAGCAGACGCCGCAGAAGATCGTCGCTGTCCTGCTGCGATACGTTCAGATCTGCCGCTCTGGCTTTGATGTCCAGCGTATAGCTGCCATCCGATTCTATCTGCCGGCCGAGCTCCCCGATCTTTCCGCAGGCAATCATCTTCCCTCCGACGAAAATGCCGACCCTGTCCGAAATTTCCTGTATCTGATACAGTTCATGCGACGAAATCAGAATCGTACGTCCGTCTTTCACCGAAAGATCACGGATCAGCTTCGTCAGCTCATGCATGCCGGCAGGGTCGATGCCGAGCGTCGGCTCATCCATGATGATGATCTTCGGATCCTTCATCAAAACATCCGCAATCCCGAGCCTCTGCCGCATACCCCTCGAATAGGTGCCCGCTTTTCTGTCCGCGGCCGCCGTCATGCCGACTCTCTCGAGCAGCTCCTTTGCGCGCTCCCTCGCCTGCTCTTCGGAAAGCCCGTTCATCTCTCCCGAGAAAATCAGGTTTTCGCGCCCTGTCATATCCTGATAGAAACCGACATTGTCCGGCAGATACCCGACTTCTTTCTTGACCAGAATTGCTTCTCTTGTACAGTCATGGCCGTCGATCCACGCATGACCGTCCGTCGGCGTTGTGAGGCCAAGAAGCATCAGGGTCGTCGTTGTTTTGCCGGCGCCGTTCGGCCCCAGAAGCCCGAAGACTTCGCCCCGGCGGATCGAAAGGTCCAGATGATCGACCGCCGTGACATCTCCGTAGACTTTGGTCAGTCCCTGCGTGCGGATGATCCATTCATCCACTGCCGCTTCCGGCGCCTGCGAAGAGACTTTGCCAACGGCATTTTCAGCTGTCTGCCCTTCTTTTGTTTTCGTCCCGAACATAATCAGTGCCTCCCGAATTTACGGAAGACCGCCGCGAGTGCCGCAAGCACTGCCGCTATGATGACGACACCGGCGATACCCCAGGCCGTGCCTGTTTTAACGGTGACACGGAACGTATTGTCAACGCTCGTCTCCTGATTGGAGGCTGTGACATCCATGGTGTAGTCGCCGCTGATCGCGTTCTTGGAAGGCGTTACATACATCGTGACCGACTTGGTCTGCCCTGCGGGGATGGAATCGATCGTATCCTGCGAGAACTCGACGGTCCAGTCCGAAGGCGCGTTCGCGGACAGATTGATGCCGGAGAGATCCAGATTGCCGTTGTTGACAACCGTCAATGTGACGGCTTTTCTGTGGTTTGCGCCGGCCGTGAAGGAAAGCGTTCCGTCCGCTGTGGTCAGCTGTGTGTCAAAGGTTCCCGTAACGGCTGCGGTCAGCTTCGCGCTCAGCTTCTGGCCATCCGCCTCCGCAGTCACCGGAATTGTGTAAGAATCTGCCTTGGCGTCTTTAGGCGCGGTTGCCGTCACAGTAACCTGCTCGCTCGAATGCGCGTCGACGTCCGCGGATGTGATGTTGTTCGCGTCTGCGGTCTTGAACGTAACCGTCCAGCCTTTGGGCGCCTCTGCGGAAAGGGCGTAGCTCTTTGATGAAGATGTGCTGTTCTGAAGTGTAATGTTGTAGGTCAGGGCAGTGCCGGAAACGCCCTGCTGCTTGTCATGGTCGACCGTAAGGCCCGAGTCGCCGGTATCTTCGTCGGTTACGGTCATCGTCAGTTTGAGTGCCGAAGAATCTCCGCGAAGAACAACGCTGTAATCGCCGTTCTTCGCATCCTGCGGAACCGTTACGCTGTAGGTTGCAAGGCCGTCGTTCGCTCCCGCCTTGGCGTAAACAGCGGAAATCTGCCGCCCGTCTCCTTCAAATACGCCGGTCCAGCCTTCCGGAAGACCGCTCTGCGAAAGATTCACTTCTTCTCCGGATGAGGAGTCATTCTGAAAATCCAGTGTAAAGCTGACATTGTCACCGGGCTTCACCGCAACGCCGGGATAACTTGTGCTCATTTCCACGGATCCTGCCGCATTTACCGGAAGAACCGGCAGGACAGCTGCTGCCGTCATCGCCGTCCCGAGAACCGCCGCGGCTGCCGCCGCGCGGATTCTCTGCATACCCGAAAAAGAATTCTGCTTGCTCATCGTATCAACCTCCGCATCATTATCAGGGCAGCGCCCTGTATCTTTAATACCTAACTTGAGATTGTACGATACGATTGTCAAACTTTTGTTATCAGTATGTGACGGAATTGTGTTTTTATGATTATTCCGCGCGGGTTTTATGATTTTCCCGCGCGGCGTCTGCGCTCCTCGTAAAGAATCGCCGCAAGGAATAATGTCACACTGACAGCGGAAACCGCGGCACCGGCCTTCATGCCTGCGGGAACGTAGCGCAGCTCCACGCTGTGCGCAGTATCCGGGTCCCCGAGCGGCACGCTCATGAAAAGATCAAACAAAGGCTTCGCCTGCGTTCTCTTTCCATCCACATAGATCTGCCATCCTTCTTCATAAGGAATCGACAGAACAAGAGATGCAGCGCCTTTTGGAATTTCCGCAAGAAGGTGCGAGGACGAAAGCTTGCTTACCTTCGCGCCGCAGCGCCCGATCCTGCCGCAGACATCTTCCACACGCTCCATGTTCTCGGACATGAACTGCACGGTATCGGGCGAAGGAAGTTTTACGATGTTGCCGATCTCAACCCGCACGGTGCTGCCCTTCTGAAAATTTCCTAAGCGGAGCACCATTTTACAGGAGAGGTTTCCGAAATGCAGCGGAAGCTCCTTGCCGTTAACGGTAAGAATCATATCGTCGATATGGTCCAGGTCTGTAACATAGAAGTACATATCGCCGTCAGAAGCCGCCCGCAGCGTAAGGTCCATGCGGTAACGGCCTTTATGACGCTCGTCTGCGGAAGTGGAACGACTGGTAACTTCCGCAGGAAAAAGCGTCTGCACCTTTTCTCCGGCGTAAGCGGAAAGAATCCCTTCGGAGAAATCAAAAGGCCCCGCGTCATAGTTGAAATCTGCATTTTTCTGCAGCTGCTCCTGCGTCTGCGGCAGGCCGAAGATTACCGGCAGCGGATTCTCCGCCTCTTTTACCGTATCGCCGTCCAGAATATACCGGATACCGAAGATCCGGTTCGCCTCTTCCGTATTTCCGGTCGTGTACGAGGCAAAATTCATGTTGTCATTATAGCCGAGCCTTGTGAGGAATGTCCGGTACGTATAAAGCGTATCCGAGCTGTATACGCTGACACCGTTATAGCCGTACATCATCGCGTCATTTTCAGTTCGCGGCGCCGTGTTTTCGATCCGGTAAAAACCGCTGTCCGCGTTCATGATGCCGCGAAGAAGCGGCGCGTCATGCGCTGTTTTGGCGCGGAAAGCGGAGGCTGTCATCTGCCCCTGCGATGTCACCATATAGACGTAGGTGAAATTCATGCCAAGATCCGCAAGCTGCACAAGACATAAAAGCCCCGCGCAGATCATGGCGGTGCGCCGGCACCGCACCCTGCCCGGTTCCTGCCCGCGCCTCTCCAGCAGCAGCCAAGCGGTAATCAGGCCGCCGATCAGCAGAATCAGAACGAGGTTCGCAGCCGCTTTCCCTGTCCCGAAGTAAGAGTCCCGGTCTTCCGCCGCGATGACCCACAGAATCAGAACGAACGCCGCGCAAAGAATGACGCTCCGCCGCGTCAGCGCTTTTCTGTGCACAAAGGCGGCATAGGCACAGGTAATCGCAAGCAGCGAGAACAGGAATGAATAGCGGTAGAGATACCCCTCCGGCTCTGTCCCCGCGTGCCAGACGCGGTTGATGATCTCGACGCAGAAGCTCACAAACAGGGCAGCGAGCAGAATCCCGCGCCGGAGCTTCTCTTTCCTGTCAATCTCTTTATTAAGGAAGAAGAACATACATCCGAACAGAACCAGCATGCCGCAGTAGACCTGCGGATTGCCGTCAAAGATCTGCGTCGTGTCATAGCTGAGCGAAAAGAACTTGCTGATCACCTGCGAAGGCCGGAGATTCGGCTGCGGGTTCGCGATACCGTAGCGCGAGGCGTTTTTACCGCTTCGAAGCAGTGACATCGCCGTCGGCACCATGAGCCACGCGGACATGCCGGCGGCAAGGAACGTCGCGGCCGCGGCGCGCACCATCTTTCGCACGCTCCCCGCGTACAGCAGAATATACATTGCCAGATACAGGAGCGTCATATAGGTGATGTAATAATTGCAAAACAGCGACAGCGCCAGCGCCAGACAATACCAGATCCAGCTTCGCCGCGCGTCGCGCAGCATTCTGCGCGTCAGAATCATCATCACGGGGAACAGGATCAGAACATCCAGCCACATAATATTGGAAACATTGAGCGCATTGAATTCGCAGAGCGCGTAGGACGCCGAGAGAACGAGCGCCGCGGCGATGTTCATCCGGTCTGCCCACGTGCCCGCCGCATTGGCATTTCGGCAGGCTGCGTGCGCAGCGGCGGCGGCTGAACCGCCGTCCTGCCCTGCACTCACGGGTTCCGCGCCGGCGCCTCTGCTTTCTCCTGTGCGGAACTGTCCGTCTTCAATACTCCGCAGATACCAGAACGAGGTCAGCCCGCAGAGAGACACCTTGACCGCGATGAGCGCCGTAACGGCTTCCGGAAGAGCCTGCTGCGGTATAAAGATAAACGGAAGCAGCAGCGGACTCGTCAGATAATACGCCGAGAATCCGACCATGTTCGCGCCAAGCCCCGCGCTGAAACTGTAAATGAAATTGTTATTCGAGCGGAAAATCTGCCGGTAGTACGAATAGAAATCGACGTACTGCCGTTTCATGTCGTCATAGAAAAATGTGTTGTCGCCAAACGGCGTGATCCTCCGGAGAATCAGGATCCCCGTAAACAGAATAAGCGGCAGCACAAAAGCCGGAAGCGACTGCAGCGCGAATTGTTTTTTCGAACCGGATGTCTGACTGGTCATTATTTTCATCCTCTTTCTCCCGTTGGATACCGGTCCGCCGAACCGGCAATCGCCGGATATCTGACTCATTTTAGCAGATCCTGCGCGCCCCGCAATAAAAATATATGTGCGTTACCTATTGTCTGATAATTATTTTTTACAATAATTTTATTAAATATAATTGTTCTTATGATTTCTCTGTGGGAGAAAGATGCTAAAATAATAAAACAGAGGTTTGATATGAACAATATCTGGTCAATCATCCAGGAAACGGCAGGCATTCGCGCAGACCAGGATTACGTCAAAGCATATCTGGAGCACCACAACCTCGCCTACCTGATGGTCATTTCGATGTTCAGCATTGTCAGTCAGACCCTGATGCCGCTTATCGGCCTTCTCGGCTTCCCGGCAGCAGGTGCTGGTGCTGTTCTTCGCGCGCCTTCTTTTCTTCCGGTTCACTATGTTTACATGATTGAGATCGCGTGCAGTACGGTCTGTTTTTTCTTCGCGATGCACGCACACCGGAAGACGCCTTTCAACTACAAGATAACAAACGCAGTCTGCCTTCTCTACGGCTTTGCGATGACCTGCTACGGCGCCTACATTTCGGTCTATGATCCGCACCTTGGCCTCACGGTCATGCCGTTCCTGATCAACGAAATGTGGATCTTCGGCCTGCTGGCCCTGCCACCGGTTCTCTCGCTATTCGTGTCGGCATTCTACTTTATATCCTATGCGCACATTTTGAACATGATCCAGTACTCGTTCGGAAGAACGATCTGTCTTCTTCTGTTCTGGGTTTCGATTTATGTGATCAGCGTTGTACGCTACCGCGTTTCACTGAATGTTGTGCATGAGAAGCACCGTTCGGAGGCCGTGTATGAAAAGCTCGAAGTCATTTCCAGAACCGACGCCCTGACCGGCCTGAAAAACAGGACTGCCCTGAACAGCGACTTCCGCAGCTTTTCTTCCGCGCATCTGTATGTCATGATGACGGATATCGACAATTTCAAGGAATACAATGACAGTCTCGGGCATGCGTTCGGAGATGAAATCCTCGGGAATCTTGGAAGATGCCTCTGCTCGGTTTTCGGACACGACGACGTCTACCGCTACGGCGGCGATGAGTTTCTTGTGATCGCGGATAATTACAATGACGAGACATTCCTGAAAGCCGTGAACCGGGTACGCTCCAAATTCAATAACTGCACAGTCGGCGGCAGCTGCATTCACGCGACCTTCAGTGCAGGAAGCGTCGAAGGCGCCTGCCACAGCGGGCAGGACTGTCTGGAAATGATACGGCAGGCGGATATCCGGCTGTACAAAGCCAAAGACGGAGGGAAGAACAGACTCTTCGAGGGTACAAATCCTTCTCCCGGCCGCTCAGAAGATCAGCATGTACCGGATACCGGACCCGGTCCCGGCACATGCCAGAGAAATGAAAAAGATGTGAATATAACAAAATCTGCCCCCGCCGGACAATGAACCTGGCTTCTTGTTCTCCGGAGGCAGATTTTATTATCAGCGTTATTCATCTCTGCGCGGATGCCTGTCCAGATAATCACGCAGCTCCTTGTCATGCCGCACGATCAGATCCATAAAGTCATCCGCCAGATCTTTGTATACAGGGAGCAGACCACTCCATTTCCTCCCGAACTGATAGGTTTCAGGGTCCAGCTCCTCTTTCTTTATAGAATCGCTGCGAAGGGTTTCCGATACGTCAATATTCAGCGCTTCCGCTGCCTTGATCATCGTATCCATCGAAACTCTGCGGGAAGGGTGAAGCAGCAGTGTATAAACCGTATTCCTGCTGCAGCCGATTCTGCGGGCAAGCTCTTCCTTGCTCATGCCGGACCGCTTCCACTTTGTAATAATCGACTGTCGCAGTAATGCGGTCTGTTCTGGCGTAAGCATGCGTCCTTATCCTTTCACTGAATTCTGTTTTCATTGTAGTGAAGGAGAGGCCTTCGCGAAAGGCGCAATATATTGTGCATTATGTATTAATAATTGTGCGTTTAATATGATATTTTCAGCAAATATCACGCTTCCGTTCCATAAAAAAAACAGGTGCCCGCCGGCACCCGCTGAAATACTGCATTCATGTCATATGTACGTATGGTGTTCGTAAAAAGTTATTACCACGCCACCGCGATGTCCATCGTCCCGGGCTGGGAAGCCGCGAAAGTTCCCGTATCGCAGACAATCGCCGTCCCGAGGCTCGTCTCTACAAGACTTCCGTACGGATGAACGCCGTAATTGGCGGCAATCATTATGTAAGGTCCGAACATCTTGACCCCGTCGTTTCTGACCCAGTACTCGCCTGCAAAGCCCGCCGCGGACAGATTCGCAGCAACCCGGCTCATGTTCAGGTTGTAGTACACTTCCTGTCCGCTGGGTCCGTTGATTCTTCCCGCGCTTCTCGTCAAAACAGTGCCGCCCCACACAAGACTTCTGGTCTGCGCGGCAAGCACTTCTTTCGACGCGCCGGCAAGCACCTGCGAAGACAATGCCGGCTGTGCCACTCCCGCAGTATCCTTCTCCGCCGCGAACGCCGCAAGCGGTGCGCCTGCTCCTGCCATAACAAAGGTGAACAGTGTCAATGCAATTGTCGCAATGATCTTTTTCAATAAACAAATCCTCTCTGAATTCAGGCGCCCCCGTCCGGTGGCGTGAAATATAAATCGTGCTCTTCATTTCCACAGCAAATTTTGCTGTACTGCATCAAATATTACAAAAATATTTCATTTATGTCAAGTTATGTAAATATAAGTTAATTTGTTAACAACTATCTTAACAATTGAGCAAGCCGCGCCGGCGGCGCTGCCCGGCTGGCTAACGTAAGGCGGGGCTCGCGCAGCGCCGCTCACAACACGCCGACCGCCTGCCCCGGCGGCGCTTTCTTCTTGCCGATCCTGCTTTAACGCGGTAAAATTCACATAACTATAAAGAAGTAAAACAGCGGGCGCCGCCGCAGTGCGCACGGCCGCGGATACCCATCCAAAGGAGAACAACATGGCGGAACTGACTCTGGAAAGCTTTGAACGGGCTTGCGAAATTGTAAAAGAAGTTACACTTCCCACCGACCTCATCTACTCTGATTCCTACAGTGAGCAGACCGGTGCCAAGGTATATCTCAAGCCCGAAAACATGCAGCGCACCGGCGCCTACAAAGTGCGCGGCGCCTACTATAAAATCAGCACGCTTCCCGAAGAAAAGAGAAGATCGGGCCTGATTACCGCCTCTGCGGGTAACCACGCGCAGGGCGTCGCGTACGCCGCGTCCCGCTTCAAGGCAAAGGCAGTCATCGTCATGCCGACGACCACGCCGCTGATCAAAGTGAACCGCACCAAAGCGCTCGGGGCCGAGGTTGTTTTGTACGGTGATGTTTTTGATGAAGCGAGCGAGTACGCGCACAAGCTCGCCGGGGAAAAGGGCTACACCTATATTCCTCCGTTCGATGATCCCGCTGTCGCGACCGGGCAGGGCACAATCGCGATGGAAATCATCAAGGAACTTCCGCTCGTCGATTACATTCTCGTTCCGGTGGGCGGCGGCGGACTGGCAGCCGGCGTTTCCACGCTCGTCAGGCTTCTTCGCCCCGACTGCAAGGTCATCGGCGTCGAGCCCGAGGGTGCAGCCTGCCTGACGGCCTCCCTTAAGGCCGGCAAGGTTGTTACGCTTCCTGCGGTCAGTACGATTGCGGACGGTACAGCGGTCAAAACACCGGGCTCTATTATTTTCCCCTACCTCCAGAAGAATCTGGACAGCGTCATCACTGTGCCGGACGAAGATCTCATTGAGGCCTTCCTTGACATGGTCGAAAATCACAAGATGATCGTCGAGAATTCCGGTCTGCTTTCGGTTGCCGCGTTAAAACAGCTCGACTGCCGCGGTAAAAAAGTTGCCTGCGTTCTTTCGGGCGGCAATATGGATGTCATCACAATGTCCTCGGTCATCCAGCAGGGACTCATTCACCGCAACCGGATCTTCACGGTTTCGGTTCTGCTGCCGGACAAACCGGGCGAACTGCAGAAGGTGGCGGGTGTCATCGCGGCCGTGAACGGCAACGTCATCAAGCTCGAGCACAACCAGTTTGTCAGCGTCAACAGAAGCGCGGCCGTGGAGCTTCGTATTACTCTCGAAGCATTCGGTACAGAACACAAACAGCAGATTCTTACCGCGCTTGAAAAGAACGGCTACGCGCCGCGCGTTGTCCAAACGGTAATCTGAGAACGGCCGGCGGCACATTTTCGGCGCGGTCCGGCAGTGCCGGGCCGGCGCGGCGCATTCGCTTTGCAGCATGCTGCGACGGACGGCGCGCCAGCCACAGCACCGCATGCGGAATCTGAGTCCCGGCGCGCGCCGTAACAGATTGAATTATGACTATTCACTATCACAAGGCGACCGGAATCATCCCTCCGCTCCTGCTGCTTCTTGCCGCAGCGCTCCTTCTTGCTGCGTGGTTTGTTCCGGGGTTCGCTGATTTATATACGGCGAATGTTTTTCCTCTGATTACGGGATCTTTCGGACGGCTGACCTCTCTCCTTCCGTTTTCACTTGGAGAATGGCTGCTGCTTGCTGCGCTCGTCTTTCTGACGGCACTGCTCATACAGACGCTCTTCCGGCTGCTCCCCGGTCCGGTGCGGTCATCTATGGGATACAGGCGTTTTTATCGTGCTTACCTTCGCGCGGCGCTCTGGATTGCCAGTGTGACGGCGCTGATCATGGTTCTGAACTGTTTTATCCAGTATCATTGCACGCCTCTTGAGGAATCGCTGCAAGGGTACGGCAGACAGTATTCCACGGAAGATCTTGCGGAATTGCGGGATATGATTGTGGAACAGGCAAATACGCTTGCGGAAGAAGTGCCGGAAACGGATTCCTCCCGGGCGGTTCTTCATGATCCAGCGGCGGCTTCCCGCGATGCTGTAGCCGCCCTCGCATCTATGTATCCGCGGCTTGGCGGCTATCAGGTCAACCCCAAACCGCTGTATTACTCCTGGTTTGTCAGTCAGCAGTACATGCAGGGATATTATTTTCCGTTTTCGATGGAAGCGAATTATAATGATCTGATGATGCCGATGAACATCCCGTTCACGATGTGCCACGAAATCGCGCACACCCACGGGTATATTCTGGAGGACGACGCAAATTTTCTGGCTTTCCTTGCCTGCACGGAATCGAAGGAACCGGTTCTCCGCTACAGCGGCTATCTTGGAATTCTTTACTATGTGGACAATGATTTTTACGCGTCCGCGGGAAAAACAGAGTACCGGCGCCATCCCGACATCAGCGAAAAGGTCCGCTCCGACAGCCGTTTTCTCAGTGAGAAGGCGTGGGCGCAGGTAGAACAGCTCTCCCCGCTCCCCACCAAAACCGTGCAGGCAGCCGCCGACACTTACGTTGATACAACATTAAAAGCAAACGGCATCGCGTCCGGCAAGGCAAGCTACTCTCATGTTGTCGCCCTGCTTCTGGAATATTATGATGGGGATTATTCCGGCGCGAAGCGGCATACTCACAGCAGCTCATAGCAGCGCAGCAGCCGCTGCGGAAAGGATTACAGAATGGATATTGTATGTCTTGATATGGAGGGTGTTCTGGTTCCGGAAATCTGGATCGCGTTTTCCAAGGCCAGCGGTATTCCCGAACTTTCAAGGACGACCCGCGACGAACCCGACTACGACAAACTCATGCGCTGGCGCCTTGATATTCTAAAGGAACACGGCCTCGGACTGAAAGAAATCCAAAAGACAATAGGGACCATCGATCCTCTTCCCGGCGCGCGGGAATTTCTGGACGAGCTGCGTTCGCTGACGCAGGTGATCATTATCAGTGATACCTTCACGCAGTTCGCTATGCCGCTTATGAAGAAGCTCGGGTATCCGACGCTGTTTTGCAATACGCTCGAGGTCGCTCCTTCCGGAGAGATCACCGGCTTCCAGATGCGCATCGAAAATTCCAAGTACAGCACGGTCCGCGCACTCCAGTCCATCGGCTTCAACACCATTGCAAGCGGCGATTCGTACAACGACCTTGCCATGATCCGGGCAAGCAAAGCAGGCTTCCTGTTTAAATCCACCCCGCAGATCAAAGCGGACAATCCGGACATCCCGGCATTTGATGAGTTTCCGGACCTGTTAGCCGCCATCAAATCCGCGCTCTGAAGCCGGAGGAGTTATATGCAGTTATATTTTGCCCCGCTGGAGGGGATCACCGGCTATGTTTACCGGAATGCGCATCATGCGTGTTTTGGCGGCGTAGACCGGTATTTTACGCCTTTTGTCGTCGCGACTTTCACACGCAAGGTCAAGACCCGCGAGAAGATGGATATTCTCCCGCAAAACAACGCCGGCACCCCTCTTGTCCCCCAGATTCTCTCCAACAATGCCGAAGAATTTCTCGCCACGGCGCGCTACATGGCGGACTTCGGCTACCCGGAAGTCAATCTCAACCTCGGCTGCCCCATGGCGACAGTGGTGAACAAACATAAAGGTTCCGGTTTTCTCGGTGTGCCGGACGAGCTGGACGCGTTCCTTGATAAAATCTATAACGGTGCGGAGCAGATCCGGACCGGAAGCGGGAAGCCGCTCCGCATTTCCGTCAAAACACGCCTCGGCATGAACTCCCCCGAAGAATTTGAAAGAATCTTTTCGATCTACCGTCAGTATCCGCTTTCGGAGCTGATTGTCCATGCGAGAACGCGGAAGGAAATGTACGCCGGCATGCCTCACCTTACGATTTTCCGGCGTCTGCTTGATGAAACCCCGATTCCGCTCGTCTACAACGGGAATATTTTCACGGTGCGGGACGAAGAGCGCGCCGAAGCACTCTTTGCAGGCACCTCCTCTCCCTGCCGCGGCTTTATGCTCGGCCGGGGCCTGCTTTCGGACCCGGCGCTTGCGGAGAAGATCTGCGCGGCCGCGGGCAGCGCGGCGGACACATCGGCTTCCGGCAGCAGATCGGGCGCTGCATGTGCTGCCGCGCAGGGCGCCGGCAATATGCCAAGCCGTACTGATGCGCGGGGCGCCGGCAATATGCCAAGCCGTACTGATGCGCGGGGCGCCGGCAATGCCGCGTCCAGAGGCGGTGCGGCACGCGGCAGCGAAGATATGTCCAAGCGGCTGCGCAGCTTCCATGATACGCTTTACCACGGATATCAGGAGCAGTATCAGGGCTTTCACGGACAACATTCCGGAGAAACGGTCATCATCAACCGGATGAAAGAAGTCTGGACATTCATGGGCAATCAGTTCGGGGATGACGCCCGCTTCCTCAAGAATATTCACAAAGCAAAAAATCATGTGGAATACGAAGCGGCTGTCCGGATGATATTTGCGAACTGTGCGGTCACAGGCGCAAAAGACGGACTGTAGCTCTGGCGCGCCGCCGCGCATTTCCAGCTTATTTTATGGGCGCGGCACCGCGTATTTCCAGCATATTTCATGGGCGCGGCGCCGTGCATTTCTTGCATAACTGAAAATTTCCTGATTTTGCAAGAAGCCCTTCGGCGCATTGCTCAATTCCGCGCCTTTTGCAAGAATGTTTTGTTCCTCTGCCAAGTTTTCTTCTTGCAATTCCTCGAAATTCGTATTTTTGCAAGAAGCCTTTCGAGCAAGACGCGCCGATACTCCACAGCACGCCAAATGCAATGCCGCGTAGCGCGGCGCCGCGCATTTCCAGCCAACTTCTAGCAGGAAGCTCCCTTCATGATCTCCAAATTCTTCTCATCATGCTCTATTTCCCGCGAATAGCTGTGCGCGATATCTGCCATATCCTCCGCGTCAAATTGCCCTTTTGTCTCAAAGCGAAGCAGGCACAGCAGAAAGACTGCGCGCAGGCTCCGGCGGCAGAGAACTTCCGCCGTTTCCCGCTCCTCAAACCATTCGTCGATCGAATACCGCCAGAGAAAATATACCTGGAGCCGCCGGAACCACCCCTGCGCCTTTTCCCCCGCGCAGGCAATAAATTCCCCGGTCAGCGTGTCCAGATGAGACTCGTCCTGTATCAGCTGCTGCAGCATCGAAAGCTGCTTCGACCAGCCCGCGCCAATGGGTTCACAGCGTTGCAGCGCCGAAAGAAGTGCCACATCCACTTCTCCGGCAGCGCCGGAGTCCGTACCAAGTGCAGCGGCACATGCTCCGGCAGCCGCGCGGCGCCGCGGCGCCGCCAGCTCCCACGCGAACGGCTTCGACTGAATATCCTTCACTTTCTGGTCTCTTGCCGCAAGGATCGTCTGAAGGCGCTGCTTCTCATCTTCTGACAGCGTGTCTTCCGCCCCCTCATCCTCCGTCAAAGTGTAGGAAATCGGCCCATCCTCCGCAAAAAAGATCTCCGCAACCGCAGGACACGACAAACTCAGATCCTGCTGAGAATAGTCCCCGGCCTCAATATAGTATCTTGGATACTCGCGGCAGGTCGTGCACAGCGCGCCTTCGCCCATGTGGAGGATGATCCGGCAGAGGCCTGTTTTGTCCAGAAACGGGCAGTTTCCCTCCGCAGTCAGCGGGAAAAACCGTGCATGCCCGTCCTCCGTTTCCTCTTCACGGATACTCGCGCGCACCTCTTTCGCGAACTCCCCCGGCGCAAGCTGATAATATTCATTTGCGTCATCATCAATATCCACTTCCCATCCGCGGCAGCAGGTATCCCCGCATTTGTCCGCAGTGCAGGTAAATTTGCTATAATAATCGGGACGTTCAATTTTCATCTCGTCTGGCCTACCTTTCCCGAAGCCGGCTTTGAACGCTGCACGGGCGGCATCGGACCGCCGGCAGCATCTTTGTACGAACGCCATTATAATTTTCGCGCGGCATGATGACAACCGTGCACGGAGCAATATGACAATTACGATTCTTGCCATCGGCAAACTTAAAGATAAATCGCTGCAGACCCTGCAGAACGAATATATTAAGCGGCTGCAGCCCTTCGCCAAAACAGACATCACTGAAATCAAAGACGACCCCGAAACGCATCCGGACCGTGCGGCAGAATGCGGGCTTATCAAAGACCGCGAGGCGCAGCGCGCGCTTGAGAAGATACGGGGCGGGGATTTTGTTGTTTTGCTCGATTTGCACGGAAAAATGTGGTCCAGCGAAGAATTCGCCGGCCATCTGCAGGAGTGGACGCAGGCTTCCCAACGGCTTGTTTTTGTCATCGCAGGTTCGCTTGGACCCGGAAAAGCACTGACAGAGCGTGCAAATGTGCGCTGGAAGCTTTCGGATCTGACGTTCACGCATCTGATGACGCGCGTCATTCTGCTGGAGCAGATCTACCGCGGCTTCATGATCGGCGCGGGCCGCTCGTATCATAAATGAGAAAGGAAAACAGGCAAATGAACACAGACAGCTCCCGGAACCGCCGGTACACTTCCTCCGACATGGCAAAAATCTACTGTGAAAAATGCAATGGATGCGGTGACTGCTGCCATGGTATGACGGATACCATCCATCTCGATCCCTACGATATTTATCTGCTCTGTTCCGGCCTGCAGACCACATTTCAACAGCTTCTGGATAGCGGACGGATTGCTTTGCATGTGGAAGACGGCCTTACGCTCCCGCATCTTAAAATGCCGGACAGCCCGGGAAGCGCCTGCACATTTCTTTCATCCGACGGAAGGTGTGAAATTCACCCGTTCCGCCCGGGACTTTGCAGACTGTTTCCTTTAGGCCGCGACTACGATGCGCAGACAAAGACTTTTCAGTATTTCATTGTAGATAACGGCTGCCCGATGCCCGGCAAAATGAAAGTCAAGATAGATAAATGGATCGGCATCAAAGATCTCGCGGCTTATGAAAAATTTGTCGCGGACTGGCATTATTTTGTCCTGGATGTGAAGGCGAAGCTTACTGCTTCTGACGAGAGTTTTGCACGTGCGCTGAACCTGTTCATACTGAAAGTGTTCTATCTTACGCCTTATGAGCCTTCGAGGGAGTTTTACGAGCTCTTTTACATGCGGCTGAAAGAGGCGCGGACTGTGCTGTAAATTATTTATCTCCATAATGCGTGCGGCATTCAATAATAATTAACACATCGTCTGATACTGCATATATGATCCGATTTTTGCCATCAATCCTTCGGGACCAGAATCCTGAAAGATTTCCCACAAGCGGCTCCGGCTTTCCAATACCGGCATAAGGGTCCCTCATCATATCCTTAAGTAATTTATTGATCTTTTTGAGAACCCCTTTGTCGGTAGACTGCCAGTACACACAGTCATCCCATGCATCAGTATCCCACTCCAGTTTAAATGCCATAACTACTCCTCAATCAGCTCATGGGTTGAAGTGTGTAGTGCTCCATTTTTATATGCATTCATCTTCTGTTCCAGATAGCGCATATTATATTCCGAATAAAATGAATCCGCTGTGATTTCAAAAGGAATTCTTCGCTCTCTGGCAACTGTCTTCAAAAATATTGTAACAGCTGTTGTCATTGGCATTCCCATTTCATCAAGGACATTTTCAGCCTCTTTTTTCACCTTATCGTCGATTCGTACGTTTAACTGTGCCATCGAAAGCCCCTCCTTTTACATGTATTAGTGTATAGTATTTGATATCATTATGCAATGCTTTGCTATTTATTACTGTTTGCTTTACCATTTAACATAAAATCTCCTCAATAACTTTACTTTTTGTGACTGATAACGGCAAAACAAGTAAAGCTGCAAGGATAAGAAGCTAAAAGGATCCCCCCTGAACAACTTAATCCGCTTTCTATGTCTCTTTTCCGATATCCTTTACCCTTCCACTGCCGCCCGCCGGTACACCTCAAACGCCGACGGAATCGAATACTTCTCATTAATCTGCGCGATATCCGCCATAAACACGGCAGAAGGCTTCTCTTCGCCTTCCCCGGCAGAAACCGGCTCCTGCTCTCCGGGCAGCGCCGCCGTCTCATCCACCAGCACATCCATCCCCCGCATCCGCCACTCCACATGCGTAAAGATATGTTTTGCGGGAGGGAGCGGCAGAATCCGCAGCGGTTCGAACCCGAGGTTCCGGACAAACGCGGCTGCCTGTTCGGCATCCAGGAGACCTTCCGCATTCGGGAACTCATACAGTCCTGCCAAAAGTCCCTTCGACGGCCGGCGCCGCAGCGCGATTTTGTCATGATAATGGATCACAAAAACAGTTTTCCGCGTAATTTTCCGTGCTTTCCTCACCTCCTGCACCGGAAATGAGGACTCCATGCCATGCATATGCGCAAGACAGGCCTCCGCCCACGGGCATTTCCCGCAAAGAGGCACCGCATTCGGAAGGCACACCGAAGAGCCGAGGTCCATCAGCGCCTGATTAAAATCACCCGGACGCTCCTGCGGCATTAAAGGCGCAAAGAATCTGCGCGCGGCTGTTTTGGCGGTCTCCGTACGGATGCCTGACTCATATTCTGTCATCCGCGCGAAGATGCGAAGCAGATTTCCGTCAACTGCCGGCACACACTCGCCAAAAGCAATCGAAGCAATCGCGGACGCCGTATAATCCCCGATTCCGGGCAGCGAAAGCAGCTCCGCCTTCGTCCGCGGCATCTGCCCGCCATACTTTTCCATCATCACAACCGCGGCTTTGTGCAGGTTACGGACGCGGCTGTAATAACCGAGCCCCTCCCAGAGCTTGAGCCAGACATCTTCCGGTGCCGTGGCAAGAGAAGCTATATCCGGCAAAACACGCGTAAACCGCAGATAATACTTCTTCACCGCTTCCACGCGCGTCTGCTGCAGCATAATCTCCGAAAGCCATACGTGATACGGCGCCGGATCCTCCCGCCACGGAAGAATCCGGCGGTTCCGGTCATACCACGAAAGCAGTGCCTCCGTGCTCCCTTCACGGCCGCGCATTTTGTCCCGTGCCGGCTGCCCGCCCGCTCCATCGGCGCGCCGCCCCTCATCCTTCGTCATACAGCAGCACTCCTTCCTGCTCGAGCGGCGCCATATTCTCTTCCTGATTCTTCCGCGCGAAGGCGCGTGTTCTGGCAAGCTCCGCCTGATAATTCTCCGGTGTCAGCCTTCTGCGGCCTGCCGCCATCTCATCAACCATATATTTGTTGATCTGCGGACTGAAATGCACCGTGTCCATATACAAATCAAGGTTCGTCGTGATCTCCGTCTCATTCTGAAAATCAAAGATTTCCACATTCGGATACGGAAGCAGCGCCTTTATGAACATTTCCTCACATTTTATCTGCGCGAGATACTCACCGCTTCTCACCGCGTTGTCCCACCACAGCATCGAATACGGTGGAATAAAGAAAGTAAACTTCGTTTCCGGGTGCTCCTCCACAAGAGAACGCACAAGCGCGATATTCCCTTCCGCCTGCCGCTCGTACGCGTTTTCCGGCAGCGCGTCAGCCGTCTCCTTCATCCTGTAATAATGTCCCAGCGCGCCCGCACGGCTGAAATCCTTTCCCTCTGCCCAGTTATAGGACAGCGCTTCGTCATAGCCTGCCGCCGACTGCGCGATCATGTAGGGAATCTTTTCAAACAGGACTGTTTTGTTCCAAAGATACTTCACATCATTGATTGGATTCCGGTCATACATATACATCGGGCACCCGGAAGAGCGGAACGTCGTCACAGGCTCCTGCGTCAGCGCAGCCGGATCTACGTTGAAGAAGGCCCGCTCCAGCTGATGCCCCTCAAACGCCATCAGAAGATACGCGTGAAGGTCGGCGATACCGCCGTAGGAGCGGACTGCTTTGACCGTATGAACCGAAAAAGCATCGTCAAACCAGCGATTGTCATTGTTTTCGACAACAGAAGAGCCCGCGAGAACCGCATTATACCGGAAGTGGCGAAGCGCTCCCGGCACCTGGTATTCCTTGTCTGTCTGGACGGCCGCAAGCCCCCAAAACGGCGCGTGATAGTGGAAGAACGGGTCCGCCACCGCCGTCAAAACAGCACACGCCAGAAGCCCCGCCACCGCCGCCAGCAGGGCGCCGCGCAGAAATGCCGCCGGGGAATTGCCGCGGCCGCTCTTCTTTTTCGTATTTCCGCTAACGGGATGTTTATTTCTCATGCCGCACCGCTTCCATCGTTAAAATTTAAAGTACAAATACGTTGAGACACCGGTCATCGATATCATACACCAGGCAAAAAGGAGTCCCAGAAGGATGCCGTTTCGCCGGCTAAGCCGCAGCGTCTTCGCAATCTCTCTCGCACAGCGGCGTCCGTTTACCAGCACCACGCACACTGCGAGCAGCGCCGCGAGCTCTGCGAGCTTCACATACTGCGCAAGCTGCGGTGACAGCATCGAGGCGGCTTTATCCACAACAAACAGCTCGGGCAGCGAAATATTCCCCGAAAGCCGCAGCAGATTTCCCGGGAACCGCAGATACTTCATGCAGCGCAGAAATGCAAGCGACAGGTCCGGCCTTTGCGCTCCGAAGAACACCAGCGTAAAACAAAAGAGGCCAAACGTCAGAACCCGCGCGCCGGCTGCCTTCGCGGCTGTCCCGGCAGCCGCCGATCGTTCCGCCGCCTGCGCCACGGTCTTTGAGGCCGCCGGCGAGGATTTCTCCGACGTGCTGTTTCCGGCCGCCTTTGCGTCGCCGTACCTGACTGCCGGCGCCGGCTTCCTCTGATGCGACCACAAATGATATGCCGCAACCAGCGCCCCGGACAGAACTCCCCAGATCAGATAGTTCACACTCGCCCCATGCCACAGCGCGCTTAACAGAAAAACAATCATAATGTTCAAGACTGTCCGCGCGCGCCCTTTTCTGCTGCCGCCTAGCGGAATATACACATACTTCGTGAAAAACCTCGTCAGCGTCATATGCCACTTCTGCCAAAATTTGCCGAATGACACTGTTTTGTACGGCGCGTCAAAGTTCACCGGCAGCTCAATATTCAGCATCCAGCCGATTCCCATCCCCATGTCACAGAATCCGCTGAAATCCATGTACAGCTGAAAAGCGTAGCAGCAGATCGCCAGAATTCCGGTCAGAAAATCACTGTAATATGCCGCTGAAAAACCGTACGAAGCCGCCGCTGCCAGATTGTCCGCAAGCAGCAGCTTCTTGCCAAGCCCCAGCGTCAGCAGTATCCAGCCGCGCGTAAAGTTTTCCGGTTGAAACCGGCGTCTCTCCGGATCCCTGAACTGACGCATGATCTCGTCGTACATCGTGATCGGGCCTTCCGCCAGCTTCGGGAAAAACATCACATAAAGCACATAATTTCCGAATCCGTCATGCACGATTTCCCCGCGGCATCTGTCGATTATAAACGAAATCTGGCTGAACACGTAAAAAGACAGCCCGACCGGCAGAGCAATTCCTGCCTTCTCGCTTACCACCGGCAGATACTTGAATACCGCAAGCACCAGAAGATTTCCGCAGATCCCGGCGGTCATCAGGAGCCGGAGGCGCCTTGCGGCTGCTGCCTGCTGTTTTCCGGCAAGCGGCGTCTGTGCAGCCGCTGCCTGCACGCCCGTCTGCTTCTGCGCAGTGCTTTCCTGCTCGGCGGCTGCCCTGCGCTGCAGGCGGTCCGCCGCCAGGCTGATCATATAATTCCAAAGGATTGTGCCGAAAATGATAAGAAGCGGCCACAGCCCGAACATGCCGTAAAACCAGACAGACATGCCGGTCATGAAATACTCCGCCAGCCGGAAATGCCCTCTGTGATTCAGGCCAAACCAGCCGGCAAGAAGAAGCGGCAGAAAGACCAGCAAAAAAAGATACGAATTAAAGACCATAAATACTACCAGATGGAGACTTCGGTTTGAAGCCTCCCTGTGCTGTACTGTACAAAATCCTTACCAGTGGAGCCTGTGCAATTCTCCCTCCCGCGTCAGCTCCTCAAAATGATTCTGCCGCAGCGCTTCATACAGAATAATCGCAACCGAATTTGATAAGTTCAGTGAGCGGATTTCTCCCCACATCGGTATCCGAATGCAGGCGCCCGGATGCTCTATCAGTATTTCTTCCGGAATTCCCGCTGATTCTTTCCCGAACATAATAAAATCATCCGGTCCGAAGGAGACATCGCTGTAGGTTTGCCTAGCCTTCGTGGTTGCGAACCAAAGATGCGGACTGCGTACAGCTGCCCGCTCTGATTCGTCTGTTGATCCGCTCGAAGCTTCCCTGTCTTCATGCTCTTCACCGGCAAACCGCAGGTTTTTGTTTGCAGACAGGAAATCTTCGTAATCAATATACTCCGAAAGTTTGAGTTTCTCCCAGTAATCCATCCCTGCCCGTTTCAGATATTTATCATTTAATACAAAGCCATACGGCCCGATCATATGCAGCCGTGAATCTGTGGCAACACATGTTCTTCCGATAGCGCCGGTGTTAAACGGAATCTCCGGCTCATGCAACACAATATTGATCATAATTCCAGTTATTTTCTAAAATGCCTGATGCCGCACCACCGCATATTCATCATCCGACTGCCAGTACGGGCATCCGCTGTGATGTTTTCCCTCCTGCATCAGCCTTCCGTAATCATCTTCATCCATGTCTGCAGCGCAGAAGTATTCCTGTGTATCCTCATCCCATTCATAATTATTACAGGTATCACATTCCGGCATAGTTACCTCACATTCTGTCTTTCCGCCAGGCGCTCACACCCTGAACCTGTACCCATACCCCCAGCTCGTCTCAATATACTGCGGCTTCGAGGGATCCGTCTCAATCTTTTCGCGGATCTTCTTGATGTGTACAGTCACGGTCGCGTTTTCGCCATACGCAGCCATATTCCAGACCTTGCTGAACAGCTCGTCCTTAGAATAAACGTGATTCGGATGCTCCGCCAGAAACGTTAACAGATCAAACTCCTTGGTCGTAAACATCTTCTCTTCGCCGTTGACCCAAACGCGGCGGGCTGTTTTGTCGATTTTAAGACCGCGGATCTCGATGATATCATTCGCCGCCTGCCCTGCGCCGACCAGCCGCTCATACCGCGCAAGATGCGCTTTCACCCTTGCAACCAGCTCGCTCGGGCTGAACGGCTTCGTAATATAATCGTCCGCGCCGAGTCCGAGGCCCCGGATCTTGTCGATATCCTCTTTCTTGGCCGTAACCATCAGAATCGGCACGTTCTTTTTGGCGCGCACATGACTGCAGACGGTAAAACCGTCCTCGCCCGGCAGCATCAGATCCAGCAGAATCAGATCGAAATCCTCCTCCAGCGCCCGCTTCTCTCCGGTCAGACCGTTATTTTCAATTACCACCGTAAAATCCGAAAGCTCAAGATAATCCCGCTCCAGTTCGGCGATCGACTCTTCATCTTCAATTATCAATATCCTGCTCATTGCCGTAACCCTTTCCGTCCGCTTATACGACCGCGTCCTTTTCTTTCTCCCTGTATTTGCGCAAAACAAACTGCATCCGCGTCCAGGCTCCCTCCTGCGAGGTTGCCCAGATGTACCCGCCATGATCCTCAATGATCTTCTTCACAATGGACAGCCCGATTCCGCTGCCGCCTTTGGCCGAATTACGGGAAGAATCCGCCCGGTAAAATCTGTCAAAAATATTCGGCAGATCCCGCTGCGCGATGCCCTTGCCGTTATCTTCGATTTCGACACGCACCGAATCCTGTTCGTCCAGCACACGGATATCAATCCGTCCGTGCGGCTTATCCATGTATTTTACACTGTTTCCGATGATATTGTTAATAACCCTTTTGAGCTGCTCCGGGTCGGCGATGATCATCGTATCCGGAGAAACCAGATTGGAGTAATTCAGCTCAATGCCGCGCGACTCCATGTCCATGCCGATCTCCTCGACACAGTCGGCAAAATACTCCGCGACATTCAGCTTCCTGAAATTGTACGGAATCTTGTTGCTGTCGATCTTCGAGTACAACGTCAGCTCGTTGATCAGGTTGTTCATATCATTTGCTTTGTTGTAGATCGTGTGCAGGTATTTGGATTGTTTTTCCGGCGTATTCGCGATTCCGTCCATCAGCCCTTCCACATATCCTTTGATCGAAGTAATCGGGGTCTTCAGATCATGAGAGATGTTGCTGATCAGCTCTCTGCTGTTTTTCTCGTCTTCAAGTTTTTCTGTCGCCGACTCCTTAAGCCGCAGCCGCATCTCTTCATAATTCTGATACAGCTCCCCGATCTCCCCCTTTTCCGTCGTCGACAGGATATAGTCGAGGTTTCCGTCGCCGATGTTTTTCATCGCGATGTTCAGCTGATTGATCGGTTCAAACATACTCCTTCGAAGCCACGATGTAAGTCCAAGCGCCGTCAGGAACAGCGTCAGCATCATCGCGAAAAACATTCCCGCAATCAGCTTCTTCGACTCCATCCGCGCCACATGCGTCACAATGAACAGGCTTCCCTTGCTTCCGTCGCTGAACGTAAAGTCAAGCTGCTTGACAAACCGGTTCATGTTGTTGAGGTAAAGACCTACGCCCGACTGATCGGCCTCGCTCCCGTACCCCGGCAGCACGCGGAAAACAAGCTCCGAATCCTCTTCATTCCCCGAATAATACAGCTGCGATCCTTTTCGAATCAGAAGATAGGTGTTGCGGCTGCGCAGTTCTTCGCTGATCTTGTCCAGATAATCATAGTTCTCCAGAATCTCCGGATTCTCCTGATAATCGTGCCGGATTTCATCATATACATTTTCGACCGCGACCGCGTAACTCTGCATGTTTTCGGACAGCTGACTGTATCCCAGAAACTCTTTGCTCCCGTCCGACCTCGCCAGAACATTCCCGATCACAAAAAACGCAATCGTCACCAGCAACATCGGCAAAATAATAATTGTTGTAAAAGCTATGAATAACTTACGCCGGAATGTCATGACTGTGGTTCCTTTCGATCCGCGGGAGGCGCTGTTTCTTCTAATTATAGCATATGCTGCCGGCTCCGCGGCGAATCAGCGGGAGCGGCGCATGCGGCTATCCGCATCATAACCACGTCAGAGCCCACCGTGGCGCTGCCTAAAAATACTTGAAAAATATTTCAATTCCCTGTTGACATATTGCAGTGTTTGTTGAATAATAATATCAGTAATTGTTACTGATTTAAAGGAGGTTTATGGCACTCAAATACAGCAGACAGAGGACCGCCATCTGGGACTATATCAAAGACCGCAAGGATCACCCTACAGCTGACATGGTCTACGAAGGCGTCCGCAAGGATTATCCAAAGATAAGCCTTGGAACAGTCTACCGGAATCTTATGCTTATGAAGGACATCGGAAAAATCCGGACCGTTGAAGTCGGAGACGGAGCGATCCATTTCGATCCCAATGTCAGCGAGCATGATCATTTCATCTGTTCCTGCTGCGGCAAGGTAATTGACATCGACGGTGAAGACATCGCCCGTATCAAGGAGCTCGCTTCCAGAAACTTCGGCGGACGGATCGATGGTTATTCCGCATTCTTCTACGGAATATGCGAGGAATGCATCGCGAAAGCCGCACACGCCGAACCGGTTCCTTCTTCAGATCAGGAAGTATTACGGTAGGTTTTGTTATGACGGCAGTGAATACACTGCATAATCTCATTCAAGAAAGGGGAAACTAACTATGAAGTACAGATGCACAGTTTGCGGTCACATTTATGATGAAGAGAAAGAGGGAGTTAAGTTCGCTGATCTTCCGGCTGACTGGAAGTGCCCTACCTGCAAGCAGCCCAAGGACAAGTTCGTTCCTGTAGACGAGTCCAACGACACATGGGCAGCAGAGCATGTTGTCGGCATCGCCAAGGACGTTCCGGAAGACATCAAGAACGATCTTCGCGCAAACTTTGAAGGCGAGTGCTCCGAAGTCGGCATGTACCTCGCTATGTCCAGAGTAGCAATGAGAGAAGGCTATCCGGAAATCGGCATGTACTACAGACAGGCTGCTTTCGAAGAGGCTGATCACGCTTCCAGATTCGCCGAACTTCTCGGAGAAGTTGTTACAGATTCCACAAAGCAGAACCTTGAGCTTCGTGTTGCGGCTGAGAAGGGCGCTACCGAAGGCAAGACCGATCTCGCAAAGAGAGCAAAGGCTGCAAACCTTGACGCTATTCATGATACCGTTCATGAGATGGCTCGTGATGAGGCAAGACACGGCAAGGCATTTGCGGGTCTTCTGAAGAGATATTTTGGCTGATTGACCGCAGCTGAA
>OCVV011341645.1_pt1 | contig 60729 bp, 63 predicted proteins | sample 1539721 | NCBI WGS metagenome assembly OCVV01 (sample SAMN02144230, study PRJEB22623) | gut metagenome | biome: sheep rumen | host: Ovis aries | place: New Zealand
TCCTGTATACGCATCCATTTTCTGGGGATCCATTCCTTGAATGTTTCATTAAAAAGTGCTTTATCGTCAAAATAATGCCAGAAATCCTTATTGTTCATTCGGCGAACAATGTCATTGGAGATCCCTCTCGTAATGACGGTTTTACGCTGCTCTCCATTCAGTTTGTACATCTGGGCGATTTTATAATCCATATATCCGGCGTTGTACTTTATTGCGCAGCGAAGCATATCAGCCATCAGGAACAGCCTGCTTTTTCCGCTCCTTTTTTTGAGAAGACCTGTTGTTTTCCACATTGCTTTCCAATCCATCCGGACCAGCCTGTGGAAAAAATACTGCAACCGAGACATGAAGCACTCCCCTCCCTGATCATACATTGAAACGGAACAGTGTAATATCGCCATCCTTCATTTCATAGTCTTTTCCTTCACTGCGAATCAGTCCCTTTTCCCTGCAGGCTGCCATGCTTCCGGTGCTCACAAGTACATCATACGGGACAATTTCCGCGCGTATAAAACCCCTTTCGAAGTCTGTATGTATTTTCCCCGCGGCCTGGGGAGCCTTGGTACCTTTTTTGATCGTCCATGCCCTGCACTCATCTTCACCCACCGTGAGGAAGGAGATAAGCCCGAGAAGTTTGTAGCAGGCTGTAATCAGCCGATCCAGGCCGCTCTGGCCAATTCCAAGCTCCGAGAGATATTCGGATTTCTCATCAGGCTCCATCTGAGCAATATCCTCCTCAATAGCGGCTGAGATTGTTATCATTTCGGCGTTTTCCCTGTCAGCAATCTCCCGCACTGTTTTGAGGAATGGTATATCATTCTCATCCTTGCCAATATCGTCTTCCGAAATATTTGCAGCATAAATGACCGGTTTTGTTGTCAGAAGGAACCAACTGTTCAGGATTTCCTTTTCATCATCGTCAGCATTAAATGTTCTGGCTGGGTTCCCCTGCTCAAGGTGAGCATACAGTTTTTCAGCAAGATCAGCCTCAGTGCCGGCTTTTTTGTCTCCGCCCCTGAAACTCTTTACTGCTTTTTCCTTCCTGCGGAGCACTGTCTCCATATCGGAAAAAATCAATTCAAGATTGATTGTTTCGATGTCTCTTCCGGGATCAACGCTTCCGTCCACATGGATAATGTTCTCATTTTCAAAGCAGCGGACTACATGTACAATTGCGTCAACTTCCCGGATGTGGCTCAGGAACTTGTTCCCCAATCCTTCTCCGCGGCTTGCTCCTTTAACAAGACCGGCAATATCCACAAATTCGATGGATGTAGGGGTGACCTTTTTGGGATGGTACATCTCTGCCAGGACGCTCAGACGATTGTCAGGAACTGCAACAACACCGGTATTGGGTTCAATCGTGCAGAATGGATAGTTCTCCGCCTGTGCTCCGGCATTGGTGATTGCATTAAAAAGAGTGCTTTTCCCGACATTCGGAAGTCCGACTACGCCTAATTTCATATTCAAGGGATCTCCTTCAATGATTTGCAGTAAAAAAACCGACTGCATCGGTACAGGAGAATTATATAGAAGCGTTATGATGCAGTCAAGCTTTCCAAACAGACTTCCATATGATAAAATATATGTTGTATATAAATGGAGGATTGTCATCATGAATGTGTTTCAAAGCGCTGTTCTTGGTCTGATTCAAGGTCTTGGAGAATTTCTTCCCATTTCCTCAAGCGGACATCTTCTCCTGGCAAGATTTGTCATGGGAATTCAGGGGCAGTCCGCGCAGGCGCTTGCTGCATACAAGGTTCTCGACATTTTGCTGCATGTGGGAACGCTTATTCCGCTGCTGCTTGTGTTCCGGAAAGAATGGCTGGAGATGATTTGCCATCCTATAAAAAACAAGACACTTTTTCATCTGTTTGTTGCATCTGTTCCAACGCTTGTGATCTACTTTGCCGCAAAATTGCTGTTTCCGGAACAACATGGGTTTTCTGTTTTTGATAACGGCTGGTTTCTCGGAGTTTCGTTTCTGATTACTGCATTGTTTTTGCTGCTGTGTGATGCTTTATCTGCGCGTTCCGGAAGGGCGGGGGAAAAAGTTGGCTTTGTTCACGCGCTGGTGATGGGCGTTTTTCAGGGAATCGGGCTGATTCCGGGTGTATCCCGCAGCGGTTCCACGATCTTCGGCGGCGTTTGTTCCGGTCTCAAAAAGCAAAGCGCGGCAAGGTTTTCCTTTATGATGAGCGCTCCTGCGATCCTCGGATCCCTGATTATGGAGGGCAAGGATGCGCTTGACGAAGGACTTTTCAACCGTATGGATATGCTTCCGGTTGTCGTCGGTATTATGGTTGCTGCCGTTTCCGGCTATTGTGCTCTTCGCTTTATGCTGAAAATCATATCAACGGTTCCATTGTCAAGATTCGCTGTATACCTGGCTGTTCTTGGGATTGTCTATCTTGTATTCCAGCTGGCCGGCAGTTCCATCGTTCCTGCTTTTTCTGTCCCTGCGTCGGGAATTTGAATGGAATATGAGAATGGGAAGAAAGGAGGAGTATCACCATTGAAAAGAGAGCTGACCATTTTGATTGCCTTCATGGTCGCTTTTTCATTGCTGAGTCCTTCTGCTTTATCTGAACAGGCAACGGTACAGGAATCCATTCCAGAACCTACATTGTCCCCGAACGCTGAAAAGTATGATGCGGAACATCCGGAGGACTTGTCTCCGGATCAATTATATGCCCTGTCTGCCATCCTTGTTGCTGCGGATACAGGTGAAGTGATCTTTGAGAAAGACCCCGATACGATTCGCTATCCTGCCTCCACTACAAAAATACTTACGGTTCTGCTTGGGATCATGATGGTAGATGATCTTTATCAGTATGTTACAGTTTCCGAGACAGCAGTCAATGTCCCTGCGGATTCTTCCACGATGCACTTGCATGCGGGCGAGGAAATACGGTTTATAGACGTTCTTTACGGCACCATGCTTGTTTCCGGCAATGACGGTGCAAATGTGATTGCTGAGACTGTGTCCGGTTCTATTCCGGCTTTTGTGGATCTTATGAATTCCACCGCTTTGATGTACGGGTGTGAAAATACACATTTTGCAAATCCGCATGGTTATCATGATGATAATCATTATTCAACGGCGAGGGATCTGGCGGTTATCTGCCGTCAGGCCATGCAAAATGAAACTTTTGCGGAGATAGCATCCGCCCTGTCATGGTCTATTCCCAAAACAAATATGCAGCGTGCCCGTACAATCACTACGAAATCAGAATATATGCTCTCCGGATCTGAGGAAAGTCCGAATAAATACTATTATCCGAATGCTATCGGGATTAAAACCGGATCACATTCCAGATCCGGATATTGTTTTGCCGGCGCGGCGGAAAAGGAAGGCGTAAGACTGATTTCAGTCGTGCTTTTTACCGGTAAGAGGGCGCGCTGGGCGGACACGATCAAACTGATGGATTATGGATTCAGTCAGTATATGAGTGTTACCCCATTGGATCTGTATAATATGAATCCCATTACAATTGAAACGAACAACTATTCAACTTCTGATACCAACAGGGGGAAAATCCTGCTGAATTGCCAGCTTTCTGATCCGAGTGCAGTTTCTCCGCGGATAACTGCTACAAATGCAGAAATAAAGAAGATGGCTGCAAACCTGAAAAACATCGTAATGATTCAGTACACACGGGATTTCGCCGCTCCGGTTACTGCCGGAGAAGTCCTCGGAACAATGACATACTTCCCTTCTTTTGGAGACCCGGTGATCTATTCTCTTACGGCTTCCCGCTCTGTCGCCCGTCGTGAAAATGCACCCAAAACCCTGGAAGAAATCATTAATGAAACATATTCGGACCCCAATCCATTCCCCCGGTTCTCCTTTGATCTTTTAATGGTTTTCCTTTCACCTGTGCTTGGCGTATGTATGATTGTGCTTCTGGTTCTGTTTATCAGGAAAAGAAAAAGATCCAGGCAGATGAAAACGCCTAAACCATCGCATCGATATGTGAAGTAAGGAACTGGAACAGGAATGGAATGATCGGACTGAATGGCTGTTTACAGGCCTTCAACCATGTGATAAATTACAAGCAGCAATAATTGTTATTCAGAAGGGAGAATAATAATGAATACCGGAAGATTTATTGAAGAAGGAAACGCAGTACTTGGAATTGAATTTGGTTCCACGCGGATCAAAGGTGTATTGATTGATAACGATCATCATGTAATTGCATCAGGCAGTCATGAATGGGAGAATGATTTTAAAAACGGAATCTGGACATATAGTGAATCAGCTATTCTTTCCGGGCTGCAGGCATGCTATGCTGATCTTAAAAACAATGTAAAGGCTGAATATAACACTGATCTGAAGAGAATCAAAGCAATCGGAATCAGTGCAATGATGCACGGTTACCTGCCTTTTGATGAAAACATGAATCTGCTTGTTCCCTTCCGCACCTGGCGTAATACCATTACTGAAGAAGCAGCAGAACGGCTGACTGAGCTGTTTTCTTTCAATATGCCGCAAAGATGGAGCCTCAGTCATCTTTATCAGGCTATACTGAATGGAGAGGAACATGTCAGCAGGATTCATTACCTGACAACGCTTGCAGGATGGGTCCATTTCCTGCTTACAGGACAAAAGGTTCTTGGCATCGGAGACGCAAGCGGTATGATGCCGGTCGATTCGTCCACCTGCGATTTTGATTCCGGAATGATTGAATCTTTTGATGCACTTGTTGAGTCGCAGCATTATCCTTGGAAACTAAAGAACATCCTTCCGAAAGTTCTTGTTGCGGGAGAAAACGCCGGCAAACTGACCCCGGAAGGAGCAAAGCTTCTGGATCCTTCAGGAGAACTTGAACCAGGGTCTGTTCTGTGCCCTCCGGAAGGAGATGCAGGAACCGGCATGACCGCCACCAACAGCATCAAGGCGAGGACTGGAAATGTCAGCGCAGGCACTTCTATTTTCAGTATGATCGTTCTGGAAAAACCGCTGTCGAAGGTGTATCCCGAAATTGACGTTGTTACTACCCCTGTTGGAAAACAGGTTGCAATGGTACACTGTAACAGTTGTACTTCTGATATTAACGCATGGGTTTCCCTTTTCCGCGAGTTTGCTGGTATAATGGGATTCAAAACAGAAGCGGGAGAAGTGTACACCCGTTTGTTCAAAAAGGCGATGGAAGGCGATAAGGACTGCGGAGGCCTTGTTAATTTCAACTATTATGCAGGTGAGCCTGTAACGGGTCTTTCTGAAGGGCGTCCCATGCTGCTCCGGACTCCGGATGCCGGAATGAACATGGCAAATTTCATGAGGGCACAGATCTATGCCAGCCTTGAGACACTGAAATATGGGATGGACATCATGAATCAGGAACAGGTTACCATTGATGAAGTATATGGACATGGCGGCCTGTTCAAGACGGAAGGTGTTGCGCAGAACCTGCTCGCAGCTGCAATTCACGCTCCGGTAACTGTTATGGAAACCGCCGGAGAGGGCGGTGCATGGGGCATTGCGCTTCTCGCGGAGTATACTCTTCAGAAGGAAGCAGGGGAAACGCTGGACGAGTATCTGCAAAACCGCGTGTTTGCGGATATGCCTAAAGTTACCGTTGAACCTGATCCTGAGGATGAAAAAGGATTTGATCGTTATATGGAGCGCTTCCGGAAATGTATTCCTGCTCAGAAAGCCGCGGTGGAAGGCCTGAAATAATGATAATGACTCATGCTGTAATATTTGATCTTGATGATACAGTTCTGAGGGATGACTTATCCATTTCAGATTATACAAAGGATGTGTTCCGGCGGCTCTGTTCATCCGGGGTGGCGATTATTCCCGCAAGCGGAAGGACGCGCATGAGCATGAAACCTTTTGTGGATCAGATTGGTTGCGCCTGCTTGATTATCTCCTGTAACGGAGCGGAAATCTGGGACGCATCCGGACAGGGAGACAATCCTTTATTTCGTGAATATCTTTCTGTGGACATATGCAGAGAAATCGCTGAATTTGGCAACAGATACTCATGTTATGCCCAGACATATTCAGATGATCGCTTCTTTTTCAATGAACACTCTGAATATTCCCAAAGATATGAAGCGGCTTCCATGCTTCCGGGAGAATATGTTGGCAACCTGGCAGAATTTATCAGGGAGCCGCGATGCAAAATACTGATGATGGCAGATGAACGGAAGATTGCACAGATGCTTGAAGCGGCAAAAAAGGAATTTGAGAACCGGGTTTCTGTAACTTGTTCCAAAAGCTACTTCCTTGAATTCAACCCGCTGCAGGCGACAAAAGGAAATGCTTTGAAAAAAGTTTCTTCCATGCTTGGAGTGCCTGCGAATCGATTCATTGCATTCGGAGACAGCCTGAATGACGCGTCTATGCTGCAGGCTGCGGGAGTTTCTGTTGCCGTATCGAATGCCCGGCGTGAGATTCTGGAAATGTGTGGCGAACACTGCCTTTCCAATAATGAAGACGGTGTTGCTCATTACCTTGATTCCCTTTTCTTTGAAAGGAGGTTTGAATGATGATTCGGCCTTCTGATTTTCAGGAAGCTTTGAAGCTTGACTGCCTGGTTTCTTCCACAAAAGAAATCTGGGATTTCCGAAGCCCGGATCTTAACAGACCCGGTATGCAGTTCTGCGGATTTTATGAGTATTTTGCGTTTGAACGGCCGCAGGTTATCGGGAAAGTTGAGATGAGCTATCTCGAAAAGCAGCCAAAGGAAGAACGACGGCGTATCCTTGAAAAATATTTTTCTTATAATATCCCATGCATCATTATATGCAGGAATCTGGTTCCTCCTCCCGAATTAATTGAATTAGCGGAATCTCATAATGTATACGTATTTCGCAGCAGCGCTGTTACCAGTAAATTCACAGTATCGGCAATCCACTATCTGAACCGCTGCCTGGCTCCCCACATTCTCAGGCACGGTGTATTGCTTGATGTATATGGAGTAGGTATTTTGCTTACCGGAAAAAGCGGAGTCGGTAAAAGTGAAGCCGCTTTGGAGCTGATTAAGCGCGGTCACCAGCTTGTTGCTGATGATGTTGTGGATATTTGCCGGATTTCAGATGACCGGTTGATCGGAACGTGCCCGGAACGTGTTCGGCATTTGATGGAGATTCGCGGAATCGGCGTGATAGACATTCAGGCTATGTTCGGAATCGGTGCTGTTTCGTTCAGTAAAAGTATCGATCTGATTATGGAACTGACTACAGCAGAAAATGATACGCTTGTGGATCGGATCGGACTTGAGGACCATTTTGTTGAAATACTCGGGGTTAATGTGCCTTGCCAATCCATTCCCATCAAACCCGGAAGAAATCTTGCAATTATTGTCGAGGCAGCTTCCCGGAATCTGAGCCTGAAAAAAGCTGGTTATGACGCGGTCCGTGAACTGAACACAGCTTTTCACGATTAGCCATTAAGGAAGGAGATCAGGACAATGTATCGTATTGGTGTTGACGTTGGCGGAACTGGAATTCAGGTTGGTGTCATCGATGAGAATCTGAAGATTCTGTCTGAGGGATCCATTCCCACACAGACAACGATTCCCTTCAGCGAACAGGTTGAAAAAATCGTATCCTGCGTTATTGAAACATCGGAATCGGCGGGACTGAGTCGCGACAAGATAGAAAGTGTCGGTGTGGGAATCCCTGGCATTGCGAATCAGAACACCGGTGAAATCATCAAGTGTACAAACATGGGGTGGAATCATGTTCCTTTCCGTGATGAATTCAAAAAGCACCTGAATGTTCCTGTATTTATAGATAATGATGCAAATGTGGCTGCCCTTGCAGAAAGTGTAGCGGGAATCAGCGCCGGAACGTCCTCGAGTGTGTTTATCACCATCGGAACCGGAATCGGAAGCGGAATTATCATCAACGGAAAAATCTGGAATGGATTCCATGGCGTTGGAGGCGAATTCGGCCATACCATTTTATCCCTTAATGGGGTACCGTGCACATGCGGAAACAAAGGCTGCCTGGAAAGGTATACGTCAGCAACTGCATTGATCAGAATGGCCAAAGAGGCGGTCAGCAGCAATCCTGATACACAAATCCTTCGGATGGTGTCCGGTGACATATCGCGAATAAAGGCAAGGACTGTAATTGACGCAGCAAGGGATGGAGATCCTTTGGCTTCAGAGGTATATATCCTTTACATTGATCAGCTTGCCCAGGCAATTTCCAATATTGTTAACTTCATAGATCCGGAAGTGATTGTTATCGGCGGCGGAGTGAGTAACGCGGGTGATTTCCTGCTTGAGCCGCTGCGTAAAAAATACAGGGATTATGTTGTATATAAGGATCAGCCGATACCCGAGATTAAACTGGCTGTGCTTGGTGCCAAAGCAGGGATCATCGGTGCGGCAATGCTTTCCTGAGCAATATGTTTTTTTGACTTTATTCAGCGATCCTACAGTCCGGAGAAGGAGCTTTTGCCATGTCAGATTTTCTTTTTTCTATTCGCAGGGATGGTAACGCTCAGCTTGACAGTTATGAAGGAAAAGAATCACATGTGGTGATTCCTGATCATTTTGAAGGGAAGCCTGTCGTCTGTGTTGCGGATAACGCATTTTCCTGGCTGTCTTCCATAAAATCTGTTATCATTCCTGAAACAGTTACTGCACTTGGCGAAGCGGCTTTTTCATGGTGTGAATCGCTGGTTACAATTTCCATTCCGGATACCGTAAAAACAATCGGTGAATGGTGTTTTATCGGATGCACATCACTGAAAAGCATCAGTATTCCCCCATCTGTAAAGAAAATCAATTATTCAACATTTCAGTCCTGCTCTTCCCTTTCTTCTGTTTCCCTCCCCGACTCTCTTCATGTGATCGGTCCTGAAGCCTTTGCTGAGTGCAGGAATCTTCAACAGATTATCCTTCCGAAGAATCTGACTGAATTGGGCGAAAATGCTTTTGCTTCCTGTGACTCGCTGGTATCCATCAATATACCGGACCATCTCCAGAAAATCGGCAACGGCGCATTTTCCGGCTGCACTTCTCTTTCCCGGTTGAATGTACCGGCAGATCATCCGGTATTCATGTCCGATGACAATGTGTTGATCAACAAAAAAGAGCGCAGGCTCCTGTTTTATCCTTTTGAAAAAAAGAACAAACAGTACTGCGTTCCTGAAAATGTCACTACAATTGACGAGGAAGCTTTTGCAAATCGGGTTCATCTTGAAAAAATTTCACTGCCTGAATCAATCCATGTGATTGAGCAAAAGGCTTTTTACGGATGCAGAAACCTGCGTGAAATCAATCTTCCTGACAGTATTATTCGTATTTCCTCCAATGCTTTTCATGGATGTTCATCCATTGAGTCGGTTATACTTCCTGAAGGGATCTCAGCGATCGAGTATTCTGTTTTTTATGCCTGTGGCTCACTGAGCACCATTCATATACCGGATTCTGTCCGCTATATTTCATCCTGCGCTTTCAGTGGATGCAGTTCACTGCAATCACTCGATCTTCCTGAAGGCATCACGGAAATTGGAGAATCCGCCTTTGAAGGCTGCCGCTCTTTGCAGACCCTGAGACTTCCATCTTCATTGAAAACACTTGGATCCCATGTGTTTGGTTCATGTTCCCAACTGGAAAGTGTTACTTTTTCAGAATCTGCTCTGAAGGTTCTGCCCTCCATGGCATTTTCACGCTGCGAAAACCTGAATCAGGTGAATTTACCGGACACTTTGGAAGAAATCGGATCAGAGGCTTTTATCAGTTGTGACAACCTCCTGTCACTGCAGATACCGTCTCAAATATCTTTTATTGAACCGGATGCTTTCTCCGAATGCCGTCATCTGATGTTGTTTGTATATCCAGACTCCTATGCAAGGGATTACGCTGAGGATCGCGGAATTCTTTATTCGGAAATATAAAAAGAAGGCTGATCGCTCAGCCTTCTTTTTATTTTTCTTATTGTTTTGCACCGCATTCCGGACAGAACTTGGTACCGGCAGGAATCTCTTTTCCGCAGCTTGTGCAGAATGCACTTGAATTCTGTTTTGCGCCGCATTCCGGACAGAATTTAACTCCGGCGGGAATGGAGGCTCCGCAGGCTGAACACACGGCACCCTGCGCAGCAGGCGCTGACGGAGCGGCTGCAGTGTTATTCATTGCCTGAGCAAACATCTGTCCCATTGCCGCACCGGCGCCCATTCCGACACCCATACCGGCCATTCCGCTGCCGTCGTTGTTTGCTGCTTCACGCATTGCCTCAGCAGCCTGATACTTTGCGTACTGATCCAGGTTTCCAAGAACACCCATGGACGTCCTCTTGTCCATGGTTTTTTCAACCTCTTCAGGAAGGGAAATGTTCTCGATCACGAAGCTGCAAAGCGTCAGCCCCAGAGCTGAAAGCTTGGGATTGATTGTCTGAAGCGCGTAATTGGAGATTTCATCATAATTGGCAGCCAGATCAAGTGCAGGAATCTTGCTTTCAGCAATCGCATCGCTCAGGCCGCTGATAAGCGTGCGTTTAATCTGCCCTTCAACACCGTCCACCGTAAACAGGGCAGAAGTTCCGAACACTTCTTTCAGGAAGGTAACCGGATCAGAAACCCTGAAACTGTAGATGCCGAATGCACGAAGACGAATCATTCCGAATTCCGCGTCACGCATCATTACGGGATTGCTTGTTCCCCATTTCATATCCAGGAACTGCTTTGTATTGATAAAATAAACATCAGACTTAAAGGGACTGTTGAAGCCGTATTTCCAGCTTTTCAGCTTTGTGAGGACAGGCATATTGCTGGTTTGCAGTTCATAACGTCCGGGCTCGAACACATCGGCAATTTCTCCCTCATTGACAAAAACAGCAACCTGGCTTTCTCTGACGGTGAGCTGGGCACCCATCATTATTTCCTTACCATTCATGTCATACTTATGAACCATTGTTTTCCCGGAGTTGTCGGTCCACTCGATTACGTCAATCAGCTGGCCCTTGATCATGTTCAGAATACCCATTTTCCAACCTCCCTTTATGTTCTTTCCTTTGTTTCTGATTCCGTCGCATTTTTACACAAAACATACAGCGACGGCAAAATACGAATATCGGAAATCTGAAGCTCCAGGCCGAAAAACTCCCGAAGATGTGCGATCCCATCCGCAATATGGTTAGTCAGCATTGTAGTCATCCTGTCACCGGCGACAGCAGTTTCAACACCATACAATGGACAGCACAACACAAGTATTCTTCCATCTGTATGAACTGTCGGCAGAATATGAATACCGTTCAGATCCCCGCCAAATGAATTCCTCAAAGTCAGCTCGAGCCTGTCCGGTCCGTAGTGCCAACGTCCTTCAAGACGATCCTGATCAGCTTCCGCCGGCTGCACAAGCTCCATCAGCAAACAAGGCTTATCAGGATCCATACGGCTCCTGAGCAACCGCATATTGCGGAGAAGGTCATCCTTGTTGTTGATTCTGCCTGTCATGAGCTTCCTGAAGAATTCATGCCTGCATTCCTGAAGCATATCTGTCTCCAGAAAACGATCGTTGGAAAAATCAGCTCTTATTCTGTTCAGAAGGATGTTCAGTTCATTCAGATATCGCAACACTTCTTCAGGGGTTGTTCCGGCCTGAAAAAGGGGCACGTTGGGATAATGCTCCTGCAAATAAGCAAGAATCTTGTTTTCTTCATCAGATTTAACAGAAACCGAAATTCCGTCAGCATGATGCTTGGAGAGGCTGTCGAGCATACCTTCATAGTCGTGCCTGATATGCGGCGGTTTAAAACCCTGTCTCTCCCAATTGTTTACCTGTTCAAATGCGCTCAGCACATCCTCACGGTCGGAGACAAGCAAAAGTTTGTACATTCACAGTCCTCCATCATAAACGATAAACACGGGCACGCATGATATTATACGCTGTTTAGCAATAATATGCAATTTTTTTACCGTTTTTTTCATGCATTCTGTTTTGCTGTGGGTTCCAGACCGGTATGCAGCGATTCTGTTTTTCTGTAGATCCACGCGGGCAGTTCTGTTACTGCAAGGACAAGCAGTATCATGATCAGGGCATAAGCATATATTTCATCATACTCAAGAAAATAACCGCTGGAGTATACAGCCTTTCCAAGTGAGTTGGCCGTTTGCACAAGATATTCAGCAGTAATGATGATTTTTAACCCCATACCTGCGGCATTGAAAAGCGCCTGCTTTATATATCCTGAAATCAATGGTATATATACATGCAATACCACTCTGATGTTTAGTCTGCTATGCAGACGGTATACATCCTTCAATTCAGGCTCAATGGATCTGCACCCCTGGGAGACAGCCTCGCTGATCAATGGAATCAGGACTGCTGTACCGGCAACGAACGGAACAAGGGGATAAGGCAGGACTGTCATGATCAGGATCACAAGAATAATCATCGGAATGGATCTGATCATTACCATAAAAGGAATCAATCCAACTCTTAAATTATCCGATACTCCTTCTGCAATTCCGATGATAATCCCGATCAGAAGAGAAACAACCAGGACTTCAGCAAAATGCAGAAAGGTAACGCCAATTGCAATATATGTCTTCTCCTCCCTCAGGAGCCGGAAAAATGCTTTGCAAATCTCTCCTAATTCAGGAAAAACAATACGATTCCCCCGTTGTGATCCTGCAAGCTGTACAAGAACCGCAAGCACAATAAAACCCGAAACAAACGAAATAATCCGTTGATATTTTTTATTGTGGATCATAATAGAAATCGTCTGCCGGAGCTTCTCCGCCGTACTGCTTCGGATCGATGGCAACAACTTTTTCAATTTGAGCTCTTGCTTCCGAAACGGGTACATAGTGAATTCCGCAGTTAGCGATTGATTTTATAACAATGGCTTCTTTTTTCATGATCCCCATTTCAACCGCATCTTTTGCCACTGCTTCAGGATCATCAGAACAACGGTCAGCTGAAGCTTTTATTTCAAGAAGCCAGTCTGACACTTTATCTGCTTTTTCCTGAATCGTTTTGTTCCGGACAAACAATCCGGCCTGGGCAAATCCTTCGTCCCCTGTCAGTTCCTGATATATTGAAGAAACAGGGATGATGCTGACGGCATCATTTGCCAGTTTTGCGGCTGTTGCTGCCGGTTCTGCTGTCAACACAACCGCTTCCTTATCCTCCACAACCTTATTCTGTGTTTCCTGGGCGGACGCAAGATATGTTACAGAGGACGGAACGATTTCCTTCTGCTGAAGAACATATAAAGCAACGGAGGCATTGATTGTGTTTTCACCAAAGAGGATCAAATCACGTCCGTTTATGCTTTCCAGCTTGAATTCGGGAATTTGTGAAGCAAAAACAAGATTGCCCCATGTAACTACAGCAGCAAGACGGTATGTTGACTTCCCTGCCTTATATAATTTGGCCCCGGCATTGATGGGCGCAATGATAAAATCCGCTTCCTCCTTGGCAAACGGGACAGCGATATCCGCAGCATCAACAAGCTGAACTTTTTCTTTCAGGGCACATACTGTCAATGCAGGTGCTCCGTTGGGGCATTCTACAGTATAGCTTTCCTCCGCATATACCGAAGACGCAAAAATAGTTACCAGAACAGCCAGACAAATCAAAAATCTTTTCATAATAAATCCTCCTCTTTTTTACCTCATCGGAATAAGCGCGCTTTTTACGGTTATTCCGGGTATGTTACCAAGTTTTCCCGTTAATGCCCCGATATCGCTGTTTGTCCCCTCAACAATCAGTCCGATGACAGCTGTAGAGTTGTCCCTGTTCGGAACACCAATCCGTCCGCGAATCGTACTTCCGTATTTTGACAATAACCTGTTTACTTCATCGATGCGATCACGGGCTGTAACCACAATACCGATAAAACCCTGCCTGCATTCTTCAGACATCTTATCCATCACCCGATTCATCTTTTACAACCGACAAAAAGCACGGATCAGCGAAAAAGCTAAACCGTGCATGCAAACAATACCATATAACAACCCCTTCCCATCTTGCACATTGATTCGGACTCTCTGCGCTCAATCAAGGTTTTCGGATTGTATAATCCTCTGCTTCACCGGAAGGCTTTGCTTTGGTGTATATACAATCACCTTATGCATCATATCATAAGATATTATTTATTTCAACTTCTCACGCATGATTTCAAGCGCCTTTACCAGCTGGACATCTTTTGAAGTATCTGCAAATTCATAGATGCCTTTATCACCGTCCGGACGTTCGACAACAACATCCGGAGAAATACCGATCTTATGAACTTTATTTCCCTTCGGGGAAAAGTATTCAGCTATGGTGATCTGATAACCTGCTCCGTTGCTTCCAATCGGGTATACGTTCTGGACAATTCCTTTTCCGTAGGAAGTCGTTCCGACAATGGTAGCGTCGGCGCAGTCACGCAATGCACCGGTCAGTATTTCTGAAGAGCTTGCACTCATTTCATTGATAAGTACAACAATTTTCACATCTGCTTTTCCATCTTTAGTACGATAATATTCATGGTTTTCTGTGCCATCCCTGAAAACAAGATAGCACAGTTCTCCTTTGTCCATAAAAAGGTCACCGATATATCGCGCCTGTTCAACCCATCCGCCGGAATTGTCGCGCAGATCTATAATTACACCTTTAATGTCCTGTTCAAGCAGCTCGTTAAGTGCTTTTTCAAACTCTTTTTCCGCTTCTCCGGCAAACTCGTACATTGCAATATATCCAATGCCTGTTTCAAGCAAAGTGCTTTCCACCTGATTGACCATGATTTCTTTCCGAAGGATCTGGAATGTTATTTCTTCTTCATCTCTCAGGAAAGTAACATTTACAACGGTTCCGGGTTCTCCTCTCATGATTTTGACTGCTTCTGTAAGGTTTTCAGGAGTAACATAAAAATCGTCTTCCACCCTGTACAATACATCACCGCGCATTACTCCGGCTTCTTCTGCCGGACTTCCCTTGAAAACCCTGGAGATAACGCAGGTATCATCCTTAACATTTCCGAGGATCATCACACCGATCCCTACATATTTTCCTTCATCATCTTCATACATTTGTTTGAATTCTTCAGGAGAATAATAGAAAGAGAAAGGATCATCCAGTCCGGCCATCAGTCCTTTTGCAGCATATTCAAGCATCTTGTCGGAATCAGGTTCCTGATAAAAATCTGTCTGAGCTACATCGTACAGGTCAGCAAGTTCAGAGAACTTTTGAAGACGAAGATAGTCTTCATATTCATCTCTGCTGATTGTGACATTATCTGCGGATGAATTGGCGCTGATCGTTTTCCCGCCGGTTGTGCTGTTTCCAAACATGGATTCCAGTCTGTTGCCGGAAAGTATGGAACATCCGCTCATCAGGCAGAGAATCAAAACGAGAACTAAAACCAGGAACATCTTTTTCTTCATTCTTATGACCTTCTTTCTTTCTGTGACATCAATAGATCATTGCGTATTATCCGAAAGGCTCATCAGAAATCTGAAAACAGCTGCATCTTCAAACTTCCGCAGATCGAGTCCGGTTGTCTTTTTGATTTTATCCAGGCGATACAAAAGAGTGTTCCTGTGTATGTACATCTTCCTGGCTGTTACGGAAAAATTAAGATCGTTTTCAAATAAAGATTTCACGGTATCCATCAATTCGCTTGTCAGTTGTTTCTGTATATCGGACGGAATAATATCATTGATCAGTTCCCTGGATTTTTCTGCAGGTATAAGGTCAGCAAGTCTTTCCAGAGTCTGCTTCCTGTAAACAAATACAGGGCCGTGCAGATTGTGCCTTTTAGCAGCATCCAAGGCCTCTTCAGCTTCCCTGAAGCTGCTGCTTAACAATGAAAAGGAGGAAACAATGTTGCCAATGCCTGCCTGGCAGGAGATTCCGCCCTCATTTTCCATTGTTTCTGATACTGCTCCTGCAAATTCGACGATATCCTCCATTGACCTCTTGTTCATATGCATGATAACAGCAATATTGTAATCGTCAAGTACAACCAGATAATCATCGTCCTCCAATGGGATCAGCCTGTTTGCTGAATCAGTATCAAACCCGCGCCGGGTTCTGAAAAGAATGACGCATCTGTCGCTTTTCTCCATAATACCGACCCTGCGAAGTATATCAGAATTGCAGTTTCCCATCAGGGAATCATAGAGGATTTTATCGCGTCCTGATATATTGCAAGCCTGCACATCCGGATTCTGCAGGCTGGTGAAAAGAAGGTCAGCTTCAGCAGAGGATTCACAGGAGAAAACATAATTACCGGTTCTGTAATAAACAACGCCATCTTTTTCGGTGGTTTCTTTTCCGCTTTCCTGTAAGGTATCCTGTACAGCCTTTGGAATATCAGAGAATGATGTGATCCGAAACTGAACGCTGTCCCTCATCAATCAATCATCCCTTTCCGTTTTATAATAGTTCAAAACAAACCGGTACGTCAAGGAAGAAAGTATATCCCAGTTTTGTTGAAAACAGACCGGATTATATCTATAATATTATAAAATGAATGGAGGGAATGTGATCCGTATGAATCGAAGAAGCAGGGTATTCATCATTGCTATGATGCTGTTTTGCCTTTCCGCATCAACATGCACAGCTTCATATGGGACATTTCAATTTGAAGATACACGTTTCCAGGGCTCATTCACAACTGAAAACATGGACCTTATTATGCAGGAATATGAACTGAATGACGGATGGTTCTGGACTACCTCTCCTTTTATAATACAGACTTTTCATGGTGCGGAAGATGCTCCCGGATGGACGGATACATCCGCAAACTCCCTTGGGAAAAAGCAATATAAAAAAAATATGTATGGCTGCCGCTGGCTCTCCAACAAAGTAATACCTGAACTTCCGTCGCTTGGATACGGTGAATGTTTCGGGTTTGCACAGTTTCTCGGTTATTTGCTTTCCGGAGATTATAATCTGTATAAATCATGGAAAGTATACAGAAGCGTTGAGTCGGCCAAAGGATTGAAAGTCGGGGATGTCGTACGTTCAGAGTTCTATGTTAAAGGGAGAAAACGCGGGCACAGTGCCGTTGTTTATTCGGTTTCTCAGGACCAGGTTCTTTTTATTCAGGCGTCCGGGGGAAATTATAACTGTATAAGCGTTGGAACCGGTTTTAATGACGGATATCATGACCCGGCTGTCACAGAGGAAGCAATAGCCAGTTTTCCAAACTATAAAATCTGCCGTTCACTTTTGAATTGTGAGTAAAAAAACTCCCCGGGCTTTTGATACCCGGGGAGTTCTGGCAATACGATTATTTGTTGAGGATCGTCTTCTCCGTTTCTTTGTCGAAGAAATGCAGATGATTTGTATCAAAGGCAATCTTGATTTTATTGCCGGCTCTGCTGGAAGTGCGAGGATCCACACGAGCGATAATATTTCCGTCTTTACCGGTAGTGCTCAGGTAGAGATAAGTCTCAGAACCCATCAGTTCGGTAACTTCCACGTCCACATCAATGGTTGCGGTGGAGAATTCTGCCAGCTTTGCTTCGTCATCGGAGATATTTTCCGGACGGATACCCATGACAACTTCTTTTCCGATGTAGCTCTCGTCAACAAATTTGGAGATTTTCTTCTCGGGAACAATAATCTTATTGTCTCCAAAGATGGCAACAACATCCTGACCTTCACGGTCGAGCTTGACATTGAAGAAGTTCATCTGGGGACTTCCGATAAATCCGGCAACGAATTCATTCGCGGGGAAATCGTAAAGATTCTGGGGGGTATCCACCTGCTGTACAACGCCATCCTTCATAACTACGATACGGCTGGCCATCGTCATAGCTTCTGTCTGGTCGTGTGTAACATAGATGAAGGTTGTCTGCAGGCGCTGATGCAGCTTGGTGATCTCAGTACGCATGGCAACGCGGAGCTTGGCATCCAGGTTGGAAAGGGGTTCGTCAAAGAGGAAGACCTTGGGTTCACGGACGATGGCGCGGCCCAAAGCAACACGCTGACGCTGACCACCGGAAAGGGCCTTGGGCTTTCTGTTCAGCAGATGCGCGATATCAAGGATTTTGGCCGCTTCTTCAACACGCCGTTTAATTTCATCCTTGGGGGTTTTCCGCAGCTTCAGACCGAAAGCCATATTATCATAAACGGTCATATGCGGATAAAGAGCGTAGTTCTGGAACACCATGGCGATATCACGATCTTTGGGAGCAACATCATTTACCAGCTTATCACCGATATAGAGTTCTCCGTCGGAGATTTCTTCAAGGCCTGCAACCATGCGCAGGGTCGTGGATTTTCCGCAGCCGGAAGGACCAACCAGAACAATAAATTCCTTGTCTTCAATGTCCAGCGTAAAATCGCTGACTGCAGTAACATTGCCGGTGTAAACCTTGTAAATGTGCTGAAGAGATACACTTGCCATTGCGTTTCCTCCTTAATCTTCGGGATCTATCCCTTTTATGAGAGAATTATAATGCATCCGGTATGATTATTGGAACTGTCTGTTTAAACAAGTATTCCTGATTCTGTTTGTGCAAAATGTCCAAAAATTTCCCATTCTCATCTGTGGTTTCTGATTTCATTTCTTTCAAGGCGGATATTATTGATCAACTCGCTCATCTTTCTGTCTGTCTCAGCGAGCAAAGAATCTATATAGTCAAGCGTATTCTTGTGAAGGTTTGCTGCGTCAGCTTTGGCATTTTCCCTCAGCTCTTCACTTTCTACTCTCGCCCTTCGCACAATGTTCTCTTCCTCAACGAGCTCCTGTGCTTTTTTCTCGGCATCGGCAATGATATTCTGCGCTTCTGCCTTCGCAGACTCAACGCATGCTTTGGCTTCCTGATTGGCCCGTTCCACCAGGGAATTTGCTTCCTGATTTGCCTGTTCCATCATCTGATGGTATTTCTGGGTGGCATCATTAACCATATTCTGAGCCTGTGTGTTTGCACTTTCAAGAATTTCAGTGCGTTTTTGTTCCGTTTCAGTACGGATGGTTTCTTCTTCTTCCACAATTCTGGCCGCGATCTCAACTGTTTTGGGCAGGTTATCCTGCAGGTATTCGAGCTGAGCGGTCATTATGCTTCTGTTCACGATACAGGTTTCACTGTTGATCAGTGTTTTTCTGGCTCCGCGAAGCTGTTCCTGCAGGGCTCTGACTGCATTGAGACAAAGCTGCGCATTGTTGATTTCATTTGCCATATGATACTCCTCCTTTTAGTCCTGTAGGCTTCAGCCATTTATCAAGGTCAGTGCTGATGCTGTCCGGTACATATTTTTTATAGTCACCCCCGAAGGATGCTATTTCGCGCACAGTTGACGAGGACACCAGTTCAAATTCTGAAACCGATGGGAAAAATATGGTTTCAAAATCCGGATTAAGCTCCCGGTTTATTGCTGCCGCAAGCTTTTCCTGTTCGAAATCCTGGGCATTCCGAACACCCCGTACGACAATACTGCCGGGATGATTTCGCATGTAATCGGAAAGCAAACCCTGCCAGTATTCCACATTTACATTGTCCATATCCCCGCATGCTTTTTGTATCAGCCGAAGCCGTTCATCATATGGAATGCATCCATTTTTATTGCGGTTGATCATTAAAGTAACTGTAACATGATTAAAAATGGCAGATATTCTTCTGATCAGATTAAGATGTCCGCAGGTGATGGGATCAAAGGAACCAGGAAAAATACAATCCATTTAAGTATCTCCTCCCTGCTCAGAGTAAACGGTATTACAATCTCCGATCCTCAAAAAAGACATACCGCAGAAACCCCACTTGCGTTCATCGAATTTAACAAACCGATCATCATAACAGAACGGTTTTCCGGCCTCATGTTCCACAATTACGATTGCATCATCAGCCATCAATGGATACAGCCCTTCAAACACATCGCGCAAATCTGTCATCCTGTAAGGAGGATCAAGGAAAATAAGATCAAATTTCTTCTTCTTCAATTGAAGCATCCGAACTGCAGATTTCCAATCGCAACAGAAAAACTCCGTTCTGTCAGCAAACCCCAGTGCATCCGTGTTTTCCCGTTCTATCCTGCTTGCAGTTCTGTCCAGATCACACATGACAGCATAAGAAGCTCCCCTGCTCAAAGCCTCGAGACTTAAAGCGCCGCTTCCGGCAAAAAGATCCAGCACAACAGAAGAAGGTACCCTTGTCTGAAGGATATTAAACAGGTTTTCCCTGACTCTGTCAAGAGTAGGCCGGGTGTTTTTCCCTTCCGGAGCCTTGATTTTCCTGTTGCGTGCCGTACCGGCAATAATACGCATGTGCTCTCCTTCCTGACTGTACAAAACATTAATTCAATTGTTGGGGTCCCTTGCTGGCAATGCCCTGTTTTTTCCTTCTTTCCTTTTTTTCCCTGATAATCCTTTTGCGGTTGTTGGAGACGATTTCAGAATGAATAAGTTTTCGTCTGGAGGGCCCCTGAAGGTATCCTATGCCGTATGAAAGCGCAGGGAGCAGTACCAGCAACGGGCTGATCCGCTCAACTGTAAGCAGCAGATCCTTGTTTTCAGTACCGGCCATACTTACAAACGGCATAATCAACATCCGTACAATGATACGGATGATATCGGTAAAGTTCAGTGCTGACGGATTTGTGTATGCAACGAGAGCTCCGCCGATTTCCGACCTGTGCATATATCCTTCGGTCCAGGAAGGAAGAGTACCCGGTCCTGTCATCTGCTTTCTGGCCGTGAAGGCGAGAAACAGGGCAAGTACAAAGAACAGAAAGGACCCTAAAAATCCGATCATAAAACCTTTCAGTATATGGAAGGGAATCTTTTTTTCACTCTGCGAAACAGGCAGTCCTTTTTCAACATGCTGATAGAGGATTTCTCCCCTGGCTGTTGCGTCTGTACCAAGTTGTACACCCCTGCTGAAAAAAATCAAAAGAATCAATGCCTCTATGGCGGTGTTGATCAGAATTCTCAGGAAGACGGATTGAACACCGGTCATGCTGCAGACAAGGAAAGACATAAAAGCCACAAGTAACAAGGTGCCGAGAAAACCGATTGCCTGTCTACATGAGTTTTCATCTGTCGGAGAACCTGACAGGAAAGGTTTGGCATTCACCGTTGCAGGTTTCCTGTTTTTCATGTACGTGATCCTCCTTTGCTGTATTCCCGGAAAATGCGGTCGACACGGCTGCCTGCGCTCAACAGCACTTCATAACTGATCGTTCCTGCCCAATGGGCGATCTCATCAGCTGTAATACAGTCATTTCCATCCTGCCCCATCAGAACAACTTCGTCTTCCGGAAGAACATCCGGAATGGCAGTAATGTCCACAACCATCTGATCCATACAGATTCTTCCGAGGACTTTCGCACGGCATCCATGAATCAGCACTTCAGCTTTTTCTCCGGCTGCCCTGTGATATCCGTCGGCATATCCGCACGTTACAGTTGCGACCCGCGTATCGTGTTTGGTTATAAATGTCCGGCCATAACTGATATATTCACCGGCGGGAAGATTTTTGACAAAGCTTACTTTGGCGGTCCAGCGCATACACGGTTCAAGATGAAGCGGATTATCATTCACAGGAGGGTATCCATACAAACTGATTCCAACCCTTACCATATCCATTGCATATTCGGGTTTTCTTTGAATCGCTGCAGAATTGGAGCAATGGAGAACGATTCCTTCCGGAAGCAGTTTGGTCAAATGAATGAACCTGCGGTACTGTTTTTCCGTATAATGAACGCCTTCGGTTTCACCGTCCGCATCGGAAAAATGCGTATAAGCCCCTGAAAGGCAAACGTGTTCAGATTTCAGAACGGAATCAGCAACCGCAAGAAGTTCATCCTCCCCCCGCACGCCGATTCTTCCCATCCCTGTATCGATTTTGAGATGCACCTCAGCCTGTTTATGTGCCTTTACAGCAGCCTTTTCACACAGGAAAACCATTTCCGGCGAGCAAACGGTCAGAATCAGGTCATTCTGAACGCCTTCTGCTGCATCGGTTTCTGAAACAGGGCCCAATACAAGAATCGGAATATGTATCTCATGCCTGCGCAGGAAAACGCCTTCTTCCACAGAAGCCACTGCAAGCATATCAGCTCCGCCGGCGATAACGGCTTTTGCCGTTTCAACTGCGCCATGACCGTATGCGTCGGCTTTCACTACAGCCATGATTTTTGAGGCAGGGTTGACTGCGCGCCGAATTTTGCGCATATTGTTCTCAAGCCTGTCTGTATATATAATTCGCTGATTCCTGGAGCGCATAAGGATCACTTCCCTTCTGTCCTGTTTTCAACCTCATGCCTGTGAATCTGTTCGTTCAGGAGGTTAATATCTCCGCATCCCATGGTCAGAACAAGATCACCGGGCTCCCAGTGCGAACGGAGCCATTCTTCTGTATCGTTGAAGGATGGAGTCCATTTGGCATTGATTCCGTTCTGAATCATTCCATTCACCAGCATGCCGCTGTTCAGGTCTCCCGGATCAGGTTCCCTGGCGGCGCAGATATCGGTTACAAGTGTAAAATCTGCTTCACTTGTGCAGGTCAGGTATTGCTCGAAAAGCGTTCTGACCCTGCTGAAGGTGTGGGGCTGCATAACAGCCCACAGCCTTCCGCGGCAGCGTTTCCTTGCGATCGATAGAGCGTTCCGCATTTCTGTCGGATTGTGTCCGTAATCGTGAAACACCTCAACTCCGTTGATCTCATCTGTCTTTTCAAATCTCCTGTGAGCTCCGGTGAAATTCTCCAGAATACGCGCGGATTCCGACGGCGTGACTCCAAGTTCACTGGATGCCGCTGTCGCTGCGATAGCATTCATAAGATTAAAGCTTCCCGGGACAGACATTTTCAAAGGAATTGTTTCTGCATTTGCACATATCAGCTGACAGGACATGCATCCAAAGGAGTCCTCTTCAATACTGAGGGGTCTCCAGTCATTATCGGAATTGAGTCCGTAGTAGATTTTCCGGCATTTCAGTTTTTCCATTTGACGGCGTATACGAGGATCATCACCATTTCCGATTACAACACCGGAATCCGGTACCATACGAAGGAAAACACCGAAAGTTTCTTCTATTTCATCAATATCCCTGTAGCAGTCAAGATGATCCGCATCGATATTAAGGACAACTGCAACCGTTGGATGCAGCTGAAGAAAAGATCGGTTGTACTCGCATGCTTCAGCAACGAAAATATCACTGTGCCCTACTCTCGTGCTGCCGCCGATGGCATCCAGCCTTCCGCCGATATGGATACTCGGATCCTTTCCGCCCTGGAGCAGGATCTGACTGATCATGGAAGTTACGGTTGTCTTTCCATGAGCGCCGCAAACGCCTACCGTTTTCCCGTATCCTTCCATCAGCTGCCCAAGAAGCTCAGCGCGTTCTATGGAAGGAATTCCGAGCTTTTCAGCTTCAGCACGTTCAGGATTGTCTTTGGAAATTGCGGCCGAGTAAACTACCAGATCAGCGCCGTGAACATTTTCGGGTTTGTTGCCGATTGTTACGCTGCATCCTTTTTCTTTTACATAATGGATCAGGTAGCCTTCATCCCGGTCACTGCCTGTGACCCTGTACCCCTGATCGATCAGCATCTCCGCAAGACCGCTCATGCTGCTGCCGCCGATTCCGATCAGGTGTATTCTCCCTCCCGGATAATCTTTGATATGTCTGCTCGTGTTCATCTGATGCCTTCTCTGCCCTTCAAGTCATTTTATTCAATTACGATTCTGGGGTTTTCCCTGCTTTGCCTGTACATGACAAATCTTCTGCCGATCTGTTGAACAGGTTCCGCCCCTGTTTTCTCGCACAGTACCGTAAGAGCATGTCTTGCGTCAATCGGTGCCCCTTGCTGGACGCATCCTTTGATAAGCTCTCTGGCTTCAAGCGCGTCATAGCATTCTTTTACCGTATTTTCCGTTATTCCGTCCTTCCCGATATACAGAATGGTTTCAAGTGTATTGGCCATGCCCCTGAGTTTTGCCCTTTGTTTTCCTGTCATTGTAAAAAACCTGCCTTTATTCAACAAAATCAAATTCCATTTCTGCAATCCGGACAACAGAACCTTCACCGGCGCCTTTATCACGCAGCGCATCAATGACTCCCATCTTGCGCAGCGTCCTGTGAAACCAGTTGATACTGTCCGTATCATCGAAATTGACACTTTCTATGAGCCTGTCCATGCCTTCGCCCGTTACTGCAAAAACAGGCCCGTCCATCTCAATATCAAAAGAGGTTTCTTTTGTCTCTTTGAGATCATCTTCATTCGCTTCTTCCTGAAAGTGAAGGATCGGAGGAAGGGTTTCAAGCATTTTCGCGGTTTCATCAAGCAAGTCTTCAAACCCTTCATGGGTTGCAGCGCTTACAGCAAAAACCGGGCATCCCATACCATCCCCCAGGATACGCATCCTTTCAAGGTTTTTGTCGGCGTTCGGAAGGTCCGTTTTATTACAAACAATGATCTGCGGAAGTTCTGCCAGCCGTCCGTAATGATCCAATTCAGTATTGATCTGATCCAGATCATCCAGAGGATCCCTTCCCTCGCTGCCTGATATGTCAACAACGTGAAGAAGCAAGCGTGTACGTTCCACATGCCTGAGGAAATCATGCCCGAGGCCCGCGCCGTCAGCCGCACCCTCAATCAGTCCGGGTATATCCGCAATAACAATATCCTTTCCAAATCTGCGCAGAATACCCAGATTTGGAGTAAGTGTAGTGAAATGATAGTTGCCGATTTTAGGCTTTGCGCTGGTAACGACGCTCAGAATTGAACTCTTTCCGACATTCGGATATCCAATCAGTCCAACATCTGCGATGGTTTTCAATTCCAGGCGGAGGGTTAGGATCGCTGTCTTTATCCCGGGTTTTGAAAAATTGGGTGCCTGTCTTGTGGGAGTGGCAAAATGTCTGTTTCCCCAGCCGCCTTTACCGCCTTTCAACAGGATTTTCCGTTCGCCGGGAGTGTCCATATCCGCCATGATTTTCCCTGATTCGTTATCACGAATCAATGTCCCTACGGGAACTTTTATCAGCAAATCCGAGCCGTTCCTGCCGTTGCAGTTATTGGCAGATCCGTCGGACCCGTTTTCAGCGGTATATTTCTTTTTGAAACGGAAATCAAGAAGCGTATGACTGTTCTCATCGGCAAGGAAGATAATATCCCCGCCTTTTCCGCCGTCTCCGCCGTCAGGACCGCCGTTCATAACATATTTTTCCCTGTGGAAGGAAGCGGATCCGTTTCCGCCGTTCCCGGCCTTCACTGTAATAATTACCTGATCAACAAAATTGCTCATGTTTACTGCTCCTGTACTGTCAATTTCTCAAGGAGTGCAGAGGAGCGGGGATCCTTCCGCCCCGTGCAATGAAAGCATCATTCTTCATAGGATTCACAGGCATCACAGGAGCAAAGCCAAGCAGTCCGCCAAATTCAACTCTGTCCCCTGCTTTCTTGCCGGGGGCCGGGATCACACGAACTGCGGTTGTTTTATTGTTAATCACACCGATTGCCGCTTCATCCGCTATAATGCCGCTGATGGCGGTAGCGGAAGTATCTCCGGGAACCGCGATCATATCCAGGCCTACGGAACAAACACAGGTCATTGCTTCAAGCTTTTCGATTGTCAATGATCCCTTTGACGCAGCTTCAATCATCCCGATATCCTCGCTGACCGGGATAAAAGCGCCGCTTAATCCTCCAACATGATTGCTTGCCATTACACCGCCTTTTTTTACCGCATCATTCAGCAGCGCAAGAGCAGCAGTTGTTCCGGGAGCGCCGGCCATTTCAAGTCCCATTTCTGTCAGGATATGGGCGACAGAATCTCCGCGTGCCGGAGTCGGAGCAAGGCTGAGGTCGACGATTCCAAAGGGAATTTTCAGGCGTTGACTTGCCTCACGGGCTACAAGCTGACCTACCCTGGTAATTTTGAAGGCCGTCCTTTTGATCGTTTCGGCAATAACATCAAAAGGTTGATTCCTGACGGATTCCAGCGCAACCTTGACTACACCCGGGCCTGATACACCGACATTGATTGCGCACTCCGGTTCGCCGACACCACAAAAAGCGCCTGCCATAAACGGATTGTCTTCCACGGCATTTGCAAAGACAACCAGCTTCGCGCACCCCAATCCATCCTCATCAGCTGTATATTGGGCAGTTTGTTTAATAATTTCGCCCATTTCCCGCACGGCATCCATATTGATTCCAGTCCTGGTTGAGGCAACATTGACGCTTGCACACAGCAGTTTAGTACTGCTCAGGACTTCGGGGATCGAAGAAATAATCCTTTCATCCGCTTCAGTGGCTCCCTTGTGCATCAGCGCAGAATACCCTCCGAGAAAATTTACGCCAACAGAGGAAGCCGCTCTGTCAAGGGCTTTCGCCAGCGGCCGGGGATCCGCCTGGCAGATCAGGCTGACAGGCGTCACACTAATCCGTTTATTGACAATCGGAATGCCGAATTCTGTCTCAATATCCTCACCGGTCTGAACGAGTTTTTCCGCCTTTGAACATATTTTGTCATATACCCGCTGTGCGCATTTCTCAGGGTCCGGATCGGAGCAGTCAAGCAGGTTGATCCCGAGCGTAATGGTTCTGATGTCAAAGTTCTCTTCCTGAATCATCCGCATCGTCTGAAGTATTTCGCCGGTTTCTATCATAAGAATAATCCCCCGTTCAGATTCTGTGCATAGCGTCGAAAATATCCATTCTCTGCATGTGAATAGACATGTTCATTTCTTTGCGGATCGGCTGAAGCTGCTGATTGATCTCATCAAAACCAAGATTGGCACCGTCAAGATCCACAACCATCATCATTGTAAAATACCCATCCAGAATCGTCTGTGTGATATCAAGAATATTAATGTTCATTTCACTCAGTTTTGTTGCGACGCGTGCAATAATTCCTGTTGTATCAAGGCCTGTTACGGATATCAGCGCTTTTGTCATCGATCCAGTTTCCTCCGGTACATAATTATTCATTTTATTATATTTCTCAGGGTGACCTTTTGTCAATTTTGCTTTTAATAGCATGGACGATATGATATAATATGATGATAAATTTATTTTTGAAAGGAGACCTGTATGGAAAAAATAATCCTTGCATCCGGTTCTCCAAGAAGAAATGAATTGCTTCATCTTGCCGGGATTCCATTTGAAACTGTTATTCCGAATGTTGACGAGTCCTGCAGCCTGCCGGCTGTCAATGCGGTAGCCATCCTGTCTGAAAGGAAAGCCAGAGCAGTCGGTTCGGAGTTCCCCGGCCGGTATATCCTTGCTGCTGATACCCTGGTGTCGGTGGATGGAAATGCGCTTGGAAAACCTCACGACGAAGCGGATGCGGTGCGTATGCTTCGTCTGCTTTCGGGGCGGACACATCAAGTCTATACATCAGTAACTGTTCTTTCTCCCATGGGTTCAGTGATAACGAAAACAGACGGTTCTGACGTAACTTTTTCCGAACTGTCAGCTGACGAAATCCGATCCTATGTTGCCTCAGGAGAGCCGATGGATAAAGCTGGCGCATATGCTCTGCAGGGTCGGGCTTCTCTTTGGATAACCAGGGTGGAAGGAAGCTTTTCCTCTGTTATCGGTCTTCCTATGCACCTGGTCAGAGAGTTGCTGCTTTTCAGCGGATACTCTTTTGAGCGGGATCCCTGAATTCCCAACGAAATCGTAAAGGAAGGTTCAATTTATGCCATTTTGGGCGCCTGATATAGGAATCGATCTCGGAACTGAAAATGTAAGCCTGTATGTTCGCGGCCGCGGTGTCGTGATCTCTGAACCGGCCCTGGTTGTGCTTGACCGTGAAGACAGGCACACGGTGCAGGCCGTCGGGGATGAAGCAGGTTTTCTTCTTGGACGTTCCCCGGACAGACTGACTCCGGTATATCCGATACGCAATGGACTTGTTGCTGATTTCGACATTGCTGAAATTATGCTCAAGTACTTCTTCCGTAAAGCAATCGGAGTATCTTATCTCGGCAAACCCCGTGTTATTGTGTCAGTTCCATGCAATCTGGATGATGTGAACAGGAAAGCACTGACCGAAGCAATCCGTTACGCCGGAGCCAAGCATGTCTTTCTGATCGAGAAACCCTTTGCTTCCGCAATCGGGACTGGATTGCCTGTATATGATCCGGTAGGAAGCCTTGTCGTGGACATCGGCGCTGGAACGACAGACGTGGCGGTTATATCGCTGGGAGGGCTTGTCGTTTCCCAGAGCGTCCAGGTTGGCGGAAACAAATTCGATGAAGCCCTTGTTGATTATCTACGGAGAGAATGCGGTATTCTCGTCAGCAATCAGACTGCTGAAAACATCAAGAAGGATCTTGCTTCTGCCCTCCCCACCGAGGAAAGCAGATCGATCCTCGTTCGCGGCATTAATCAGCTGAACACTTCCGCAGGAACCGTCAGCTTTTCCTCCGGACAGGCTTACGAGGCGCTCAGGGGGCCCTGCAGCGCTATTGTCAAAGCGATCCGTTGGGTTCTTGAACGCACTCCGCCGGAACTTGCTGCGGATATCATGAGAGACGGGATTCATCTGACAGGTGATTCTGCAAGGCTGTTTGCCCTTGATCGTTATATTTCCGAGAATGTCGGCATTCCTGTATTGCTCGCACGGGATCCCGGCGACTGTTGCATTCTTGGAATCGGATACCTTACGGAAAACATGCAGCTTGTATCTCCTCAAGGCAAAAAGACCGAAAAGGCAGCGTACAGATAGTCAGCTTTTTCATGAAAGGAGGTGAAGAAGGATGGCCCGAATCAGACAGGGAAAGAAGCAGGACAGAAATGAACGTCCTGTGGCAGTAAACGATTTTATATACGATGAATCGGAAAATAAGGATCAGGCAGTTTATTCAGATACACCGGATGAAGCAATCCGGAAACTTCGCGGTAAAACCGTCTCTGAACCTTCGGAAACGGCTCATGAGCCTGTTTCCGAAGACTCCCCTGACAAATCCGAGGTTTCGGAAACTAAGCGTGACGTATATTCTTCCGGAATATCCCTGGACGAAGACCTTCAGCCTGTGCGGAAAGCGAGACGTACCCATCCTTTTCTCCGAGGCCTTGTTCTTACGCTTGTTACACTTGTGCTGCTTGTAACCGCCGGGTCCTATATTCTTCACCGCATTATTCCTGATTTTGCCATTCTTGCCGGACCTGAAAATGCGGTCAGTTCCATTGTGACTCCGATTCAGACCTTTTTCTCAGGTATTTCTGAATCCGTTGCAAATTATTTTCGTTCCATGAAACTGCGCAGCAACATTGAAGCGGAATACAATGCGCTTCGGGCTGAAAACGAACAGCTTGTTTACAAAGCGATGCTTGCGGATGAACTGCAGCACACCCTGTCGCAATATGAGGACTTATCTGATGAAATCGCCGCAAACGCAAATATGCGGCCAATCGTTTCAACTGTCATCGGCAGATCAGATTCCAATTATTTTTCCACAATGACGATTAACAAAGGTACTGCAGACGGTGTAGAGGATTATATGGCTGTAACGATATCCGGCGCTCTCGTCGGATATACCGAAAATACACAGGCTCACAAATCCACCGTCCGTACCGTAATAGACTCAGATGCTTCCATTGCCGCCCTGATTCAATCCTCCCGCGATCAGGGAACGATCCGTGGTACGCTTGGTGTAGACGGCACTCCAATGTGCAGGATGTATTATCTTCCCGATGATAATCTGCCGCGCCCCGGAGATCTTGTGGTTACTTCCGGCGTAGGCCTTTCATTCCCGAAAGGAATTCCGATAGGAGTCGTTCGTGAAAGTACCCGAGGCATGGACGCAAACAAGCAATATATTATTGTTGAGCCGCAGGTGGATTTTCAGCACCTGGAGTATGTGATTGTTCTTCGATATAAACCACAGGCCGAAGCGGTGGAAGGGCGCGAGAACGGAAGAACAGTAATAGATCTTGTGCCACTTGAAAGCGCAAGACCTTCCCCCGAGGTTCCGCAGATCGCCGCATCCCTGTTTGATTCCCCGACGGGGTCACCGGGAACCACGCAAAATGCAACTCCCGCGCCTACTCCTGAACCTGTTGTTGAAACGCCTGCTCCGACCAATTCTGCTCCTCCTACGTTCACTCCTGTTCCGGAAGAAACGCCGCTGGAGTACCAGGTCGTCAATCTCCGGAATGAGCCTACGCCCACGCCCTCCCCGACCCCCGCCCCGACGCCTACAATGTATTTTACTCCGGATCCCGGGGACATGACATTTGAGGAGGACTAGTCCTATGCAAACAGGTTTTTTGCGTAAATACACAGTTTTCCTTCTGATTGTATTCTTCGGATATTTTTTCCAGGTATGTGTTATGCCATATATAAAGATTCTGGGTATTACACCGAATCTTCTGTACGTTGTTATCGGAATCGTTACGGTTGCGTACGGTAAACTCCGGGCGTTCTGGGTGGGCCTTCTTTATGGGATTCTGATGCAGATCATGCTTCCTTCCGTAACCTATCTCAATCTTGCGCTGTACTCCCTTACCACGCTTTTCTGTTCATTTGCTTTTGCGGACAAGCCGCTGAAAACGCTGGAATATGAGCGGGTAATCAACCGGAAACGAAAGGATCTTCCCCCCTGGCTTCGGACCGTGTTTTGTACGATGCTGAATACTTTTGTATATGAAGTTGTTCATATCACTTATATTTATCTGGGCGGCTCTGCCATAACTGCTTCACATTTTTTACGTGGGATTGCCGATGTCATTGTTACAGGAATTCTTTGCCTTATCCTGCAATTTCCTGTCCGAGCCGCAATATTCGGGCTTCATCCCACCCGTTCTGTTTTGCGTCCTTCTCCGGTTGTATTCAGCAAGAATTGATTTTATATTTGAATCAGATTTCCATGAAAGGAGGAGATATGATTGGAATCCCGTGAAAAGAAAAAAAGGACCGCGGAATTCTGGAGATATACCGCTTTTCTGATTGTGCTGTTTATTATTTTTATCTGGCTTGTTTCCGGGCTTGTTAACCTTCAGCTCCGCCAGACAGAAGAATTAAGGGAGAAAGCTGAAGAAACACGTACATATACCATCGCCCTTCGTGGAAAACGCGGTTCCATTTCCACCTCTGACTCCGTAGTCATGGCAGAAGACGAACTGATCTATAACGTCACTTTCCAGAAAGACGCGTCTGCAAATTCAAAAGCCCTTTATAAAAGATATACAGATTCCATTATTGAAACGATCGGGATCATTGAAAAGAACGGCGGATCATTGGCAATCGATTACGTAATAGAGCGCGACGCTGAAACCGGAGAATGGGTTTTCAACTTTGGCTCCGGCGTTTCTGAAGCGGTGCTTGAAACCCGTGAAAACCAATGGCGCAGGAATAATTACGCTACAAACATGAACAGGTACGGAACCGCTGAGCAATGCATCGAACAGCTTCGCACCCGATATCAGATCGATCCGGAAACTCCTGAAGATCTCATGCTGAAAATCATGGCTATTTACTCAGAAATGCAGATGAATATTTTCAATTCTCAGCCGATCGTCATCGCCAAAGATGTTCGGTATGAAACTGTGATTGAAATCGAAACACGATCCATGGTCCTTCCGGGAATGAGCATACAGGTCGGAACCAAACGGGTATATCCCCGTTCAACCCTTGCTTCTCAGATCATTGGATATACCGGTGCTATTCCATCGAGAGCGATGTGGCTGAATCTTTACGCCAAAGGATATTCCTACAACGATACAATCGGCAGAGACGGAATTGAGTCCTCTATGGAAGACTGGCTGACGCAGAACTCATCCCTTCGTAAAGGGGCTCGCAAAGTCGAAAGGGATCAGATGTCACGTGTCGTGCGTGAACTTTCCTATACTCCCCCCCAGGACGGAAATAACGTTAAACTGACGCTTAACGCCTCCTACCAGCAGATGGCTGAACGGTGCCTGGCTGAAAATGTGAATACCACCCGGGATCTTCAGGAATCAAAACTTGCTTCTGAAGCCTGGCGGGAAGCAAATAAAACAGATATTCACAACAGGGACTGGGCAAAATATCCATTGGAACTTGCAGAACACGGCTGCCTTATTGTTCTGGATATGCAGTGCAGGGTTCTTGCTTTTGCGAATTACCCTACTTATGACCTGAATGCGCTTGTTGCGGGTGGAAAAGATGCCATGGCTATTCTCGGAGACGCTCGCAACCTGCTCCTGAATTATGGAATTCACGCCCGTGGAACGCCAGGCTCCATTTTTAAGATGGTTACTGCAATGGGCGCACTGGCAACCGGAGAGCTGAAGCCTACTGAACGGATTTCCGATATGGGTTATTTCACAAAGTATAATGCGGACCTGACAACCGCACCCAAGTGCTGGATCAGCAAAAACCTGATCTACAAACACGCCAACCAGACAATTGTCGACGGGCTTTCTCATTCCTGCAATTATTTCTTTTATACGCTCGCAGACAGGCTTGGCTCGGAGCGCCTTTACAGATATGCTTCCCTGTTCGGCCTTACCTCCAAAACAGGAATCGATTTACCCGGTGAAGTGCGTTCTGTTGTCGGTTCCCAGAATACGCTTTATGATCCGTCCAAAGCCGTCAATGAAGCGAATCAGGATACTTCCCTGCCCATTATCGTATTTAACTCGATCAAAAAGCACCTTCGGAACTGCGGTGCTTCAAGAAATATAGATTATGATGATGAAAGGCTTTCCATCTGTGCCAAGCGGCTTATGGATATGGCAGTCAATTACAACGAAAGCGATTGGCTGGATAACATGCGCACAATCCTGATGGAAGAGCTGAATATGACAAAAGATATGGTTTACCTCCAGTCCGTTATCGGTGATACCTATAATTATATGAACGACATCAAGTGGGGAGGTGGACAGACCATACTTACCGGCATCGGGCAGTCTGTTACAGTTCTTACTCCCATTGCCGTTGCGCGTTATGTCTGTACGGTTGCAAACGGAGGATACCTGTACAATGTATCATTGATTGATTCCATTACCTCTCCTGAAGGTGAGATATTGTCTCAGCGCGAACCTACTCTGATCCACAGGTTGGACTATTCTGATGAATATCTGCCTTTGATCCGTGAAGGGATGAAAGGCGTGGTTGATGAGTCCGGTACCGCTGCCAAATATTTCAGAAAATATCCCTATACAAATGAAATTGCTGCCAAGACAGGTACGGCACAGGTTACATCAATTGACCTGGAAAATAACTCGTGGTTTGTATGCTTTGCACCGTACGAAAATCCGGAAATAGCTGTCGTTTGTTTTATTCCAAACGGATATTCCGGTTCAGAAGCCTGTAAAGCGCCTCGTGACTTCATAAAGTGGTACCTGGATCAGAAGGAACTCAGGAGTGTTGATTATAATCTTCCGTATGGAAATTCCATTGCTCCGTAATCAAGGAGGAAACAGCAGATGTCAAAAGTTATTCTGGTTGCATCCGGAAAAGGCGGAGTCGGAAAATCAACGCTGACAGCCAACATAGGGGCCGCACTCGCCCAGCGCGGATCTTCTGTGGTGATTGTAGATACAGATATCGGCCTGCGTTCGCAGGATGCGCTGCTTGGTCTTGAAAACTCGATTGTTTATGATCTGATCGATGTTGTCAACAAAGAATGCAGCCTCGAGCAGGCGCTGCATGACTCTCCCTTCGCAGAAGGATTAAAGCTTCTTCCTGCTGCTCAGTTTGCCCGTGCGCGCTCTCTCGATAATGACCGGTTCAGAAAAATCGTGAAATCCCTTCGGCAAAGCTTTGATTTTGTTCTTATCGATGCTCCTGCAGGAATTGAGAAAGGATTCAGGAATCTTCTGTGCGTTCTGCCTGACCAATCCATCCTCATCTCCACTCCGGATGACCTGTGCGTTCGGGATGTTGAAAGAGCGGCCCAGATTTTTGAAGCCCGTCATTTGTCCAGACCGTACCTGATTGTTAACCGCCTTGATAATGAATTGATCCAGATGAACGAGATGCAGAATGCCCGCAGCATTGCAGCCCTGATTGACCTGCCACTCCTGGGAGAGATTCCGGATGATCCTGTTGTGTATCGCTCTCTGCTCAGGAAGACGCTGTTTATAGAATACGACTGTCCTGCGCGAAGCGCAGTGCTCCGTATTGCCAGCCGCCTGCTTGGGGAGGAGATTCCTTTCCCGGATATCGGATGTAAAAAACGCTCATTCCTGCACAGGCTTATTCATCGAACTCCGAAGGAGGTAATCCCCCTTGACCGTCACTGACGAGAATCGCCATTCAAGAGCGCATGTGGATCTTGTTCTGATCGCGCTTGTTTTTGGCCTGTCTCTTTTTGGAATTGTTGCAGTTTGTGTGGCTACTTTTTCTCCCGGTTCAGACGCAGACGCCTCTTTCCTGAATCATATCTTCAACTCTTCCTATGCCGCACGCCAGTGCCTTTTCCTTCTTGTATCTCCGCTTGTTGTTGGCGTTATCATGGCTATTCCTTATGAGATGCTGCGTCAGCGTGCAGAAACGCTTTATTGGATTTCATTTGTCCTTTTGACAGTTACGACTATTTTTAACCGAGCGCAAGGCGTTAAAGCATGGCTTGATATTCTATGGGGCTATACGATCCAACCTTCTGAATTTGCAAAACTCTCCATGATCCTCATTCTCGCAAAAAACCTCTCAAAGCAGGAAAGGCCCCTGTCCGATTTTCGCTCCCTGGTCCGTGTGTTTCTTATGGTAATTATTCCGGGCCTGGTTATTCTGCTTCAGGGTGAAACCGGTTCCCTGATTGTTATTATATTTCTTTTTGCTGTTATGATGTTTTTTTCCAATGTGTCCCTGAAGACACTGGGAATCCTGGCTGCAATTGCGATCCTCGGCGTTTTATCCGTTTATGGTTTTATGGTTGCCACCGGATCTACCGACTATCGTCTTGCCAGGATTGCTGGCTGGCTGAATCCGGAACTGTATGCTTCTGATGACGCCTACCAGCAGACCATGTCCAAGATGGCCATAGGATCCGGCGGTTTCAGCGGAAACGGGATGTTTGTCAACGGTGCAATTTCCCAGCTGAATTTTGTGCCTGCAGACTGGACGGACTTTATCTACGCAACGATCGGCGAAACCTGGGGATTTGTCGGATGCACAGCGGTCCTTTCTGTTTATGTATTAATTATTCTGCGCATGCTGTATCTGGCCTGGTATACCCGTGACAAATTCGGCAAACTGATCATCTGCGGAGTGATGGGTATGCTTCTTTTCCATGTTCTTGAGAATATTGCAATGACACTGGGACTGATGCCCATAACAGGAATACCGCTTCCCTTCCTTTCCTATGGCGGATCCAATATGATGACAAATATGGGCGGCGTTGGCCTTGTGCTGAATGTAACCAGGAACCGTTCTGTGTCCCTTCCTGTAAATACACCTCAGACACTGCATAACCATTATCGGATCCGCATGCATTACCGTACGCGCAGTTATTAATATCAAGGAGGAAAACGATCATATGAAGGAGTGCTTCAATGAGGATTATCTTGTGAAGTCACAGGATTATGGTTCTGTTATGGATGAAATCATTATTCCGGAGCTGAAGAAAAGAGCCAGAACGCAAACTGTATCCGGGAAGGATAAGTTTCCTTTGCATTGTGTTATGTTCTCTGCGGAAAACGCCCGCGGGACGGTTGTGATCGTACATGGATTTACAGAGAACGTTTACAAATATTCTGAAATGATCTGGTCATTTCTGATGAATCACTTTTCTGTAATCGCATATGATCAGCGCGGACACGGCCTTTCCGGACGCGCAGAGAACCTTCCCCATCCTTCCGCAACACATGTTGATCATTTCGAGGATTATGTGGAAGATCTGAAAATCATTTGTCAGGAGATTCTTCCTGGATTTCCAAAGCCCTGGAATATTTTTGCACATTCCATGGGCGGAGCTGTCACTGCCTTATATCTGGAATCCTGTACAGATACATTTTCCGCTGCTGTTCTGTGTGCTCCGATGATAGCGCCGAATATCAGCGGAGTCCCGGTCTGGCTGGCTTCTGGAATGTGCAGGACAGCTTGTCACTCAGGCCGTGGGAAAAGAATCCCTTTCTTTATGAAACCCTACAGCGGTCCTGAAGACTTTAAAACATCCTGTGCTACAGATCCGGAAAGGTTTGCCTGGTATGATGCTGTAAAAGCATCAAGAAAGGAATACTGGAATTCCGTACCGACCTATCAATGGATTCTTGAATCTATCCATGTTACCGGGAAGATTCTTTCCCCCGGAAAACCTGAGTCAATCACATGTCCTGTGCTGTTAAGCACAGCCGATCATGACTTCAGCGTAATGCCGGATCCTCAAAAGCGTTTCATTGAAAGGGTCCGGAATGGCAGGCATCTGTTTGTGAAGGATTCACGTCATGAAATCTTTCGTTCCGTTAATGATGTCTTCTTTCCCTGGTGGCACGAAGTACTTACTTTCCTGGAGGAGGTTGCAGAATGAAAAGAAAAATGCATGTGTTTTCACTGTGCGCTGTCCTGGTCCTTTTTGCTTTTTCCCTGTACATGGCCTGGGTAATTCCGGCAAGGGCCTCACTTTCCGCAAAGATCACGGAAACACAGCAAAGCCTGAAGACCAGCCGCGGCCGTGAAAACAAGCAGCAAGCTGAGTATGACAAGGCAATGAAAGAACTGCCCGCAATCAGGGAGGAACTGAAGCAAAAAGAACCGCTTGCGGAAGAAGCTGAGGAAAAAGTGACGGCATTGAAGCAGAAAAGAAAAGAGTTGCGGGCTGAGATCAAAAAGCTCGAAGAGCAGCAAGCCGAAATCGGCTCTGAATCGGAGGAAACTGTACATGAATAAAAAATCGTCCGGTATATTGCTTTTGCTTTCCCTGGTTTTCGCGGTTGCAATTGTAATTGTCTTCTCTCTCCAGTATCATTCTGACATGGGTAAGCTTTCCGCGCTTAAAAACGAGTTGACTGAAAGTACTGCCGCGTGGAAAAAAATAAATGAGGATAAACTGGTTATTCAGAAGGAACTGAAAGAAGAAAAAAACAAACTGCGCGATGCAGAACTTACAATAGCCGAATCTGAAGAGCGTATAGAAGAACTTGAGAAAGAAATTTCCGACCTTGAAAAGCAAATAGAAATCCTTTCAAAATGATCCTTCCTGCAATGGCAGCACATACTGAGCGTAAATCCCTGCTATATTCAATTGCCTTCCGCAGACGATTCTTGTTCAGCCTTTTTTGATGATTTTTTGTTGACACTTTATGATGTTTGTGATAATATTTAAATGTTGTCGGGAAACCGATGTTCCTGGGTGTGGCGCAGTTTGGTAGCGTGCTTGAATGGGGTTCAAGAGGCCGGAGGTTCGAATCCTCTCACCCAGACTTTAAAGAGTGCTTACAGCACTCTTTTTTCTTTGCGGTTAACGGATATTGGGTGTATGATATCTCAAAATTGCCCCGCCGGAAGGGAAATCTTACGCCAGAAACATTGCTGAAAAATATGGAGTTACCTATGAATTGCTGATTTCATCCAAGTCCTGATTCCAGTCTGAACCACTCCATTGTCAAGGACTGGCGCAGCTCAGAGGCCGTTTGTTTCATAATGGATATCTGACCCGTTTTCGGATGGACAAACATAAAGAATAGCATATTTATCAGCAGTATAATAATACAGATAAACGGATGTACCATCTTCAGTGAGCCATCCTGTTGCCTTCTGTATCTGATCTTCATTATAGTAATTCTGATAAATCCTATCCATCCAACCCTTTATTGCTGACGATGCCACTTCCTTTCCTTCTCCATACAGTGAACTGAGTGCTCCCATCAGATACTGGAAATTCAGTGTGCTGCAGTCCGTCTGGAATTCATATGTAATCATTCGCAATGCATCCTGATAAAACATATACACAAGATCCGCTGTGAATCGGCTGACTGCAACAGATGATTCCGAAATCATTACAGACCAATCTGAGGAATTGCGGAGCTCCATGGGAATATCTTCTGTTAATGAAACCTGCTGCGGATTCATCCCCCATGCAATTCCATTCCGGAAAACAAATCTTTTCTGATCCGTCATTACCATCTCACGAATACTCTGGGTTCCGGTTCCTTCCGAGACGCAGGTTCCCTGTGAGAAGAGAAACAAAACCAGGCACAGGATCACAATCGTTTTTTTCATTGGTACCCTCTTTCTCCGTTTATCCTTCCGCAATGGAACGGATCTGGGCTGTTGTTTCAGAGACAATTCTTTGCGTTTCATCCTTAAGATTATTCTCAGGGTTGTATTCAATGATATTCCCAAAGGTTATAAGCCTTCTTTTTTTATCCGTGTACATGGGAAGCATTCTAAGGCGCTTTGCTTTCTTTTTCCAGTAAATATCCGCAAGCATTACGAATCCCGGAGATAATTCCCCGATTCCTTCACTTGGATACTTGTTCTCAGGATTTTCCGGGAAGATAAGAATATTATCCCCTGCTTCCATGGCCTCCATCGTAATCCGGAAAGTCTCTCTCAGCTTCAGCGGAGAATCCCTGTATACAGGAATACATTCAAGCTGTCCCATAACATTGACACTCAGCCATGCTGCCATTTTTGCAAGAATTCGTTTCTCAAATTCAGGCATTCCCTTCTGGCGGCTCGTTGTGTTTTCATAGATGTATTCCGTAACTGCGCGCTTGTCATTCATCATGGAAGAAATTGCCCAGGCGCGGATCGGAACAGGAATATACATTTTACAAGCCATTGGACCGTAAAACTCTCCATGATTACACAGGAAAACAAGCGGATTATCATCATCCGTGATGATGTGGTCGGCATTCCGCAATTTGCAGCGAAAATGCATTTTACACAAAGCAATCAGAAATCTGGAAAGATAAGGCTGCCTGTATGGTTCCCTGATTACCTTCGCAATCTGCTTTTGAAGCGCTTCATTCTCCTGTCCGGCTTCCTGAATATTCATCAATTTTCGGATCTTTTGGATATATCTTGAACTGATTGGAAAACGGAACGAACTGATCAGTGCTCCTATCACAACAAGGAAAACAGGAACAACCATGATCGGCTGAAACCTTGCAGCAAGTTCATCCGCTGTTTCCGGAAATCCTTTTTTATTCACAAGGCAGAAAATACCCAAAGCAATAAGAGAAAGAGTGTCACCAAGAAATCTGGCAAGATTCCAGTTGGCAATCCTCAGTTTCCAGTAATCCTGCGGGATTTCTCCGCCGGCGGCGCTTATAGCGTCCGGCATCAACTCCTCGATTCTCCCAAGCCCGGTCATACTCAGTGAACCACCGATTGTGCATATGACAAGAAACACATCCACACGTGCATAATCAATTTTGCCGGCTATCAGCATCTGTATGCAGAGTATAATCCCGGCAAGCCACAACACCAGTCCGATACAGATCAGCCAGGTCGGATCTTTCATTCTTTTTCGTTCCGAACGCCGAAGCAGCAGAAAACCTGCTTCAGCCGGTAAAACTGTGCATAATACAGCTATGCACATGGCTGAAAGAAGTCCGTCCCTGTTTGTTGCCAGAAGAGCATACATGCATGTAATTGTCAGTTCAACAGCCATGACCAACAGGAGGCTGATCCATTCCATGGCATGATAAGCATGGGTCTTATGAATAACATCCGTTTCAGAACCCGATTCCGCAACCGGTTCATCATACCTGTTCCGCAGTCGATGAAAAACATAAACCCTGTTAATTACAAGAAGTAAAAATCCACCAGCCGGCGCCCACCCTTTTTCCCATCCGAAGTGACAAATCAGGATCAGGGACATACCAACCATGATCAAAAGCTGCAACGATATGCTGAAAAGTTTCGTGCGGGACGAAAGCTGCTCATTCTCTCCAAGAATCCGGGAAAGCCGGTCTGTATTGGATTCGGCAAAAAGGCATAAAGCTACAGCAGCATAAAGGATCCAGATTTTATCACTCCGGATATCCGAAGGAAACAAGCCCGCCAGGATGAATCCAATGACGAGGAGGATGATAAACAAAAGAACAGACCACCGTTTTGCGTATGAAGGCAGGTACTTCCTGTTTTTGCCCAGCATTCCCGATATAATTATAACTGCTTTTCCGCACAAATAAAGGACCCCGCCAAACACGGGCATGTCGGCAAGCATATTTGAAAGGATCATGCAGTAAATATATCCATATAATTGTGTTATCGCAGCACGTAACGGCATTTTTCCGGATATCTTGCTGTTCAATTTATCTCTGATCCTTTCGCTTTGCTGAAGATTAAGCATACTCCGATAATGACCGGTATCGCAAGCGCTGAAGCCATAATGGCATATAAAAGAATATGGCTTATGCTGAGACGATCCAGCGCAAATTCGATTCCCCCGCAAATCCCAATCACGGGAATCAGTATAATCATTGCTGTGTTCCTGATTTTCCTGCCTCTTTTATCGCATTTCACACCGGAAAGATATATCCCCCACACAAGAAGTATCGCAGAGATAATCTGCTGCAGGTATACAAAACTGTACTCAAGATGAAAATCATAGCGAAGGCTTTCAAGGACAATACCGCCTGCTCCGCACAGGATCAGGAACAGATTCCATAAATCGCCGGGTTTTCCCCTTCCGGAAAAAACAAAGCAGACGAGACTCAGGAACAGAATAACAGCAAGGATCGCTGAAAAAAGGCGTGTATCCAGATAATATGTTCCGTCATAATTAACAGACAGGAATGTTCCGGCAGGAAACTTGCTGTCGATAAGCGGCCTGCTGACGTTAAAACCTTCAAAAAGCCGCTCTCCGAGCCTTTCAGCCGTAATCATGAGCGGAATTGAACAGGAAACAATGTCCAGCAATGTTCTTTTATTCTCTCCCGTAATCATTGCACACAACGCTGCTGCAGCGAAAACCCCGGCAATCAACCCAAACAGACTGAATCCTCCGGTTGTAATATTCACCCAATAAGGAAAAGGAATCCCCGGATGATTCAGCAAGCAGAAGAACAGCCTCGATCCAAGTACGCCGAACAGTATGGATAAAAAAGCCAGTAAAGGTATGGAACCTTTACGGACATTAAAATATCGGCACAGGACCAGAAGTGAAAGCAAATACGCCAGTGCTCCGACAGCGCAAAACAGTCCGTAAGTATAAAACTGAACTCCGAGTACGGTAATTACAGGAGCTTCTTCCCAAAGAATCATACGCCTCTCTCCTCAGGGGATCTTTACTTTCTTTCCTCTATAGGGACTGCGGTGGCAAAAAATATAATATCGCTCTGAGACCTGAGACCGGCAACTGTATTGCCTTTAATGTGAACCAAAGGATTATCCGGATCCGGCCCGGTCATAATCATTTCAGCTGTATTCCCGCCGTCAAGATTGAATGCCTGTATACAGCCGAGTTCTTTCATGATTTCAGCAAGTTCCGCATGTGAAACGCCGCGCTCGGACCCTTTGCCTTCAACAATAACCATTACATAGCTCAGCGGCCCGGTCTGTCCGATCGCAGAACGAGGCTCATGGCCCTTGGGGTTAAATTCATATTCTCTTTCCTTTGAATTGATTTCTCCGTCCACAACCAGTGCAGGGCCGAATGTGAACGCATTGACAATCTCATCCCCGTGTTCTTCAGTATATTCTGCAAGGCCCTGCGATTGAATAAACAGATGAAAATCGCCCTTGTCATCAATAATGAGCGTATCTTTAACCTTACTGGTTTTATTCCTTTTAAACTTCTGTGTGATCACCTGGGACATACGAACTTCAAATCTTTTCTTTTCGGGTACTTCAACAAAAAGATCACCGTTCATCGCAATAACTGCATTGTTGTTCTTTGCGATTGTTTCCAGATGATCCGTCCTGGAGCTGGAAACGCCGTCTTTTGTTGCTGTTCGAATCTGGGAAGGATTGGCTATCTCCACAAAAGCGGCATGTACAGTGGCGGAGAAATATTCTTTTTCTTCAATTCGTACACGAATAGACTGATCTTCGTATCCGTCCGTGCTGAAATGATCCGGATCAGGCAGAGGCGGAACGGCAAAATCCTTAAAGGACAGCTCCCAGGCATCAGGAATGCTGAGCGCTGAAGGATTCTCCATGGGTTCTATATCAGAAGCATCAAAAAAAACCTCAGCTTCCTCCGCAAGAGCAGAAGAAACGATTAAACTTCCGAAGTCCAATGAAATGCCCTCGTCATCCTCTTCAAACTGATCCTGCCACAGCGTTTCTGCCTCATGAAGAACGGAAGGTGACGAAATGACAAAAGGAATTGAAGCGATCATTGCCGCACAAAGCACAGCAAGAAAAATCCGAAAGCACAGTTTCATAAATACTCCTTAAACATACAGATCAGTCACACGGATTATTGTTCTTCGTCTTCTGAAAGCCTGTTGTTTGCAATTTCTATCAACCTGCCTGCAAGTTCTTCGTCTTCCACAAGAATGAATTCTTCGTCTTCTTCGCCGTCATCGCCTGTTGTATTTTCAACTTTGCATACGATACACTCTTCGCCGTTCTCATCCGCTTCCTGCCCGATTTCAGTCAGCAGCGCGTATTCATCTCCGTTGTAGAAAAAGTAATCACGAACGGCAAACTCATATTCATTCCCATCCTCATCTTCGAAGATGATTGTATCCTGCTCCATGCCGTCCCTGTTTTCAAATTCGTCCATAACCATGACCTTCTTTCTTATTTTATTCGTAAAAAATTATAGTCAACAAACTGTTGTTTGACAAGCTGACTTTTCCTGTTCTATCATTGGTTCGACGGATCATCCTTTTTTTTCAGCGGATGCCTCGTTCCATCCTTCTCCTGAACAATGATGCTGTCCAGCATTTTTTTCAGGTTTTCGCGATATCCGTCCAGGTATTCTTTGCGAAGAGAAGCCTGCTCGGCAGCTTCCGCGTCCGTCAATCCGCCTGTTTTTTGTTTTCTTGCAAGCTCGTTTATTCGTTTGATTTTTTCCGAATCCATTTTGGTTCACCTCATTGTCTGCTTCATCGGTTCGAAAGGAGTAATACGGGAATGATTCAGGGTAAATGGTTCGCTCCGGGAGAGGAGCTGTCTCCTGAAGTATTGTCTGTTCGTAACAAAGTCTTTGGAATTACAGAACCCTCCGTGGATTCTGAGGGTTGGAATGCCCTTGTTTATTCGGATGACACCCCGGCAGCATCAGGCCGCATCTGGTGGGAGGACGGATCATACCGTATCGGTAAAATCTGTGTACTTCCCCATTTGCGGGGAAACCATCTGGGGGATCTGGTGCTTCGTCTGCTTTTGTTCAAGGCTCAGTCACATGCTGCACGTGAAATACGCCTTGTTTGTCCGGAAACAACAGAGGGATTTTTTTCCAGACTTGGATTTCGTTCTGTAGCGCAGGAATCCGGCATGCTTGAGATGCTGCTACCCGGGGATGAAATTGAACTCGATTCCTGTGCTTCCTGTAAAAAGGAAAACTGTCCAAACAGGAAATAGATTCATCTTCTGCTGTCCTTTCCGGCCAGCAGAATCAAAAGAATACTCAACCCTGTCCCTCCGGCGCTCACCGCCAGATCGCCAATGCTGCTTCCCGTGCTGAGTACATCTGCTGTGCTGAGCACAAGAAATGTCCCGCAGCACAGCACAACAATCCATACGACAACAGGCAGCCAGGAAAAACCATTGATGTTATGATTCCGGATTGTCCATAGGATAAGAGGCAGAAACGAAACAACCAGCCAAATGATCTGTTCAACCCATACAGTTCCCTGAATGGGAAAGGAATGAATTCTGAATCTTACGGAAAAAGCACGGATCTGTCCCCAGATGCACAGTACTGTCCAGAAGAGGTCTCCGTTTCCGTCAAAGTCCTTTCTTCGCAAAATCAGCCAAAGAACAAGCCCTGAAAAAATAATTACCGAGAATATAAGTTCTGTACGGGAGGGGGTAAAATATCCCATTTCAGAAAATATAGCCGTTTCAGGCAGGGGGGCAAAAACAGGCTTCCCCCTGGATAGAGCTGTTGCCTGTTCAAATATTTTCCATATGGCAATCCCTGGCAGTACACCAAACCCGGCAGCGTTCAGTCTTTCCAGGCGAGTACCGGTGTTATTTCCCCTTTTCTTTCGTTCAATCATCCAGATCCACGAAAAAAGCAGTATTGTTAAAAATGCAGCCGCAGCTCCGACGCCTGATACAGTTATACGGATTTCATGAATTGAAACCAGTACTTCGCCGGAGTACGGCGCAGAAACGGCAGAAACTGCGATCGCAATGGCAAAGGCCGCCAGAACGATGATCAGTGTGCGCAGCAGGGCTTTCAATACCAGCACTTTTATGCCCCCTCTTTAAAAACCCACTGACGTTGAATCCGGTAACTGAGAAAATACAACAGCGTATCCACAAGCAGTTTGGCTAACAAAGGAGACATTCCCAGCAATCCAAGCCCCTTGATTCCCAGCGTGGAAAGAATAATGATGATAACCGCTGTAATGATATAACGAAGAACAGCGCCTCTTTTTTCCCTGACTTTGAAAACAATGTCCTTATTCAATTTAAAGTTCAGAATACCGCTGAACAGCCGGGCTGTATAGTTAGAAAGTGACGTATTATCCAGTTTGATGCCAAAGGGCAGTGCGAATTCCAGCCGGATCCCAAGTGCGGGAAAAAGATATACACGAAGGACATTGAACAGAAGCTGGTCGACAAGAAAGCAAAACAAGGAAGCAGCCGCAAACTTAATGAAGCTTCCGAGTATGACCTTATAAATCCTGTAAGAATCCCGAATGGGATGAAAATGGGTTCCTTCATTTCCATTTTCATAAATTGTTTCAATTGTCACAGGAACAATGGGTATCTTTGCTGTTGTACACGCAATCAAAACCTTCATCTCATATTCATACCGATCCCCTTCAACATTGAGCATGAAGGATAAATAATCCCTTGGAAACGCGCGTAATCCCGTTTGTGTATCCGGAAGCCAGACACCGTAGAAAAGCTTGAAAACAGTTGAAGTTATTTTGTTTCCTGATTTTGACTTTGGGGGAACTTCAGGCAGGTTAAAATCTCTGCTTCCAAGATATAAAGCATTTTGTCCGCCTGACAGTTTCTCAGCAAGCCGGATGCAGTCCGGCACCGTATGCTGTCCGTCAGCATCAGCAGTAATGATTCCCTTTACTTCCGGAAGATGTTCTTCAATATACCGATATCCGGTTTTCAGCGCAACACCTTTCCCTTTGTTTATATCGTGATGAAGTACGATTGTCCTGTCGACAGACTCAACATCCTTGAATATTTGCTGATATGTGGCTCCGCTTCCATCGTCCACCACAACAATGTATCCAAACCCGGCTTCTGACAAAGCACGGATATATGCAGCGAGACGGTCATCCGGTTCCAGTGAAGGAATCAGAATCGCCGAATTTTTTACCGCATCTGTAATATTATTCATCCGGTATAATACCTGACCCTTTCGTAAAAATGCCTTATTATTATACAAAAGATCCAGCCAAAACACAATATATACTGCCGCCGCCCATCGTTGACATACAATATCTGTGAAGATATAATATTCTTTGATCCAATGATACGGAGGTGCCTTATTATATGGGAATCATCCCTTCCAGAAATCTTGATGAGCAGAAACGAGAAGTAAACGGGGTAACTTATTTCGACCGCGGAACCGTCACCGGCAGAAACGGCAGGAGCTATGACCGGTATGCGATTCAGACACATTTTGTGGAAGTCGGAGAAGATCCGGCAGAACTTGTTCGGAAATATGTACTACCCCTGTATGCTGAAGGTGATGTTCTTTCTTTCGGGGCCAAAGTGATGGCCATGTGCACACGCAATGTCAAAACCAAAGATGAGGTTCATCCGGGATTCTGGGCTAAAAAACTGGCTCCTTTTGCCGGAATCAACAGTACCGGTGTAGGAATGCATGAGCCGTATAAGCTCCAGCTTGTCATTGATATGTGCGGGCTTCCGAGGGTTCTTCTGGCTGCTTTTGTCAGTGCCGTTACAAGGCCGTTTGGTGTTCACGGGCTCTTTTACAAAATATGCGGAAAAGGCGTCGGAGGAATTGACGGATTCTATTTCCGCTCAAGTTTTGAACGCTATAAGGAACTTGCCCTGATCAATCCTCCGAATCCGGTTGAACTGTGCAATAAGCTGGAAAGCGAAACAGGTGTTCCCGTTGTATTGATGGATGCCAATGATATCGATCAGAACCAGCTTGGCAAATGTACTTCTTTTCCGCTTACCGATGATGAAATACAGGATGCCATGTCAGACAATCCCTCCGGCCAGGGGGATGAACTGACTCCTTTGATTCTGATTCGTCCCCTGAACAGCAAAAAATGAGACACGTACCGTCATCCGACACTGTTCATGCAGGAATCCTGACGTTTAAGGACGCCTTGATTCCAAACAGCACCGATTATGACCGGGAACGCTGGATTTATGTTCCCGATCATTACAGTGAATATCGTTATATTCTTGGGACTCGCGGGTCCCATCCTTTAATCTGCATTGGTATCAATCCTTCAACAGCTTCTCCGGATCACCTTGACAATACACTTAAAAGCACCCAGCGTATTGCTCTGAACAACGGCTTTGATTCCTTCATCATGTTCAATGTATATGCGCAGCGTGCCACTCTGCCGGATGATATGGAAAAAGAAATGAATCCACAGCTGCACCTGGAAAATATGAAGGCTTTCGAATGGATTCTCAACCAGTACCGTATACCTTGCACAGTATGGGCTGCATGGGGTGCCCTGATCACCAAGCGGAATTATCTTTCTGCTTGTTTAAGAGATATGGTTCAGATCGGAAATCGCTACAATGCTGAATGGGTAACGTCAGGCCCGCGAAGCAAGGCGGGCCATCCGCATCACCCGCTGTATCTGCGGAGCGATTCACCCCTGGAGCCGTTTTCCGATCTTCTGTCTTACCTGGATTCGCTGAAGTAATTCCAGAAAAGCAAACATGTTCGGAGGTTTTGCTTTATGATGAAAACATATGATGAGTCCTTTACGATTCTGACACGCGACTGTGACATGAAGGGCACCTGGCGTCTCAGCGCAGTTCTTGAGGCTATGCAGGAAGCCGCCGGCTCCCACAGTCTTTTGCTTGGATGCGGCCGGGAAGATCTACTGAAAAAGAATGCGGTATGGGTCCTTTCCCGGAGCGAAATTCATATGAATCGTTATCCGCGTGCCGGTGAAAAAATTACGGTCCACACCTTTCCTATGCCCACAAGAATCTGCTTCTTCCCACGCTATTACATTTTTACAGATGATCAGGGAGAAACTGTCGGAAAAGCCGGAACACTCTGGCTTCTTCTCGATACCATTACCCGAAAAATGCTCCCGCCGGGTGATGTGGCCCGTCTGATTCCGGATAACAGAGATCTTGCCGTACCCATGAAACTTCCGGCCACTGTGGGAAATCTTCAAGGGGAAGAATTTGTTACGGAATATACCCCTGTTTATACGGATCTTGATGTAAACGGACATGTCAATAACGCACGATATGCAGACTGGTTATGCAACACACTTGGAATTGAACAGATGAAAAACTATGAACCCGAAACTGTAATCTTCAATTACAATCATGAAATACTTCCGGGGCAAAAAATTATCCTCCATCGTATTCAGAAAGATATGCAGTACCGACTTGCCGGCTACCTCGGTGAAACTGTCGCGTTTGAAATCGGCGGAATTCTTCGGAAAACTCCCATCATCTGATTCTTGCGGTTTGAAAACTGAGATCCCCTGAAATGATTTTTCTTTTATAACAATAAGATCAGTTTTTCCCTTACGTGATCGAGACGTTCATCTGTCAGACCAAAGTCCATTTTTCTGTAGCTCCATGAACATCTTGATATTTCATTTTTTTCAAACGTTTTATGAATACATTCATACCATTTAAGCGTATCTTCCGGCGAAACAGTGTCAATTACTCCGTATTCTCCGCAATAAAGCGCGGTATTTCTTTCCCGGGCGGTTTTTATCGCTGTTGCAAAGGATCTTTCAAAGAAACTGCCGTCAATACCCGCGCTTTCAAAAGATACTCTCGCATTCCGGTCCAACGATGGTACCCAGTAAGCTCCCTGGTGAGTAAAGGGAAGCGGATCATAACAATGAAAGTTATAAATCACACGGTCATCCTCCGGTGCAGCAAGTTCCGCCAGCGCATCCGGAGCGTTGTTGTGGTAGCTTCCAAGCAAAATCAACGACCTCGGTGCCTTATTCCGAATTGTGCGGATACATTCCCGTGAAATCATATTCCAGGAATCGATAAAGCTTTTATCCGTTACTTCATTCAATAATTCAAATGCAACGTTTTTTTCATCAGTAAATTGCGCCGCCATCTCTTCCCAAAGACGGCAGAATCGGTTCTGAAGTTTTTCATTGAAGAAAAACCCTTCTTCTTTTTCACCGGCATCAAACGAAAATCCAGCCGTTTTATGCAAATCAAGAACCACTTTCAGCTTATTGTTCATCGCTGCTTTCAATGCATTCTCAATCCGCCTGAAGCCATCGGCCTTCCAGTTACCGTCTTCAGTTTCCATCACATTATAATCCACAGGAATTCTCACATGATCCATACCCCATCCTGCGACAATACTGAAATCTTCTTCCGAAATAAAATGATCCATGTGATCTTCCGAATAATCACATTGCGAAAACCATCCGCCAAAGTTTACGCCCTTATAGAAACCGAAATCTTTCATTTTCATTCTGCCTGTCCCCCGATTGCATTCTGTAATATGTATTCTAAAACATAACGGCGTAGTATTCAATAAAATGATCAGTATACGAAAAAATAAATGCCGCACCAATGTAAAACCGCACCAAAGAGCACAAAAAAATGCCAGATGAAATGTGCTCCCCTCTTTTTCATTGCAAAGGGGATAATTCCCAAAGTATACAGAATTCCGCCAGCGAGGATAAAGAAAAACAGCGGCAGGTTGTTATTCAGCATACCTGGAAGGAAAATAAGTCCGCACCATCCAAGGACAATATATAACACAATATGCGCCCAACGCATCCTGTTCGTTCCGAATACACCGATCAGTGTGATTCCTGTCAGGATAATCAGCCATTCAGCAAGACAAATCATGCTTCCATTTTTCTGAGGCCAGTATAACAGCCATAACGGTGTAAAGGTTCCACCGATCAACAGATAGATGGAAATGTAATCAAACCGCCTCCAAAGCCGTTTTACCTTCGTCCCCCATTTAAAGGAATGATATAAACAGCTCATCAGGAACATCAGAATAAAACAGATTCCGTATATGACTGATGCAATGATTTCAGCAGGATTTTGTGATTTTAACAGCAGGAGAATTAAGCCGGCAATACCCAGAAGTGCACCAATTCCGTGAGTTACAGCATTGCCTACTTCTTCAAGGACAGATCTTCTGGGAGGTTCTGGATACCTGATCGTTTCTTTCTTTTGTTTCATTTTTCTGCTCCTGTTCAGTCATCGGAAACCTGTTTTCCGGGGGATCCGGATATTCGGCAGTGTTACGAAAAAAGCTGCCGGTTCAAGATGGTTTTAATGGATTATCAAATGGATGGGAAACATTCCAATTCCGTTGGATAACAAAAAAAGGCGGCATCAGTTCCGCCCTTTATCAGATTCATTACTGATCCTTGTTATCGTTGTTTCCGTTTTCAATGGTTTTCATTGTCGGGAACAGCAGCACATCACGAATGGCCGCAGAATCTGTAAGCAGCATACACATCCGGTCAATGCCATAACCAATGCCTCCGGTAGGCGGCATTCCAATTTCCAGGGCATTCAGGAAATCCTCATCTGTATGATTTGCTTCTTCATCTCCCTGGGCAAACTGCTCTTCCTGTGCTGCAAACCTGGCGCGCTGATCAATCGGATCATTCAGCTCAGAGTAAGCGTTTGCCATCTCCCATCCATTCATAAAGAATTCAAAACGTTCCACATAGTCAGGATCTTCCGGTTTGCGCTTGGTCAGGGGGGATATTTCTACAGGATGATCCATAACGAAGGTTGGCTGAATGAGATGTTCCTCAACGTATTTTTCAAAGAACAGATTCAGGATATCCCCCTTTCCGTGACGGGATTCATATTCAACCTGATGCTCCTTTGCAGCTTTTCGGGCTTCTTCCAGCGTGTGTATCTGATCAAAATCCACGTCCGCATACTGCCTGACAGCTTCCTTCATCGTGATACGGGCAAAGGGTTTACCCAGATCCATTTCCACTCCGTTGTAGGAAATCTTTGTGGTTCCAAGGACCTCCTGCGCAACGGTCCGATACATCTTCTCCGTCAGGTCCATCATGCCATGATAATCCGTATAAGCCTGATACAGTTCCATCAGTGTAAATTCCGGATTGTGACGTGTATCCAGTCCTTCGTTGCGGAATACACGACCGATTTCATATACCCGCTCCAGGCCTCCCACAATCAGGCGTTTCAGATACAATTCGAGAGAAATACGAAGCTTAAAATTTTCGTCCAAGGCATTGAAATGGGTTTCAAACGGACGGGCTGCCGCACCGCCTGCGTTGGCCACCAGTATCGGTGTCTCCACTTCCATAAATCCCTGTGAATCCAGGAAACGTCGGATGGCACTGATAATCCTGGAACGTTTGATGAAGGTATCCTTGCTGTCCGGATTCATAATCAAATCCACATAGCGCTGACGGTACCGAAGATCCACATTGGTCAGTCCGTGGAATTTTTCCGGAAGGGGTTTCAGGCTCTTGGAAAGAAGTGTGAAACTTTCCGCATGAATGCTGGTTTCTCCTGTTTTAGTCCTGAAAACAGTCCCGCGAACGCCAACAATATCACCGATATCGTCCTTTTTGAACTCTGCATAGGATTCTTCACCGATTTGATCCCGTGCTACATAAACCTGAATCGTTCCTTTGAGATCCTGTATGTGGCAGAATGAAGCTTTTCCCATGATCCGCTTGCTCATCAGACGTCCGGCAACAGACACGGTTTCTCCTTCCAGCGTGTCGAAATTCTCCTGGATATCTGCTGAATGATGAGATACTGCATATTTTGTAATCCGGTAGGGGTCCTTTCCTGCTTCCTGCAGCACCTTCAGCTTATCGCGACGGATCAGCTCCTGTTCACTCAGCGAAGGGGTCAATGGATTCGTGGGATATTCTGCCATGCTCTGTCATTCCTTTTCTGTTTCTCATTTAATCCGGACTGGTATAAGGGATGGCCGCCGAACGAAATAGCAACGGGACTCTCGAAACCATTCAGAATTACATCTTTTTGATGGACAATACTTTATAGCGGATTGTACCCGCGGGAATTGCAATTGTAACAGTCTGATTCCGTTTTGCGCCAAGAAGTCCGGCACCCACCGGGCTTTCATTTGAGATCTTGTCCTCGGCAGGATCCGCCTCGTTGGCTCCTACAATTGCATATTCGTATGTTTCGTTTTCATCCAGATCCTTTACTTTGACGATCGTACCGATAGAAACACGTTCAGTCGTTATTTCATCATCGGCAACAACAGTAGCTGTCCTTATTGTTGCCTGCAGGCGAGTAATTTCTTCTTCTACCTTTGCCTGTTCCTTTTTGGCTTCATCATACTCAGCGTTTTCACTCAGGTCTCCGAATCCACGGGCAATTGCGATTTGCTCGCTGATTTCATTACGCCGGACAGAAATAAGATAGTCGAGTTTCTCCTGCAGGTTTTTCAATCCACTCTCTGTCAGTACCGTTCCTTTTTCCTCGGGCATGGGTTTCAGGCTCCTTTCACATACAAGAAACACCCTGCAGCCGTCCTACGGAGACAAGGTGTTTCAGATAATCTTCTGAGAATGGAAAAAATTATACCCGCTTTTATTTATATTGTCAATGTTGGGATATACGTACTTCTCTCCTGTGTACTTCTCTCCTGCGGGGATATACGTACTTCTCTCCTGTACATTCCCGATTCAGTCAAGGAAACCCAGATATTCATTGAATACATTGAAAAGCATATCGCCGGACGCAACCGGAAGCATGTAATCTGTATTCCCTATATTTTCGAATTTGAACAGATCCTTTGCTTCCGTCAGTACCAGCGCAGGAAAAATATCCACATGTTTGCCGAAGAGTACTTCAAGATAAGGCACATATTTGGCAGCCTGAAGTACTTCATCCGTTTGGATATCCTTTTTCATCTTAAATTCGAGCGAAAACACACCAGAGTCTGTAATTACAAGAACATCCGCATAAATCCTGATATATTTCCTCAGATTAAACCGAAGTTCAAAAGCAATTTCCCATTGATCAACATGGAGTCCTGACATGTTTTTAATGTCATCGAACAGCATTAGCATGGTCTTTCTGCAGTCTGTAAATGAATGTATCAAACCTCTTGTATCATTCAGGTTGCGTCCTATGCGTCTGCAGCCTGTTTCCAGTTCCCGGAGCCATTGCGTTTCAGCTTCCTTCATGAATTCCTGAACTGTGCCGTACCATCCGGAGAATTCATACAATCCCTCATACGGAGCTTTCTGCTGTACAAGCGCGTGCCATCCATATTCCGCATCCTTATAGCACAATTCCCTCATCAAAGCAGATGAAACAAGAATCCGGTTGATCTCGGTCCTGCTTGTATTCAGAATCTTTGCCATTTCTTTTGCTTTTATTCCGTCATTTCCGGCGATCACTGCATAAACCTGCAGTTCCAGCTCAGAAAATAATGTTGTCTCTTTTCTGTGCATCCTGCAGATTCCCCCATCCGTACACTCTGTTTAACAAATGATTATTCAGCCTGTATATCTTTCAGATCGTACGGAGTTGTCTGATAAACCATATAATTAAGCCAGTTCGCATACAACAGGTTCGCATGGCTTCTCCAGGTTACCATCGGTTCTCTTGTATCGTCGTCATTCGGATAATAATGAACAGGCACCTCGATATCCAGTCCCGCATTTTTGTCACGAAGATATTCTTTTTCAAGCGTCTTTGGGTCATATTCACTGTGTCCCATAATAAATACCTGCCTGCCATTTTCCGTTGTAACGGCATAAACGCCCGCTTCATCAGAGGAAGCGAGAATCTTCAGTTTTCCGCACGCCTCAAGATCTTCACGTTTTACGGTTGTATGCCTGCTGTGAGGAGCCATAAATACATCGTCAAATCCACGAAGAAGTATATAGTTTTTTCTCTCCGCATGGTGGGGAAATACACCGAACAGTTTCTTTTCCAATGGATATTTCTTTATGCCGAAATGATAATACAGCGCAGCCTGTGCTCCCCAGCATATATGAAACGTGGAATGTACATGTTCTTTGCTCCATTCCATAATTTCGCATAATTCCTGCCAGTATTCCACTTCTTCAAAAGGCAGATGCTCTACCGGGGCACCTGTGATGATCATCCCGTCAAAATTCCTGTTTTTAATTTCAGAAAATGTCTTGTAAAAGGTTGTAAGATGTTCTGCTGACGTATTTTTCGATACATGTGACTGCATTTTTATCAGTTCAGTTTCCACCTGCAGCGATGTATTTCCCAGAAGTCGAAGCAGCTGGGTTTCTGTGTCAATTTTTGTAGGCATCAGGTTAACAATCGCAATCTGAAGGGGACGAATGTCCTGGGTTAATGCCCGGGTTTCAGTCATTACGAAGATATTTTCATTTGTCAATGTTTTATATGCGGGTAGTTCATTGGAAATCTTAATCGGCACGCTGTCTCATTCCTTTCAGGGCATCCTTCTGATTAGGGGTTAGTTTAGCATATCTCGCTGCCATACTCAAGGATCATAAGTTCTTGTGAACAAAAAAAGTACCTGCATCTGCAGGTACTTTCATAAAGGAACGCTTAATACATTCCGCCCATTCCGGCGCCGCCGGCAGGAGCCGCGGGTTCAGGCTGCGGAATATCCGCCACCAGGGATTCTGTCGTCAGCACCATGGCTGCGATGGATGCAGCATTCTGCAGAGCACTGCGGGTAACCTTTGTCGGGTCGATGATCCCGCGCTCCACCATGTCCACATACTCGCCCTTCAAGGCATCATACCCGTAACCGGGCTTCTTGGCATTCTTGATATGGTCCACAATAACGCTTCCGTCAATACCAGCGTTCAACGCAATCTGGCGGATCGGCTCTTCCAGGGCACGCAGGATAATCTGTACACCGGTCTTTGCATCGCCCGCATAACTGTCCAGCAGGGCCGCAACCTTCGGAATAACGTTCAGCAGCGCAATTCCGCCTCCGGGAACAATACCCTCTTCGGTAGCGGCACGCGTTGCGCTCAGCGCGTCTTCAATCCGCATCTTCCGCTCTTTCATTTCGACTTCTGTCGCAGCGCCGACCTGAATCACCGCTACACCGCCGGCCAGCTTGGCAAGGCGCTCCTGAAGCTTTTCGCGGTCGTAATCACTTGTGGTCTCAGCGATCTGTGCCTTGATCTGATTGATGCGGGCTTCAATCTGGCTCTTGTCCCCCGCGCCGTCAATGATCGTGGTGTTTTCTTTATTCACCTTTACCTGGCGCGCCTTGCCCAGCATATCTACTGTAGCTTCCTTCAGCTCCATTCCCGTTTCAGAAGAAATCACTGTGCCGCCGGTCAGAATAGCGATATCCTGCAGCATTTCCTTTCTCCTGTCACCGAATCCGGGAGCCTTGACGGAAACGCAGGTGAAAGTTCCGCGAAGTTTATTTACAACCAGTGTGCTGAGTGCTTCACCTTCAACATCCTCGGCGATAATCAGCAGCTTTTTGCCAGTTTGCACAACCTGCTCCAACACAGGAAGAACTTCCTGGATTGCACTGATCTTCTTGTCAGTAATCAGAATCAGGGGATCATCCAGTACGGCTTCCATTTTTTCAGTGTCAGTAACCATGTAGGCTGAAGAATAGCCGCGGTCAAACTGCATGCCTTCCACCGTAGTCATTCCGGTCGTCATGGTTTTGCTTTCTTCCACAGAGATTACTCCATCCGCGCCAACTGTTTCCATTGCATCGGAAATAAGCTGACCAATCGTTTCGTCCGCAGCAGAGTTTGCGGCAACCTGCGCAATCGCCTGTTTGCCGTTAATCGGCTGGCTCTGTTCACGAAGGCCCTCGACAGCAGCTTCAGTAGCAGCTTCAATTCCTTTTTTCAGAATCATAGGATTTGCACCAGCCGCAAGATTCTTCAGGCCTTCACGCACAATTGCCTGAGCCAGCAGTGTAGCGGTTGTGGTGCCGTCTCCGGCGACATCGTTCGTCTTTGTGGAGACTTCCTTTACAAGCTGGGCACCCATATTTTCAAAGGGGTCTTCGAGCTCGATCTCCTTTGCGATGGTAACACCGTCATTTGTAATCAGCGGCGCGCCGTATTTCTTGTCCAGAACAACATTGCGTCCTTTCGGACCGAGCGTAATTTTAACGGTATCTGCAAGCGCATTAACACCTTTTTCAAGGCTGCGGCGAGCTTCTTCGCCGTACTGAATCTTCTTTGCCATAATATCTTAACTCCTTCTGATTTTTATCGTTTCACGTTTTATTCAACGATTGCGAGGATATCACTCTGGCGGACAATAATGAGCTCCTCACCGTCAATCTTAACTTCCGTTCCGGCGTACTTGGAATAAATAACTTTCTCTCCCGCCTTCACGTGCATGGTAATCTCTTTTCCGTCCACATTTCCTCCGGGACCGACAGCAATAATAATCGCCATCTGGGGTTTTTCCTTGGCAGCACTGGTCAGGATAATGCCTGATTTGGTTGTTTCTTCTGCTTCACAGTTCCTGATGACAACGCGGTCACCCAACGGCTTCACAGTCATGAATCAATTCCTCCTGTCATAACTTCTCTCAATCTGTTTTAGCACTCATCAGCTTCGAGTGCTAACAACATAGTGTAATATAATGCATTTATGCCTTTGACGCAAGTTATTGCTTTCTTGAAAACAGCCAAATTGCTGTATTATTCTTAAATATGATCCTCTATTCTTCATTTTACTCGTTAATTCTTCGATTAAACATCCCAAATCATTATGATACAATCCTTTTCAGTTAATACAGACTATTTTTATCCCCGATTACCGAAAAGGATTTTTAGGATCATGAGTATAAACTGTGAGCTTTCATCACTGTTGCTTGAATGGTACGATCGTTGTGCCCGTATAATGCCCTGGCGTGATATTCATGATCCTTATAAAACCTGGATCAGCGAAGTCATGCTGCAGCAGACGCGGGTTGATACGGTGATTCCCTATTATAATCGGTTTGTGTCCCGTTTTCCGACGCTATCCGATCTTGCTGCAGCAGAAGAAAAAGATGTGTTGAAATTATGGGAAGGACTCGGCTATTATTCCCGCGCCCGCAATCTTCTGAAAGGCGCATGCCAGGTAATGGAACAGTTCGGCGGCGTCCTCCCCGATGATGCGGATAAACTCAAAGCGATAAAAGGAATCGGTCCGTATACCGCAGGAGCAATTGCATCAATCGCATATGGTCTTCCCGTTCCTGCCGTCGATGGAAACGTGCTTCGTGTTTATTCAAGAATATTCGGAATCAGAACAGACATATCCGACTCCACAATCCGGAAAAAAATGGATACGATTGCATCGTCCGTCGTTCCTCCCGATCGGCCGGGTGATTATAATCAGGCTGTTATGGACCTTGGCGCAACAATTTGTATACCGGGTACCCCAGATTGCGACAGATGTCCTGTCCGCGCTTTGTGCAATGCCTTTTCTGTCGGTGACGCACCGGATCTTCCTGTAATCACACGATCCGTTCCTCAAAAGATATACAAGTGGAGTATCCCTGTGATCTGCTGTGATGGAAAGACACTTATCAGATGCCGAACCGAATCCCTGCTGCATGGATTATGGGTATTCCCGATGCTTGACTGCGCGCCATCGGATGTTCCTTTTTTCCTTCAGAAAAAATACCGCATGGATCCTGAATGCAGCGGCGATATTTCACAAGCGCGGCATGTATTTACACATCAGATCTGGGAAATGTCCGTTCAGCCGATTACAGTCCATGCAGTCACAGACCCGCCGCGGGATTATAAATGGTATTCGATATCTGAACTTGACAATCTTCCGTTTCCTGTTGCAATGAAAATACCGCTGCGTGTCGCTCGCGGCATGATATAATCTGAAAAATAATAAATGCACCTTTCTTCCTTTGAAAGGTGCATTTGGAAATCTGTTCCCTCTTATGCATTCAGCATAAAAGCTTTATAGGCTTTCACGGCCTCATACAGGTCAGCTTTTGAAATAATCTCCATAGGCGCATGCATGTTCAGCACAGCCACTCCGCTGTCTATAACTTCCATTCCATACAATGCGCAAATGTACGCAATGGTTCCGCCGCCGCCAAGATCGACACGGCCAAGCTCGGCTGTCTGCCAATTTACATTATTGCTGTCCATCATTTCACGGATTCTGCCAAGAAATTCTGCGTTGGCGTCATTGGATCCGCTCTTTCCGCCTCGTCCGGTAAATTTATTGAAGCACACACCCCGTCCCAGATATGCAGCATTCTTTTTTTCGAAAGCAGATGCATACAAAGGATCGTATCCGGCACTTACATCGCAGGAAAGCATTCGGCTGTTTCTGAGCGTCCTGCGCACAGTCAGGTCACTGTATTGTCCCATCAGGTTGCTGATTTCTGCAACGGCATCTTCAAGATAATGAGCCTGCATGCCTGTGGCTCCGACGCTTCCGATTTCTTCTTTGTCTACAAGCATGCCGCAGCATGTATGCTCCGGCGTTGCCGAAATTGCAAGAAGAGCCTCGAGTTCAGCAAAGGCACAGCTTCTGTCGTCATGACCATATCCGATAATCATGGATCTGTCCAGACCGAAGTCTCTTGCTTTTTCTGCCGGAACAGCTTCTATTTCTGATGAAAGCATATCCTCTTCTTCAATGCCGTACTGATCTTTCAGTATTTTCAGCAGTTGTGCCTTTACCGGTTCCTTCTCCTTACCTGTCAGCGGCATGCCTGCCAGAATAATATCAAGATTTTCACCGGTTATCGCTTCACTGAGTTTCTTCGACGCTTGCTCCTGGGAAAGATGAATCAGCAGGTCGCTGATACCGATAACCGGATCCTTATCGTTTTCTCCAATATTGATTTTAACAACGGATCCGTCCTTTTTAACGACAACTCCGTGAAGGGCAAGCTGTCTTGCTACCCACTGGTATTTCTTTATTCCCCCATAATAGTGGGTATCCGCCAGGGCAAAATCCGAATCCTCATAAAATGGATTCTGTTTGAGATCGATCCTGGGAGAATCGATATGTGCACCCACAATGTTCATTCCGTCTTCCAGCGGTTTATTCCCAAGATAAAAGGCAACAACAGCCTTGTTCATCTTGTTCAGGTAAATCTTGTCGCCTGATTTAAGCTTTTTCCCATCTGCTATTACCCGATCAAGAGAAACATATCCTGCTTTTTCAAGTGCTTCAACGGCGTATTCAACGCATTCGCGTTCAGTTTTCCCGCGATTCAGGAAATCCTTATATGATTCGGCAAGTGCATCCACCTTTTTCAGTTCCGTTTTTTTGTAACTGTTCCATGCGTTTGGTCTTTCCATTGTTCGGTCACGCTCCTTTCGCACTATCTTATCACGAAAGCAGCCGAAAAACAAACGCAGCACAAAAGAACATGGAACATCAAAAAGCCTTTAAATCTTCAGCAGGACCTGCATCAAAATCATCCAGCCTTTCGAAGCAAGGATGCAGCGTTTTCCGTAACATAATAGTTTCTCCTGGATTCAACGCCCTGCTTCAGCAATCCTTCATTGACCATCCGACGCAGATAACCGGCTGTAGTGGATGTGGATGTCAATCCGGCAGCTTCTCCGATTTCGCGTACACTGGGCTGCCTTCCCTGCTCACGTGCAAAAGCAAGCATATAGCGCAGAATAATATATCTTGTTTTTTTGTTTCTCGGTTCGCGGTTAATCATTGATCCCTCATCCTTTCTGTCTCTCATATAAAGAATTCAGTTCGTCATCGTTCGCAAAAAGCTGCGGATTTACAATCCCCAGCACTTTTCCAACGCAGCGTACATCTTCACCTTCAGCAAATTTCATGACCGGATATGCAGGATTCAGGCTGTGCAGCCCGTCGCGCTGGTATACCTTGATATATCCTGCATCACCGTTTGTAAAAATTCCGACTTCCCCGGGACGAAGCGTATCCGTATGCCGGACCAGCACCTGATCCCCATCCAAGAAATCAGGCTTCATACTGTCACCATTGACACGTATCATTTCATCCGCCTGCCGGGTTAATGGAGTATCCTCCAGCCATACATATTCTCCATCAGTTTCTCCGATTGAATAACTCGGACCGGCGCATGCTGCCAGTTCATTGCTGAAAATGCGGAGAAATCTGCGGCGGGGCTGTGCAGCTTCCTTTTCCTGCAGTTCCAGGAGTGCATCCATTTCATGCAGGACGATTGTCCTGTGATAATCAGATAATTTAAGGTAACGTTCCGCAAAAGAATCCGGAACACAGGATGAAGATGGATTGTCTTCCCCCCTGCGGATCCCGAAAAAATCATTCAGGCTCATTCCAAGGGCATCGCAGATAATCGGAACACTGCTCAGATCAGGGCGACTCCTTCCGGACTCCCATGCACCGACTGCATTTTTTCCGACGCAGGCCATGGATCCAAGTTCTTCCTGATTAAGGCCGGCTTCTTTTCTCTTGCTCCGGATGATTTCCGCATATGGAACACCCGCTGCATTCAGCAATCCGGATTCTCTGTTGTCCCGCTTACTCAATACGATCACCTTCTTCAGGTCATAGAATAGCACAATAATTTTGTGCTTGTAAAGGGGAACAGACAATTTTTTTGTTTTTATTGTATTCTTTGGTTCTGTTGTGTACGGAATACATTGACTTGTTAAAAAGTAAAACCTATAATTTCCTCAGTTGATACAAAGGAGTGGCTTCTATGTTTCACCTTCAGCACAAAGATTTTCTGAAACTTCTGGATTTGACTCCGGATGAGATCGCCGGCCTTCTTGATCTGGCAGCCGAATTGAAGGACAAGAAAAAGAAAGGGATTCCACATGCCTTCCTTTCCGGCAAAAATATCGCACTGATCTTTGAAAAAACAAGCACAAGGACACGCTGTGCCTTTGAAGTGGCATCCTATGATCTCGGAATGAACTGCACTTATCTGGATCCTTCAGGAAGCCAGATCGGCAAAAAGGAAAGTATTGCAGATACTGCGCGCGTTCTGGGAAGAATGTATGATGGCATTGAGTACCGCGGATTCGGCCAACAGATTGTTGAAGATCTTGCACGTTATTCAGGAGTGCCTGTATGGAACGGATTGACAAATGAATTCCACCCGACACAAATCCTTGCGGATTTCCTGACGCTGAAAGAACGCTTTGGATTCCTGAAAGGGATCAAGTTGGTTTACATGGGAGACGCCCGGTACAATATGGGCAACTCTCTTATGGTCGGCTGCGCAAAAATGGGAATGCATTTTGTAGCCTGTGCGCCGAAAAAATACTGGCCGGATACAGGACTGATTTCCACATGCCGGAAAATAGCTTCTGAAACCGGAGCAGTGCTGGAATTCACGGAAGATATCTCATCCGTTTCCGGAGCACATGCGATATACACCGATGTATGGGTTTCGATGGGTGAACCTGATTCTGTCTGGGAAGAACGTATACAGGATCTGCTGCCTTACCGTGTTACCTCAGATGTTATGAACAAGGCAGGAGAGCAATGTGTATTTATGCACTGTCTCCCCTCCTTCCATGATCTGAATACGGTTATCGGAAAGAACATCTTTGAAAAATTCGGCGTGGATTGCATGGAAGTCACAGATGAGGTTTTTGAAAGTTCAAGGTCCATCGTTTTTGACGAAGCCGAGAATCGCATGCACACAATCAAAGCCGTAATGGCGGCAACTTTGTAAATCGAACATCAAAAAAGGTTCGCAGCACCCAAAAAAACTGTTCCGGTGC
>OCVV012822388.1_pt1 | contig 60654 bp, 45 predicted proteins | sample 1539721 | NCBI WGS metagenome assembly OCVV01 (sample SAMN02144230, study PRJEB22623) | gut metagenome | biome: sheep rumen | host: Ovis aries | place: New Zealand
ATGGGCAGGTGCTCGGCTATGTCCTTCATCACACTGACGTCCAGTCCCTTCAGCAGTGCCACTCTCCGTGTAAAACTCTCCTTGAAGTCTATCTCTCCACGCATGGCGCTTTCCGTGATGGCGCGTACCTCTGCGCCCACACCGTTGCGCTCAGCCAGTTCGTCGATACACTCCGTCTGGATGAGTGTAGAGTCCATATCGAAACAAATCAGGCGTCGCATTCTGCGGAACATATCGTCGCGCTGGAACGAGAAGTCAATACCCATTTCTGCCGACAGCTTCAGCAGTTTCGACTGCATGTCCTGTCTGTTGACGGGTTCGCCACGCAGTGAGAACTGAATGCAGGCACGCGTGTGCTTGTCGAGCTGTTTGATGCTCTTGCGACCGGTAAGTCGCAGAATCGAGTCGATATTCAGTCCCTGGTCGGCAATGATACGGGTGGCAGCCGCTATCTGGCGTGCTTCCAACTGCCGTCCCATCACCATCAGGATATATCGGTTCTTGCCCTGATGTCCTACCCAGTTTTCATATTCATCGTCGCTGATGGGCGAGAAACCGATGTTCACCCCCAGTTCGGTGGCTTTGAAGAGCAGTTCCTTCATAGCCAGTCCCGATTTCATCTCGTCGATACGAATCAATATACCCAGCGACAGGGTAGAGTGGATGTCAGCCTGACCAATATCCAGTATCTGGGCATCATATTGGGCAAGAATCGCCATCACCGATGCTGTCAGTCCCGGACGGTCCTGTCCTGTAATACGTACTAATATCTGTTCTTCTTTCATTTCAAATAGTCTTCAAAGTATTGGGTGATACGTTCATGCAGATGAACACTGGCGTGACCTCGCATATTATGGAGTTCGCCAGGGTACACAAAGAAGTCGGGCTGTGTGCCAGCCTCGATACAGGCTTTTAGGAATGACAGACAGTGCTGAGGCACTACCGTATCATCGTTATAGCCTGTAATAATCTGGAGTTTGCCTTTTAGGTTCTTAGCCTTCGACAGCAACGATGTCTTCTCGTAGCCTTCCGGGTTGGCCTGCGGGGTGTCCATATAGCGTTCGCCATACATCACCTCATACCATTTCCAATCAATGACGGGACCGCCGGCTACTCCCACTTTAAACACATCGGGATAGTTGGTTATCAGCGAAATGGTCATGAAACCGCCGAACGACCACCCGTGGACACCGATTCTGTCGGTGTCAATGTAGGGTAGGGTACGCAGATAGTCCACGCCTTTCATCTGGTCCTGCATTTCTATTTGTCCCAGCTGACGGAAAGTAGCCTGTTCAAAGTCGCGCCCCCTGTTCTCCGAACCGCGGTTGTCGAGTACGAAGATGATGTAGCCCTTTTGCGCCATGTATGTTTCCCACGACCTGCTGTACCAATGCCACGATGCCTCAATGTTGTGGGCATGTGGTCCGCCATAGACATAGACGACGGTTGGGTATTTCTTGGCAGGGTCGAAGTCGTGCGGCTTTACCATGCGGTAGTAAAGGTCGGTCATGCCGTCAGCCGCCTTCAGCTGTCCACACTCGAAGATGGGTTGCTGGTAACCGTCCCATGGGTCGCTGGCGGTCAAGAGGCGGGTTCTGGCGGCAGAACCGCCAGACGCAGTGGAAATCAGGTCAATACAGCGAGGGGTGGTGGGGTTACTCCAATTGTCAACGAGGAAAGCACCCGTCTCCGAGAGCGAACCTCTATGCACACCGTCCGTATCCACCAGTTCCCGTATCTTGCCGTCTTTGATGCTGACTGCGTATAGCCAGCGGTGTAAGGGGTGATATTTGTTGGCGGCTATGATGATGCTCTTCTGCTTCGTGTTGAAGCCCAGCACCTCCTGTACTACCCACGGACCGCTGGTCAACTGCTTGATCAGTTTCCCGTCCTTGCTGTAAAGATACAGGTGGTTATAGCCGTCGCGCTGACTTTGAAGAATGAATTTCCCATTGTCCCAAGGCAGAAACTGGATGGGGTGCAACGGTTCTACGTATTTGTCGTGAGTCTCGCGATCCAGTTCAGCCAAGCGGTTACCCGTTGTTGCATCATAGCTTACCAATCGGCAGTCGTTCTGGTCGCGATTGAGCTCAAATAGGTAGATGGTCTTGCTGTCGGGACCCCATGCGATGTTGGTGAGGTAGGGGACGGAGGTGGCAATGGAATCGCCACTTACGGAACCGTTTGGAGTGTTGAGATAGGTCATTTGGCCCGTGGTGAGGTCATACACGCCTACGGTCACGTGATGGGTGTTTCCGCCAGCCATCGGGTATTTATCGGGTTTGCAGGTAGCAATACGCGTGTCGATATCTACCTGCGGATAGTCTGTCACCTTACTTTGGTCCATGCGGTAGAAAGCCAGTTTCTTGCCGTCGGGGCTCCAGAAGGTACCGGTCGTAATACCGAATTCATTTCTGTGTACGGCAGAACCGTACACCACACTGGGCGAGCCGTCGGTGGTGAGTTGGTGCTCCTTGTTATCGGCATCCCTCACGTACAGTTGGTTGTCTTTCACGTAGGCTACAGCCCTCGATGCCTTGTTCCAGTCGGCTGCTGTCTCGCCCTCGCAACTCTGTGTCCATACCGTCTTCTTGGTTTCCCAGTTGTATAGAATACGTTGCTTACTGTTTTTTAGTAGTACCATCGGTTGGTCAGCATACGGATATTCGGCATAATAGGCGGTGTGCCATCCGTTGCCGATGTCTTTCAGTCGGAACACGCGTTTCCTGTTTCCTTTGGCGTCCATAGTTCCGCCCTCGTCAGCATCCAGATACATCAGTTGGTCGCCCCACCACGTGAACCATTGGTTCTCGGGTTGGAAGTGGCGGGCATTCGTCCCTCCGTAGTTCAGGTCTTCCAGTGTAAAGAGCTTTTCCTGTGCCGTCATAGGGAGAAAAAGAGTTAAAAGGATAGATACAAGGAAAGTCTTAATCTTCGTCATTGTCGAATCTCCTTTTCTTGAATGGTTTCTTGGAATCCCTCGGTTTTCTGGCATCCCTTGAATATCTGGATTCTCTTGTCTCTCTGGCATCCTTGGGTTTTCTGGGCTCTTTAGGCTTTTTCTCCAGCGAACGGAAGGTGAAGTTGCGAATATCAGCCTCTTCGTTCTCCTCCTGTTCCTCCAGTCGCTTCTTGAATTCACGGTTTTGCTTGAACCGGCGTTTCTCCGCCATTTGGCGCTTCTCCTCTTCCGTCTTCACCGTGCCGCCTTCTTCGCGGAAAACACGCATCTTGCCGTCGAACATCTGGTATTTGCGGAATTCGCACTCCAGACTGCCGTTATACAGGGGTATCTTGATAGAAGGCTTCAGTCCTATCTGGTCGAAACACTCCTCCCGATAGCTCAGAATCCAGGCATCGTTGCCTGTAAACTGATGCTTCAGCCGTTCACCGATCATCTTGTAAGTACCCAGCAGGTCGGGTGTCGAAATGCGCTCGCCGTATGGCGGGTTCATCACGATGACGCTCTTCTGCTGAGGCTGCACGAAGTTCTTGAAGTCGCGCTCCTCAACCGTGATGTCGCTGGTCAATCCTGCCGCACGCACATTCAGACGGGCGGTATTCACAGCCTTCACGTCGATGTCGTAGCCGTAGATGTGGTGGTTGAACTCCCGTTCCTGCGAATCGTCATTATAGATATTGTCGAACAGGTCGCGGTCGAAGTCCTTCCACTTCTCGAAGGCAAACTCCTTGCGGAACAGTCCCGGAGCCATATTGCGGGCTATCAGGGCAGCCTCGATGAGCAACGTGCCGCTACCGCACATCGGGTCGATGAAGTCGGTCTCACCATGCCATCCCGTCATGAGAATCATACCGGCTGCCAGCACTTCGTTGAGCGGAGCCTCCACCGACTCCTGTCGGTAGCCGCGACGGTGCAGCGATTCGCCGCTGGAGTCCAGCGAGAGTGTGCACCTGTCTTCCGCTACGTGGATGTTCAGACGGATGTCAGGGTTCGTTACTGAGATATTCGGACGCTTGCCCGTTTTTTCACGGAACTGGTCAACAATAGCATCCTTCACCTTATAAGCCACGAACTTCGAATGGCGGAATTCTTCGGAGAACACCACACTGTCAACGGCAAACGTTGTGTCCAGATCCAGATACTGGGTCCAGTCCACCGTCTTCACTCCTTCATAGACATCGTCAGCCGACTGCGCCTTGAAGTGCTTGATGGGTTTTAAGATACGGATGGCAGTATGCAACTGGAAATTGGCGCGATACATCATTTCCTGATTACCAGTGAAGGAAACCATGCGTCGCCCTATCTGTACATTCTCAGCGCCCAGTTGCGTCAGTTCTTTCGCCAAAACAGGCTCAAGGCCCATGAAGGTCTTGGCGATGAGTTCAAAATCTTGTGTCATGATGTATTTATATAAATATGGTGCAAAGATACGATTTAATAGGCAATTAACAAAATAAATCGCTTTTTTTTTCATTATTCTGAATCTTTTATGTAATTTTGTCGGCTGACAGACGAGTAAAATGATGACAATGATAAATCTCCTCCTGGCTGCCACCAATTCCTGGATGCGTATTGATGTGCTGATTTGGATACTGGCTATACCGGTAGTCATCGTCTTCATTATTTTCCTTTTCTTGCAGATAAGACAGCATCTGGCGCTGAAGAACGAACTGGTTCAGTTGAATAAGATCAAGCGCCATAGCATCGAATACGAACTGGTCATCAAAGCCATGCATCTGGCCATTTGGCGCGTGGATATTCCCGAGGGAATCATCTATTACGAGAATGACTATCGCGGTAAGTCTGATTCCTTCAAAACCGGCGACGGCTTCCGTATTGCTGATACCTTCGCCTTGATACACTCCGACCAGCGCGAACGGGTGAGAGACGCGCTCATGGGACTGATAGAAGGGCGCTACGAGGATTATCATCAGCAGTATCAGGCGCAGGCTGCTCCTGACACTCCTTTCTATTGGGAAGAGACCTTTGCCACCGTGGATAAGCGCGATATAGATGGTAAACCCCTTGCCGTTGTGGGTACCAGTATGCGCATTGACGAACAGAAAGAGATAGAGCGCGAACTGATAGAGGCGCGCAACCGTGCCGAGGAGAGCGACCGTCTGAAGTCGGCATTCCTGGCTAATATCACCCATGAGGTGCGCACCCCGCTTAATGCCATTGTGGGTTTCAGCGATATCCTGCCTATGGCGCAGAGTGATGAGGAACGCAACGAGCTGGTGAAGCTTATCAAGCAGAACAATGCCCATCTGCTGCGCCTCTTCGACGACATGGTGAACATGTCGAAACTGGAGTCGGACAATGCAGGCGAAATACAGCAAACAAATTTCGAAATCGTTCCGCTGATGCGCGAACTCGTAGAGAAATACCAGTCCGTCTGTGCGGAAAAAGGATTGGAGGTATTTGTTGAGGAGCCCGACGAGAGCGAGACCATCCATACCGACCGCGACCGTCTGCGTGAGATACTGAACCAGTATATGAACAATGCCGTGAAGTTTACATCGGCAGGCAGCATCAGTTTAGGTTACGAAAAGCAGTCTTCGTCCATTCGTCTGTGGGTCAGCGATACGGGTAAGGGTATTCCTTCCGATATGTGCAACGACCGTCTCTTCGAACGCTTCGTGAAGGTTGACGATTTCATAGCCGGAACGGGCTTGGGCTTGAGTATCTGTCGCAGTCTGGCAGAGTCGCTGGGTGGTCAGGTAGGCGTAGAGTCCATCTTGGGTAAGGGTTCAACATTCTGGGTTTCTATCCCAATGAATTCGTTCTGATGAAGCAATCGGTGAAGCGTTACATCCTCTTTCTTCTCTCGTTGGCCTGTCTGTCTGTCCAGGCGCAGGTGCTCATCTCCGGTGTCATTACCGATGCCGAAACCAAGAAGTCCATTCCCTCCGTCACCGTTTCCTATAAAGGTCATCAGGTTGCCGTAGCCTCCGGTCTCAACGGGCGTTACGTCATTCAGAAGAATCCCGGGTGGGCGCTCACTTTCAGTGCGGTGGGCTATGTGGCACAGACGATATGGATTGACGACCGTACCGACCCTGTGGTCGATATCGCGTTGCAACCCGATGTCCGCCAGTTGCGCGATGTCACCATCCGTTCCAAGCGGCAGCGCTACAGTCGTAAGAACAATCCCGCCGTCGAACTCATGCGTAAGGTGATTGAGAAGAAACGCCTCACCGACCTGTCGAACAAGGACTACTATCAGTTCGTGAAATACCAGAAACTGACGCTGGCAGGCAACGATATTACCCCTGAAAAGGTTCGGAACTCCATTTTCCGTAAGCATAAGTGGATTCTCGACCAGATAGAGAACTGTCCGTATAACAACAAACTCATTCTGCCTATTTCGGTGGATGAGACGGTGACCCGCCGTCTCTACCGCCGCCATCCACACGATGAGAAGAACATCATCATGGGACAGAACTCCACTGGTGTGGGCGACTTGTTCCAGACGGGCGACATCATGAGCATCATGATGAGGGATGTCTTTACGGATGTGAATATCTACGATGACCAAGTACGTCTGCTGCGACGCCCTTTTACCTCACCGATAGGCAGGGGGGCTATCGGCTTCTACCGTTTTTATATTGAAGACACCCTGCAGATCGAACGTGACAGTTGCATCCACTTGCATTTCGTGCCTAACAACATGCAGGACTTCGGTTTCCGTGGTGATATCTACATTCTGAAGGACTCCAGTTATCAGGTGAAACGGTGCGATTTATCCATCCCCCGACAGAGTGATGTCAACTTCGTCGAGAATCTGCGGGTTGTGCAGGAGTTTTCGCAGTTGCCGACGGGCGAGTGGGTGTTGACGGTCGATGATATGGTGGTTGAGATTTCCATCGTGAGTTTTCTGCAGAAAGCCATAGTGGTGCGTAACACCCGTCTGGGCGACTATTCCTTCGAGCCCTTGGAGGCCGCCTTGTTCAAGGGTAAACGTGATGTCCGCGACCCACAGGCTCTGGAACATAGTGATCTCTTCTGGAATCAGTATCGCCAGGTGCAACTGACCAAGAGTGAAGAACAGATGAAGGATTTCGTCAAGTCGTTCGAGAAAATGAAGGGCTTTAAATATGTCATGTTTGGACTGAAAGCGCTGATAGAAAACTATGTGGAAACGGGGAATCCGTCGAAAATAGATATCGGTCCCATCAATTCCATGATTTCTTACAATTATATTGATGGCCTCCGCACACGACTCTCCGCCCAGACCACCGCCAACCTCCATCCTCATTTGTTTTTGAAGGGGTATGTGGCACGAGGCTGGAAATCGCATAAGAATTACTATCAGGGCGAACTCACCTATTCCTTTAATGCCAAGGAATACACCCCCCGTGAGTTCCCCCAGCGCACCGTCAGTTTCTCTTCCACCTACGATGTGATGGCACCCTCCGATAAATTCCTCTCCACGGATAAGGATAATGTTTTCACAGCACTTAAATGGAGCAAGGTCGATGCCATGATGTTCTACAACCGCCAGCAGCTGACTGCCGTGCGCGAGGAAGAGACGGGACTGAAAACCACTGTCAGTCTGAAGACCGAAGAAAACGAGCCTTGTGGCAATCTCCGTTTTAGCCCCCTCAATGCTCCCGAAACCAACGTCAGGCTTCGTACGACGGAATTGAAAGCCGAGGTGGAGTTCTGTCCTGGTGCGCTGTATATTAATACCAAACAGCGTCGCCGGCAGGTGAATCGTGAAGCACCGGTCATCCGCCTGGGGCATACCATCGGTATGAAGGGCTTCCTGGGTGGCGATTACAACTATCATTACAGCGAGGCCAGCATCTCGCAGCGCGTCTGGCTGAACAGCTGGGGTAAAGTGGATATCAATGTCAAGGGAGGCGTGCAGTGGTCGAAGGTGCCTTTCCCCCTGTTGTGTATGCCCGAGGCTAACCTGTCGTATGTCCTGCAGAAAAACATGTTCTCGCTCGTCAATAACATGGAGTTTCTCAACGACCGCTTCGTGTCAGCCATCGTCACCTGGGACCTGAATGGCAAACTCTTCAATCGCATCCCCTTGCTGAAGCGCCTGAAGTGGCGTGAATATGTGGGCGTCAAGATGCTGTGGGGCGCACTCTCCGACAAGAACAATCCCTTTCTCGCGCAGAATGCCGGCGACGGTAGGCTGATGGCTTTCCCCGAAAATTCGCATGTGATGAATCCCCGTACGCCCTATGTCGAGGTGTCGGCAGGCATTCATAACATCTTTAAGATCCTGCATATCGAATACGTGCGCCGCCTGAACTATAACGCTTATCCGTCAGCCCACAAGCGTGGCATCAGGTTCACCCTCCATTTCACTTTCTAAACTTTTTTTGTATCCCTTGCAACTTTTCCTCATCTGCTTACGTCTAACAGGTAAACAGTTAAAATTGAAGGTTTATGAAAAAGTTAAGTTTGTTTTTAACAACACTGTTTGTCGTAGTTTGCACAGCAAGTGTCTATGCCTTTGCCGATAAGGACAAGGCGGAAGTGAATCGTCAGGTGTCAGGTTTCGAACGCATTCGTCTGCAAGGTTCGCCCGACATCAAATACACCCAAGGCAAAACATGGTCGGTACGGGTGAAAGCTCCTAAAAAACTCATCGACCGCGTGGTGACCCGCAAAGACGGCAATACGCTGGTGGTGAGCATGAAGAGTGGCAGTTTCTTTAATAGCATCAAAGGCGACGATGTCACCGTCTATGTCACCTCCCCCGATCTCATTGGTGTAGAGGTACAGGGCTCGGGCGATTTCGAGAGCAAGGGTCGGGTGGATACCGATCATCTCGACCTTTCGGTGCGTGGTTCGGGCGATATTGATTTTGCCAATATCATCTGCGACCGCATCAAGGCTTCGCTCGTGGGTTCGGGCGACATCGACATCAAGTATGTGGATGCCAAGCAGTCGGACATCGAACTCGTAGGTTCGGGCGATTTGAAAATCACTCAGAGCAAGGTTGCCCAGACCAAGATAGAGCTGAAAGGCTCCGGCGACGTGAAAGTGAACTGTAAAGACTGCGGCACCGTCGATTGCCGTTTGGTAGGTTCGGGCGATATCACCCTGTCGGGCACCATCCGGAAGCTCAACCAGACATCCCGCGGCTCCGGCGACATCCATACCGACCAGTTGAAAATTAAGTAGAAAAGGTGAGGTCACACAGATTAATAGGTATACAGAATAGCATATTAGCAGATATAGATTCTCGTAATGAAACTACTGGAAACTCGTAATGAAACTACCAGTTTCTCGTAATGTAACTTCTACTCTTATAGGTGACAGATGACAGATGACACATGTATTTAAGGAAATTATATGCGTACGTACACGCGCACGTACCCATGACCCTTTTGCGAATTTCATCTGTCATCTGTCATTTGTCACATGGAAACTTGTGGCTTGAAACCGTATAATATCTTCTTGCTCTTTCATAACCAGTGCAAAGATACAACATTTTAAGGCGAAATCCAAATTTTTTTTGGAAAAAATGCGGGAAAGATTTTTTTTGGAAAAAGTTTTGTCATTTCATTTTAAACAACTATTTTTGCAGTCGAATATCGAACACAAAAGTAAATAGCGATGAAGAAATTAATTTTGGTCGCAACATTCATTTATATATAATGTACGTAGCGTTAGCAGATAATCAGGATATCACCAGGGCAGGCATGATGTATGTCTGCGGAGAGATGGACGGGGTGCAGATGCACCGCGCAGAGGATAAGACGGAACTGATAGAACAGCTGAAACAGCATCCTGATGCGGTGATAGTGGTTGACTACACCCTGTTTGATATCAACGATGTGGACGAACTGGAGATTCTGCACGAACGATTCCCTGAGGCACAGTGGATTCTGTTCAGTGTGGATCTCTCGGGCGACCTGGTGAGACGGGTGATTGCCGTCAGTCCGCGGTTCAGTATCCTGTTGAAGGAATCGCCCATACAGGAAATCCGCGAATGCCTGATGTTTGCCCAACGCCACCAGCGCTACATCTGCCAGCGAATGGCTGAACTGCTTTTGACGCCCCAGACGCCAAGAGTGGAAGAGGAGGTGAAACTGACCAAGACGGAGATGGAGATATTGAAGGATATTGCTTTGGGACTGACTACCAAAGAAATTGCCGAACGCCGCTTTTCAAGTTTCCATACCGTGAATACCCACCGCAAAAACATTTTCCGCAAACTGGGAGTCAATACGGTGCATGAAGCTACGAAATATGCCCTGCGGGCAGGACTGGTAGATTCGGCAGAATACTATATTTAGCTGGGATTTGAAAGGCAAAAATAAAAAATAGGAATTGTCCTCGCGACAACTCCTATTCCCAAATTTCTAACTAACTTATTATCAACTATTCATTACTCATTCTGAATTTACGCTGCAAAGGTACGAACTATTTTTGATATATGCAACATTTTCTACAAAAAAAATCCGTAAACGTTTGCGTATTTCCATGTTTTTGCTTAATTTTGCACCTGATGAGCAATAAGAAACAACATAGACCGTCGTTAAAAGACCTTGCCAAAGAACTCAATGTCAGTATAGCCACCGTCAGTCGAGCCCTGCGTAGTTCGCCTGAAATAGGTGAAGAGATGCAGCGCAAGGTGAAGGAATTGGCTAAGAAGATGAACTATCGGCCCAATCCCTTTGCACAAGGGCTGCGCAAGGAGGCACCCAAGATTATCGGTGTGGTGGTGCCTAACCTGGAAACGCATTACTATGCGGCTGTGTTGGACGGTATTGAGGACGAGGCGCGTAGGGCTGGTTACAGTGTGATCAGTGCCAACAGTCATGAGGATTGCGTGACGGAGGCGCAGGCGATTGATAACTTTATCAGTCTGCATGTGGAGGGAATTATTGCCTGTCTGGCGCAAGATACCACCGACTACAGCCATTTCGGGGAAATATCGGACATGGGAATCCCCTTGGTGTTCTTCGGTCGTACGTGTCTGTCGGAACAATTTTCGAGTGTGACGGCTAACGGTGACGAGGCAGCCCAGATGGCTACTCAGCACCTGATAGATACGGGAAGCCGGCGGATTGCATTCATCGGCGGTCCTAATCATCTGGATATGGTGCAGCGCCGTAAGCACGGCTACCTGGAGGCCCTGCGTGACAACCGTATTCCTATAGACCGCGAGCTGGTGGTATGCAACAAAATAGATTATCAAATAGCTTTGGAGGAAACGACAAAGCTGTTGCAGAAGCCCAACCGCCCCGATGCAATTCTGGCCTTTAACGACATCGTTACTTTTGCCGCGTTTACGGCTATCAAGCAACAGGGATTCCGCATACCTGAAGACGTGGCACTGATAGGCTTTACGGACGATGCCCATGCCGCTTATGTCACCCCTCGGCTGTCGGCTATTGTGGACCAATCGCACCTGATGGGTGTCAATGCGTGTCAGATTCTGCTGAAGCACATACAGGGTGACACGAAGGTTTGTAAGAAGATTGTTCCACAACAATTGGTGATTCGTGATACGTCGGCTAAAAACAAAATCTGAAAAAAGAAGCATTTAATTTGGTAGTTCGATAAAAAAGATGTATTTTTGCAGTTGACTAATTGTAAAAAACATTTCCAATGACTAAAAAGTCTGCCTTTATAACCTTATTATTCTTCTTGTTGCCAATGTTGGCAGCAGCGGCTATACCCGATATTAAATTCCGTCGCCTTGATACACGTGACGGTCTGTCTAATTCGCAGGTAAACAGTGTTTTACGTGATATCCGTGGAAATGTCTGGTTGGGTACACAATTCGGTTTGTGCCGTTATGACGGCTATCGCTTTAAGACGTTTTATTCCTACGAACGCGATACGATGACACTGCGCAACAATCGTATTGACGAGATACAGGAGGCGCACGATGGCAGACTATGGCTGGATCATGGAATGAACTATTCCGTCTATGACCCCGTGACTGAGAAAGTGGACCGTTCGCCTACATACTGGTTGGCTCAACATGGAATCAAGGGCGGGGCGGAAAGCATGCATATCGATTCCAAGAAGAATTACTGGGTGAAGACCTACGATAATGGTTTCTATTTCTATGACCCCAATCATAAGAATCTCAAGCATATACCTTTCGGCTTCGGTGAAAAAGACTTTCTGAAAGACTTCGCTATCTCTGCCTATGCCGAGACCAGTAATGGTATGCTGATGGTGTCGATGCTGGGCGAACTGATGTGTGTGGACGGTGAACACGGCAAGGTGCTGTGGAAAGACGATTTCGTCAAGAAAAGTCTGAATGCCTATAATGACTACTGGGTATATGTGGACAAAGACGGGTTGATATGGGTTATCACCCACTCAGTGGGAACCTATATCTACGTTCCGCAGGAGAAGCGGTGGTACACCAATCTGACCGATCTGATGCGGGCACGTGGCTTCTCGAATGTACCCGACAATATTGTGGTATGGGAAGTGCGTTACGACCAGAAAGGACTGCTGTGGGTGGCTACCGACCACTTAGGTGTCGTGCTGTTGGACTTCAAGACTAAAGAATGGCGCCAGTTTACTAATGTCAAAGGCGATGAAACCTCATTCTCGGACATTACAGCCAAACATTTGTATGAAGACCAGTTAGGGCGCATGTGGGTGGCTACCTATAAAAACGGTGTGGCTATGAGTGCCGACGCGATGACTAATTTCAATAGTATGGCACTGGGCGATATCAATGGTATCTGTGAAGACAAGCAGGGCTTCTACTGGTTGGGACTGAACAGTGGAGGTCTGCTGAAATTCGACCCGCGTACGATGGAAGTGGTAGAAAAGTACACCAAGGCGGAAATGGGTACAGCCAGCGACGTCATAGTAGGTAATTATGCCGCCAAGGACGGTACGCTTTGGTTCGGTACGTGGGAAGGCGGTCTGCTGCGCTACAGGAACGGGCAGTGGAAGAACTACACGGTAACTACACCGGGAAGTGCGCTCAAGACCAATAACATCTGGGGCGTAACGGAAGACTATTGGGGCAACATCTGGATTGGTGTGCTCGGTGGCGGTGTGGTCAGAATGGACAAGCATACGGAGCGCCAGCGTGCTTTCACAGAAGACAATTCCAATATTAAGACGGTATGGACCAATAGTATATCCAGAGCGTCAAACGGCTGGATACTGGCTGGTAATTCGGAATATTGTTCCATGATTAATCCCAAGACGATGAAGGTGATTAACCTGTCAAAACCGCATGATGGTAATACAGTCACCATCTCGTCGGCTACCACACAGGCGGTGATGGATAGCAACGGACTCCTATGGCAGGCATCACCGTCGGGCGTGAGTGTGTTCGACCGCAAATCGGGACAGATGCAGTTGCTGGACATGAAGTCGGGCTTCTATGGATCTAATGTGGTGGCACTGGCTGAAGACGATCATCACTCCATGTGGGTAGTGACGGACCACGGTATTTCGAGCGTGACAGCCCAGAAGGATGAAGACAACGGGCGCTGGACATTTGCCGTGCGCAGCTACAATGACCGTGACGGTCTGCAGCCTGGTCCGTTCAACCAGCGTGCTATCTGTTTTACCCGTTCGGGATATTTATTGGTGGGCGGACAGGACGGACTGGACATCATCAATACCCGTAGATTGAATGAGAGCGGCAACAATGAGAAACCCATATTCAGCGGACTGGTGATTTTCAATGACGAGATAGAGACAGGTAGTGTCTATAACGGACGGGTGATACTGGAGAAGGCTTTGGATATCGAACAGGCCATCACCCTGAAATCAAGCGAGAATCAGTTTACCATACAGATGGCATCGGACAATGGCGGTGCTAAGAATCATACACGCTTTGTTTACCGTCTGAAAGGATTTAACGATAAGTGGATTAAGACAGTGGTGTCACAGCCCGACATTACCTATATGGGACTGCCCGTAGGCAGTTACACGTTGTGCGTCAGAATGTTGAAGGACGACGGCACAATGGGAGAAATCGAACGCCAGTTGAGTATCACGATCGTTGGAGCGTGGTACACATCCTGGTGGGCTATCACACTCTGGTGCCTGTTGCTGGCAGGCATCGGATGGTGTGGATGGCAGTATCGTGAACAAATACATTCGATGTTCAAAAAGTCTGATTCTGGCGAACTGGATGTGGTGATTGACGACAGTGAGACACCGGCTGACGACGACATTGAAGAGGCCGTCATGATGAATCAAGAAGAATAATACAAAAATACATAACTAAATGAGGAAGTGGTTCTTAACTTTGGCAATGACAATATGTGCGGCAATACCTGCTGTCGCAACTATTGACGATATCAAATTCAGTCGCTTGGATACGCGCGATGGTTTGAGTAATTCGCAGATAGTCAGTATCTTTCGTGATTCGAAAGGCTTTATGTGGTTCAGTACGCCCTACGGACTGAACCGTTACGATGGATACCGTTTCAAGACATTCCTGTCGGACGCTAAAGACACCACGACGCTCCGCAGTAATTATTTGGATGAGGTATTTGAGGCTTATGACGGTAAACTGTGGATTCGCCAGAGCATGAACTATGTTATCTACGACCCTGTGACCGAGAAGTTTGACCGTCATCCAGAGGTTTGGTTGCACGAGCGTGGCGTCAAGGGTGGAATAGAAAAGCTGTTCATTGATTCCCATAAGGATTTTTGGGTGAAAACCTTTGATGAGGGCTTTTGGCATTACAGTCCCCGCACAGGAAAAGCGAAGCAGTGGCGTTTCGGTTACGGTCCCCAGGAGTTCAACAACGACTTCGGTGTCAGCACTTTTGTAGAGTACGGTAAGTGTGTGTTGGTTTCTTCCTTTAATGGTGAGATATTCTGTTTCAATCGCGACGATGACAGACTGAGTTGGAAAAGCAATTATCTGCGGAAGCGTGGACTGACCAGTAATCAGGACTGTAAGTTGAGAGTGGACAGATATGGTAATCTCTTTGTGATGACCACTACCTCTACGTTTGTCAAGACAAACACCAAAGTTCCCCGTTGGTATCATAGCCTGCCTGACTACCTGCGGTCGTTGGGTATAGAGGCAGACCTCTCGGAAGTCGCGAGCGTATGGGATATTAAATTCGACAAGAGACACCGTATGTGGATTGCTACCGACCATCACGGACTGATTATTGTTGACTTGAAGACGAAGGAACTGCGCCAGTTCTTGCATGATAAGCACGATGATACTTCTATCAGTGACAATACCATCCGTTTTATTTATCCCGATGATATGGGACGCATGTGGCTGGGCACCTATGTGAATGGTATCAGCTGTTTTACGGAGAGCAGTTCCAACTTCCGTAATTTAGAGTTGGGCAATATCAATACCATCTGTGTAGATAAGGCGGGTAAATACTGGTTGGGTACCAATGATGCAGGTATAATCTGTTTTGATCCCCAGACGGAAGAGAAAGTCATCTATGACAAGGCAAGTCATGGCATCGGTTCGAATACCATGGTGGGCTCTCTGGCAGCGAGTGACGGTTCGGTGTGGTTCGGTACTTACGAGGGTGGACTCATCCATATCAAGGACGGACATGTGACCAACTATCGGGCAACAGGTAAAATAGGCGATTTGGCTAACGATAATATCTGGACCATCTATGAAGACCAGTGGGGCTACATTTGGTTGGGAACCCTGGGAAGTGGTGTGCAGCGCCTGAATCCCCGAACCGGTGAGATGAGTGTACCCATTGGTACCAAGAATTCTACTATCCCCAGTGATTATATCTCTACGATCAGTCGCACGAAGAAGGGGTGGATGATGGTGTCTCACTCTCTGTTTTACTCGCTGATTAACCCGAAGACACGTAAGATTATCAACAGGAATATTACAGATAATCAAGACGGTATAGGTATCACGGAAATGTCGATCAATGCGATGGAGGATAGCCGAGGACTGGCATGGCAAGGCTCTACATCGGGTGCAACGGTCTGGGATCCTAAAACAAAAAAGGTGTATTTGGTAGATATGCAGTCGGGTTTGTTCGGCTCTACGGTAAACGGTATCATAGAAGACGAACGGCACACCATGTGGTTGGTGACCGACCACGGTGTGTCCAATGTGGTGCCGCAGAAACAATGGGACGGAACGTACAACTTCGTAGTGCGCAGCTATAACAACCGTGACGGCTTGCAGGACGGTCCCTACAATCAGCGTTCTATCTGTTATACACCAGACGGAAAACTGTTGGTAGGCGGACAGGGCGGTCTGGATATCATTGACCCACGTACGATGGGTAAGGGCAGGGGAGAAGAAACTCCTATATTCAGCGGTCTGAAGATTGCCGGTCATCAGGTAGAAGTAGGCGAGAAAGTCAACGGCAAGGTCGTACTGTCGGAAGCACTGGATTACAGTCGTGAAATCACACTCAGTTTCAATGATGAATTTACGATTCAGATGGGTAGTAACAATGGTGACCCTCATAATCGTTCGCGTTTTATCTACAAAATGGCGGGCTACAGTGATGTGTGGAAGAGCACGGAGGAAGTGAATCCCAATATTACCTATCAGAGTTTGAGAGCCGGTTTCTATTATCTGTGTGTGCGTATGATGAATGACGATGGTACGATGGGGACCGCAGAAGGACAGATAGCCATTACCATCCAACCACCGATATGGCGCACGCGCTGGATGATTTTGCTATACATGTTGCTGATTGCCATTGCAGCATGGTTCTGGCGTAAATGGTATATGAAACGACAGAAGCGCAGACTGGAAGCAGAGATTCTGATTCGTGAAACCGAGAAACAGTCGTGGATGGCAGAGATGCGCCGTAAGATAGCTGAGGGTGATGCTCATGTAGAGCATGGGGTTGCACCACATGAGGTAACGCTGAATCTGAAACAGGACGACCTTGTGGCATATATCAAGAAAATATGCCGTGAGTTTAAAGACCCGGAAGGGCGATCCTTTAAACTCTCCATCGTGGCTGTCGCTGAACATCTGGAGTTGCTGTTCGACCCGTCGGAGTTGAAACGTGCTATTTATATCCTGCTGTCCAATTCTGTGAAGTTCACACCGGAGGAGTGTCGTATCAGTGTAGGGATTGCACGTATGAGCAACGGTGATGCTCAATTGCAGATAGCCGACAACGGCTTGGGTGTTCCTGAATATGCGCGTTCTACTATGTTTGAACCCATGACAGAGGGTGAGGGTCTCGGTCTTGACAAGGTGAAGGCTGTTGTAGAAGCCCATCATGGTACTATCCGTTTTGAGGACAATCCAGGTGGCGGTTCGATTTTCATCATCACATTGCCTGTGGGCGATATTGTGGAAGAAGCAGAAGTAATAGAATAAACATTAAAAAATAATAGAAACATGAAAAAATGGAGATTCTTGGTGACAGGTTTGCTCGTTGGTATGGCATCCACCCTGTGGGCTGCTGATTATCAGGTAAACGGCAATTTTGTGTCCATCCCAGTGAAAGAAGCAAAGGCAGGCGGTGCGAAAATAGTACGCTTGCAAGTGATTAACGACAACATTATCCGTGTGCAGGCTACTTCTGAGGATGCACCGCCCCAGAAGAAACAGAGTCTGATGATTGTCGAACAAAAGGGGCGCCCCCAATTTGATGTCAAGCAGGACGACCATCAGGTGTGTGTGAAGGCTAAGAATGTGGAAGCCCGTGTCGATGTGAAGTCGGGAAAGATTGTCTTCTATGACGGACAAGGCAAGAAGTTGTTGAAAGAGGCTGATAACGGAAAGCAGTTCAAGCCGTTCACTGTTCCTGAGCGTGAATTAGGTCAGAAGGCAGGATTCTCTGTTTCGGAGGAAATGAAGCATGGACTCACTTGGCAGATGAAATTCGACAGTCCTGAAGACGAGGCTTTCTACGGACTCGGTCAGCACCAGTCGGAAGAGTTTAATATGAAGGGCAAGAACGAAGATCTCTTCCAATATAACACCAAGGTATCTATTCCTTTCGTGCTCTCTAACAAGAACTACGGTATTCTTTGGGATTCGTATAGCTATTGCCGATTTGGTAACCCCCATGATTATCTGCAACTGAATCGTGCCTTTAAACTCTATGACAAACAGGGTAAGGAAGGTCATCTGACAGGTACCTATACAGGCAGAGATGGCAAGCAGATTGTTCGCGAAGAGGATTCTATCTATTACGAGTATGGATTCCCTGCTAAATCTGAAATAGCCGTGAAGACCGATAATGGCGGTATCAAGAATTTCCCGAAAGGTTTTAATCTGCAAGGAGCTACCGTCGTCTATGATGGTTTTATTGAACCGCAGCAATCCAGTCTCTATCAGTTTATCCTCTATTATTCCGGCTATGTGAAGGTATATATTGATGGTAAGGAAGTTGTTCCTGAACGCTGGCGTACAGCATGGAATCCCAATGCCTATAAGTTTGCCACCGAGCTGCAGAAAGGTAAAAAGGCTCAGGTGCGCATAGAATGGCAGCCAGATGGCGGCGAAGCCTACTGCGGTCTCCGTGTGGCTGAGCCTCGCAGTGAGGAAGAACGTGAAAAACTGAGCATCTGGAGTGAGATGGCCCGTGATATGGATTATTATTTCATTGCAGGTAAGAATTTTGATGAGGTCATTAGCGGCTATCGCACACTGACAGGTAAGGCATCGCTTTATCCTAAGTGGGTGTTGGGCTTCTGGCAGAGCCGTGAGCGTTATAAGACTGCCCAGGAAATTGAGGAGACACTTGCTGAATTCCGTAAACGCCACATTCCTGTTGATAATATTGTGCAGGACTGGAACTACTGGCCAGAGGATCAGTGGGGCAGTCATCAGTTCGAGGCTTCACGCTATCCGAATCCACAGGAAATGCTTGACAAGGTTCATGCCATGCATGGACGCTTCATGATCAGTGTATGGCCGAAGTTCTATGTCAATACCGATAACTACAAAGAACTCGATAAGAAGGGATGGATGTACACCCAGGCTGTCAAGGACGATATCCACGATTGGGTAGGACCTGGTTATGTGGCTGGTTTCTATGATGCCTACGATGCTGGTGCCCGTAAGATGTTCTGGCGCCAGATGGACGAGAATCTCTATACGAAATATAACAAAAATGGTGTAGCTGGTGTGGATGCCTGGTGGATGGATGCTTCAGAACCCAATGTTCGCGACTGTACTCCAATGTGGTATCGTAAGGCACTCAGTGGTCCTACAGCCCTTGGCACTTCAACCGAGTATTTCAATGCGTATTCTACAGTGAATGCTGATGCTATCTACAATGGACAGCGCAGTGTGTGGAAGGGTAAAGACAACGAGCCTCGCGTATTCCTGCTAACCCGAAGCGGCTTTGCCGGTGAACAGCGTTTCTCTACAGCAACATGGAGTGGTGATATCGGTACCCGTTGGGAAGATATGCGTGCCCAGATGACGGCAGGTCTGAATTACTCAATGTCAGGGGTTCCTTTCTGGGGCATGGACCAAGGTGGTTTCTGTGTAGAGAATCGTTATGTGGCTGCCCAGCAGTTGTTTGATCGCACGGGTCAGGAGAATGAAGACCTGAAGGAATGGCGTGAGCTGCAGACCCGTTGGAATCAGTTCGGTGCCTTTATTCCACTTTTCCGTGCCCATGGACAATGGCCTTTGCGTGAGATATGGAATATTGCTCCTGACAATCATCCTGCTTATAAGTCGTTCGTTTACTATGATAAATTGCGCTATCGTCTGATGCCTTACATCTATTCAATGGCTGGATGGGCTCATTTCAAGGACTATACGCTGATGCGTGCCTTGGTGATGGACTTTAACGGTGACAAGCAGGTAGAGAATATCGGTAACCAGTGGATGTTCGGTCCTGCACTGATGGCTTGTCCCGTCGGTTATTACAAGGCTCGTAACCGTAGCGTGTACTTCCCACAGCAGTGTGGATGGTATAATCTCTATACGGGCGAATATATTCAAGGAGGACAGACGCTCATTGTAGATGCTCCTTACGAGTGTATTCCTGTCTATGTCCGTGAGGGTGCTATCATTCCCTTTGGTCCTGAGATGGAGTGGAGTGACGAAAAACCGGCAGAACTCATCAATCTCTATGTCTATGCTGGTAAGGATGGAGAATTCCAACTTTATGAGGACGAAGGCGTGAACTATAATTACGAGAAGGGCCGTTATGCCACTATTGATATCACGTATGATGATGCTTCCCGTACTGTGAAGATTGGTGCACGCAAGGGACAGTTCCCTGGTATGCTGAAGCAGCGCCGTTTCAATGTGGTCCTGATTTCCAAGGATGCTCCCAAAGCGCTCAATCTTGACAACCCAGAGGGGAAACTGGTGCAGTATAATGGTAAAGAAGTCAGTGTGAAGCTCTGAATAATAGAACCCTAAATACATGACGCTTATGAAGAAAAAATGGAAAATTCTGGAGAATAGGGCAGTGCTGCAAGTCTTGACATGGTTGGGCATTGGCTCCACCTCACTCATCTTCATGGCATGCTACGGACCGGCTCCACGCAATTACCAGGTGGTGGAGGAGGAAGACTCAACCGTAGTGATGGTTGGTGATAGTGTCGTGATGGCTGTCGATGCAGCTGCTGATGTGGCTGCCACCGATTCCAAAGCTGAGGCTAAGTAAAACGCATGGCTATGAAGGCAACCCCACTGGCCCTTAAGAAGAAACTCGCCTTGGAACTTTGGCGAAAACGTGAACAGAACATGCTGCAGGAACATCCCCTGCAGCAACTGTTTTGGGAGTGTACGCTGCGCTGTAATCTCCGTTGCAGACATTGTGGCAGTGACTGCAAGACCCTTGCAGACCGTCAGGACATGCCCAAAGAAGACTTCCTGCGGGTTCTTGACAGTGTAGCGCGGCGATGCAATCCCCATCAAGTGTTCGTGGTTGTATCTGGTGGTGAGCCCTTGATGCGTGAAGACTTGGAGGAGTGTTGTTCTGCCATCTATGCGAAAGGATTTCCATGGGGAATGGTTACCAATGGTCTGTTACTTTCAGCCGAGCGTCTGGAGCGCCTGTTGAAGGCGGGTATGCATTCTATTACCATTAGTCTTGATGGGCTGGAGGATGACCACAACTGGATGCGAGGTCATCCGCATAGCTTTCAGCGTGTTGATGAGGCCATCTCCATGTTGGTTCGGTTGCCGCAGGTATCCTTCGATATAGTGACGTGTGTTAATCAGCGTAACTACCCCAAGCTTCCAGAGCTTCGTGACTATCTGATAGCAAAAGGTGTCCGTCATTGGCGTATCTTTACTGTTTTCCCAGTAGGCCGTGCGGCTCATGATCCGGAATTGCAGCTATCAGATGAGGAGTTCAAAGGCGTCTTCGAGTTTATCCGTTCAACCAGGCGCGAAGGCAATATCGGGCTAAATTACGGTTGTGAGGGATTCCTGGGCAATTACGAGGGCGAAGTGCGCGACCATCTCTTCACCTGTCAGGCTGGTGTGACCATTGGCTCCGTCTTGATTGACGGTTCTATTTCAGCATGTACCAGTATTCGCAGTGACTATCACCAAGGTAATATCTATCACGATGACTTTATGGATGTTTGGGAGCGTCGTTTCCTCCCTTACAGGAACCATGAATGGATGCGCCGTGACCAGTGTGCCGACTGCTCTTATTTCCGCTATTGTCAAGGCAATGGCATGCATCTGCGTGACGGCGATGGCGGTCTGTTGTTGTGTCATGTAAAGCGGCTGAACAGTACCGAGTAAAAATTGTGGGTATTTTTTTACTTGTTTTGCTTCTTTTTATAGAATAAAAGATGTATCTTTGCAATCATGAAACTGAAATACCTATTACTAACCTTCCTTGCAGCTACCCAGACGGTGGTGATGCAAGCCTCAAATAAGACAGACTATAAGGAATCGAAGGAATTTGTGACTCTTCGAGACTCAGTGCATCATGCTTTCAATAATGACGACAGCATCCGTTTCTTTAAGGCTGTCAAACAATTGGAGGAATACCTGCTAAAGCAAGATGACATGCACGCCTATTATACGCAGCGTTGCAATGAAATCGTCTTTGAACTGAACAGACAGCGTATATTCGAGGCTTATAAGTTGGCCACTCAGTTGTCCAGAGAACTGACGGAGAAGAAACTCGACAAGGAGATGTATATGGCCATCAATATGATGGGACATGTATATAACTATAGTGGTGACAAAGCCAGTGCCAAGCAGTGCTTCTGGGAGGTGATACGCCGTATGGAGCAGGAAGGGTACAGGGAGAGTCAGCCACCTATTTACATGAATCTGGTGAATATCCTGATGGACGAAAACCCGCAGGAAGCCTTGCGCTTGATTGACCAGGCAGCATCCATAGCCCAAGAGACTTCACCCGAGCGGTTGTTCGATATTGAGACACGCCGCACCCTGGCTTATTACCTGATGGGTGATAAGCAGCGGTTCCTGGAGGGCTATCAAGCCTACCGCGAAGGAGTGGCTAAGGGCTATTCCTCAGTTCATGGCCGCAGCTTGGAAGTCTATTATCAGGCCACCCTTGGAAATATTGACGAGGCGATTCGCTTAGCAGGAGAAAGTTCGGAGAACCCTCACGAGACGCAAGCGGAAATATTTGCGGGGGCAGGCAGGTGGCAAGAGGCTTTTGAAGCCCTTAAGAAAGGTACTGCCGAGACCGACTCCATCAACAGCCTGTTGCTGAGCAGTTCGATGCAGGGTATTCAGAACGAATTAAAGGCCTATGAGACAGAGCGCCAGGCTTTCAGGCATTGGGTCTATGCCCTTGCATTTATCATCATCCTCCTCCTGTTGTTGGCGCTGGCATTTGTGTATATTGTCCAGATGAGGCGGCGTCATTGGCGCGAGATGGAAAAAGCCTACCAGCGAGTGCTGGAGTCCGACAAGATGAAGACAGCCTTCATCCAGAATGTCAGTCACGAAGTGCGCACGCCGCTGAATATCATCAGTGGTTATGCTCAGGTGATAGCCGATCCCGACTACGATATCACTCCTTATGAACGTAAGCGCATGGCTAACACCATGATGGACAATACGTATGTCATTACGACCATGATAGACGAGGTGCTGGAAATTTCACTCAGTGAATCAGCCGGTTTGGAGCACGACCTGACCAGTTATCCCTGTAACGATCTCCTGCGCCGGTTGCTGGAAGAATTTAAGAAGATGGTTGGCGACAGTCCCATTACGATACAGTATGAGAGTGCATTGGACGATCAGTTCACTATCTCCACCAACGAGGGTATCATGCGTCGTATTATCCATCCATTGCTCGACAATGCGGTCAAGAACACAACAGCTGGACAGGTGACACTGCGGTGTTCCAGCACGCCCGATAACCTGGTAATTCAGGTGGAGGACACCGGACGTGGCATTCCTGCTAATCAGGCAGAACATATCTTTGAGCGTTTTGTCAAATTGGATTCCTTCAAGGAAGGTATGGGACTCGGACTGACTTTCAGCCGTGCCATGACAACCCGATTAGGCGGTAATGTACGTCTTGATACATCGTACGCTGGACCGGGCGCTCGCTTTGAAGTAACAATTCCGTTGGTACATCAACAATAATAAGTATCTTAGACATGAAAAAAACATTGGTTCTGCTGGTGGTTCTTTTGACAGCCACTTTTGCTTTGCACGCCAGGCAACGTGATAATTTCGACGCGGGATGGCGCTTCGTTTTGGGTGATTCTGCTCAGATGGCTAGTCTGACATATAATGACAGCCACTGGCGACTGCTTAATCTGCCACACGACTGGGCTATAGAAGGCGATTTCCTCGCGTCTAATCCGTCAGGAGCTGGAGGAGGTGCCTTGCCTGGAGGTGTAGGCTGGTATCGTAAGCATTTTAAATTAGACTGCGAGGCAGTACCGGAAGACTGCTATTTCATCGAGTTTGATGGCGTTTACATGAATGCAACGGTCTATGTGAACGGGCAGAAGGTTGGTAACCGACCTTATGGCTATAGCTCTTTCGAATATGAAATCACTCAATATCTGCGACCTGGCGAGAACGTGATTGCTGTGCGTGTTGACAATAGCGATCAACCTAATTCCCGTTGGTATTCAGGTTGTGGCATCTACCGCCATGTGTGGTTTATCCGGACTAACAAGACGCATGTGGAACATTGGGGAGTGTATGTCCAAACGGATGCCAAAACAGGCAAGGTTAAGGTTGATGTGGCTGTTCAGGGCACTGATTTCAAAGTGAAGAACACCATGTTTGATGCCGATGGCAAAGAGGTAGGACTGAAAGTGAAAAAGCCCCGTATGTGGTCTACGACTGATCCGTATATATATAAGGTAAGAACCCAAGTACTGCAAAAGGGAAAAGTGGTTGATGAGGTCTGGACTAATACCGGCTTCCGTGACTTCCGTTTCGATGCACAGACGGGTTTTTGGCTGAACGGAAAAAATATGAAACTGAATGGCGTTTGTGAACACCATGACTTTGGCTGTTTAGGTGCTGTCATCAACGAGGATGCCATGCATCGCAAGCTCTCCAAACTGAAGGCGATGGGAGTCAACGCCATTCGTTCCAGTCATAATCCTCCAGCCCCTGAGTTGCTGAATATGTGCGACACCATGGGTCTTATTGTTATGGACGAGTCGTTCGATATGTGGCGCCGTCGCAAGACTCAGAACGACTATGCCCGTTTCTTTGACGAGTGGCATGAGCGTGATTTGAGCGATTTGATACTGCGCGACCGTAATCACCCCAGTATCTTGATGTGGTCTATCGGCAATGAGGTATTGGAACAGTGGTCCAGTGCGGATGCTGATACACTGACTCTGGAGCAGGCTAATCTCATACTGAATGCAGGTCACGATGCTTCTACACTGGCAAAGGACGGTGAGATGAGTGTGCAGACCCTGTTGGCAGAGCATCTTGCTGATATCGTGCATCGCTACGATACCACGCGTCCTATCACGGCAGGCTGTAATGAGCCCTCACCAGGCAACCATTTGTTCAAAGGCAAAGCGCTTGACATCATCGGTTTTAACTATCATCATGAGTGGATCAAGGATGTTCCGAAGAACTTCCCCAATCGTCCTTTCATCATGACGGAGAGTGTCAGTGCACTGCAAACTACAGGGTTCTACAAGATGCCCTCCGACCAGATTTACAAGGCTCCGCAGGAGTGGTGGCTGCCCTACACAGACCCTTCAATGATGTGTTCGGCTTACGACAATATGCATGCTTCGTGGTCAACTACTCATGAACAGAATTGGGACGTGGTGAAGCACACACCGTATTGTGGCGGACAGTTTATCTGGACAGGATTCGACTATATCGGCGAACCGACACCATACGGATTCCCTGCCCGTAGCAGCTATTTCGGTATTATCGACTTGGCAGGTCAGCCCAAGGATGTCTATTACATGTATCAGAGCGAATGGACTGAAAAACCGGTACTCCACCTTTTCCCGCACTGGAATTGGTTGGATGGACAGGAAATAGATATGTGGTGTTATTATAACCAAGCCGATGAGGTGGAACTCTTCATCAACGGCAAATCACAAGGCGTGCGTGCCAAGAAGGACAGTCATCAGTATCATGTAATGTGGCGTGTCAAGTTCGAGCCCGGTGAAGTGAAGGCAGTGGCTCGCAAGGATGGAAAAACCGTGCGCGAACAGGTAATCAAAACGGCTGGTCAACCCGACCATATCCAACTGTCTGTGGACTATCAGGGTAAGAACACGACATGGGTGAAAGCCACCGTTGTGGATAAAGATGGCAACCGTTGTCCTTGGGCAGAGAATCAGGTGTTCTTTGACACCGATGCTACTATCATCGGTGTGGACAATGGAAGTCAGTTCTCCATGGAGCGTTTCAAGGATGATAAGCGTAAGGCATTCTTCGGGCGTTGTTTCGTAGTTCTTAATGGTCATGGTACCCTGACCGCTAAAGCAATAGGATTGAAATCAAATACTATCAAACTATGAGAAAGTTTTTCTATATTTTAGGATTCATGGGCTTCTCGCTGTGTGCCGAGGCTCAGTTGCAAACTTCTGCAGGAATCCAGTACCTCCAGTGTATGCCTAAAGACCAATCGGCAGATTTCTCTGACTTGAGTAACACCTATTTTCTGGCTGATTCGTTGGTGTCGTTTGATACAGCGAAAGGTGAGGGTAAACTGAATTGGAAGCGTTATCGCTTGTCTCCGCGTCAGGCTTTCAACCTCAATGGCTACTGGCCTGTGCGGATGCATACCCTTGACTTCCCCGACACTGAATACGATAATGACCCCAATCTTTCTTTTAAGATTGATTTTGTGAGTCCCCGCTGTGTACGAATCCGTTTGGCTACTTCGCCTATTGAGGCTCCGCGTAAGGACAGCGAAAGTATCATGCTGGCAGGGGCAGTGCCTTCGTCTTCTGCTTGGCGGTTGGTTAGCAACAATAATATTGTTGCATACAAGACTGAATATGGCTCCATTGAGATACGGAAATATCCGTGGCGTATTGTGCTGAAGGATAAGAACGGGAAAATCATGACGCAGACCCGTCATCTCATTGATAATGACTCCTCACAGGTAAAACTGCTTCCCTTCTCATTTATCAAGCGTGGTTCCGACAACTCGCGCAGCATCAATCCCGTGCTGACCATCGCTCCCGGTGAGCGCATCTATGGTTGTGGTGAATCCTTCGGTGCTTTGAATAAAGTGGGGCAGAAGGTGCAAATCATGGTTACCGACCCTCAGGGACCTGAGACCGACGGACAGTACAAGCCCGTTCCGTTCTTCTTCTCGAACCGTGGCTATGGTGTGTTCCTGCATACCTCAGCCCCCATCACCGCCGATTTCGGTGCATCTTATATCGGAGCAGACAGGTTGTTCATGGCTGATGAGCAGTTGGATATGTTCGTCTTCTTTGGCGAACCAAAAGATATCCTCAACGAATATACCAACATCACGGGCAAGTCGCCCATGTTGCCCCTTTGGACGTTCGGCACGTGGATGAGTCGTATCACGTATTTCTCGCAGGAGGAAGGTCTTGAGATAGCCAAGCAACTGCGTCAGCACAAGATTCCAAGTGATGTCATTCATTTCGATACTGGATGGTTCGGAGTTGACTGGCAGTGCGACTACGAGTTTGCCAAGGATCGCTTCAAAGACCCCAAGGGCATGCTCGACCAGATGAAGCGCGACGGCTTCCACACCTGTCTGTGGCAGTTGCCTTACTTCACTCCCAAGAACCGCTTCTTCCGTGAGATTGTTGACGGAGGTATGGCTGTTAAGAATGCAGCAGGCAGTCTGCCCTACGAGGATGCAGTACTCGACTTCACCAACCCGAAGACCGTCAGTTGGTATCAGTCGAAGATTGAAGGACTCATGAAGTTAGGCGTTGCCACAATCAAGTGCGACTTCGGCGAAGCAGCCCCGTACGATGGTTTCTACTATAACGGATGTGGTGGACTCTATGAACATAACCTTTATCCCGTTCGTTACAACAAAGCCCTTTGGGAGCAGGTAGAGCGCTCGCATCCAGGCGAGGGCGTCATCTGGGCTCGCAGTGCATGGGCTGGTTCGCAGCGTTATGCCCTCCATTGGGGTGGCGATGCAGCTACCACCAATACAGGTATGCTGGGCGACCTCCGTGGCGGGTTGTCATTCGGACTCAGCGGCTTCTCTTTCTGGAGTCACGACATGGGTGGTTTCGTGACGGCATCGCCCGAAGACATCTATCGCCGTTGGCTGCCCTTTGGCTTCCTGTCGAGCCATACGCGTGCTCATGGAGCACCTCCCACCGAGCCATGGCTTATCAGCGAGAGCTTTACGAAGGCTTTCCGTCAGGCTGCCGAGATGAAATATAAACTCATGCCATACGTCTATGCACAGGCTAAGGACTGTACCGAGCGCGGACTGCCAATGGTACGTGCCTTGTTGGTGGAATTCCCCGACGACCCAGGTGCATGGCTCGTAGAGGACGAGTATATGTTCGGCTCCCAAATACTTGTTGCCCCCTTGTTGGAGAGTGGCAACAGCCGCACCTGCTATCTGCCTCGTGGCAAGTGGATTGACTATCAGAGCGGCAAGGTCTATGAGGGTGGCTACCAGACCATTGAGGTGGGCGAGATTCCATGTGTCATCCTCGTTCGTGATGGTAGTCTCATTCCACATGTACCCCTTGCTCAGCGTACTGACCAGATACAATGGGACAAGGTAGAGTGGAAGGCATATAAAGCCGATGCAAAGAAATGCACAGGTTTGCTCTATAAGCCTGGCGATAGTCAGATACAAACCATCGAGCAATGACCAAAGAGGGGACTGTCCTGTTGAGTGTCAGTGCGGCGATGCATCTGTTGGTGGACGGGCTTTGCCTGTGTTGCCTCTACTTGACAGTGTCTTCTTTTATTACGAATGGTATTCTTTCTGTCTTCCTGCTTTATAATATTCTGGCGTTCATGAGTCAGCCGTTGACAGGAATGATGGTCGACAGACTAACTCATAGGCACTGGCTGCTGCTGTGGTCGTTGGTGTTATTGACCCTCGGTGTACTGGTGTCACTGTCGCTTCCTCTGTGGACGTTTTCGTCATCCCTCTGCCTTATCGTTGCAGTCCTGTTGGGAATCGGTAATTCGCTATTTCATGTGTGGGGCGGCAAGCAGGTGGTATTAACCACCAATAATGACATCAAGGCATTGGGTGTGTTCGTATCGACGGGGGCGTTGGGACTTGCTGTTTCCGTTGTGTTCTTCTCATGGTCCCTGTTATGTTTTTTCCTGCTGGCTCTCTGTCTGCTGGCATCGACCTATCTGCATGTTGAAGGCAGGATGAAGGAAGGCGTCTTACAGGGAGAAGCGTCTAACATTCGACATTTCTCACTGACCTTTGTTCTCTTGTCTGTTGTGGCTATCATGGTTATTGTTGGCTTCCGTTCCTATGTTGGGGAGACTTTTTCGTCCCCTCTTGTCAAGAACAGTGCCGTTATCTTGCTGATAGGTTTTGTTTCCATGATGGGCAAGATGCTTGGCGGATGGCTGGTGCGCTGGATGGGGATGATTACCGCAGTGATAGTAATACTGCTGACAGTTGCCTGCTGCATAGCGTTCCGCCATGTCGATGATGTCATACTTCTGTTGGGTTTGTTGGCAATCAACTGCACGATGCCCATCACGCTCTATCTGTCCAATGTCGTACTCAAGGGACATGAGGGACTGTCTTTCGGACTGCTTGCTGCAGCCTTGATACCTGGATATCTGTTAGCCACCCTATAAAACAGCCTATGATATGGATTGATATACTGTTGTTCGCACTGCTTCCGACCATCATCATCGAGTTGGCAGTACTGCGCTTCCTTCGTGAGCGGAGGAAGAAGGTGTTGTTGGGCTCTGTTGTTATGAACATCCTTACCAATATTCCACTCAACATCCTTGCTTACTATATCCTCCAAGATCTCCTCCTTTTGTTAATATTCGAGGTGGTGGTTATCATCTTGGAGGCACTCGGCTATGCAATTCTGATACGTCAATGGAAGCAGGCCTTCATCTATAGTTTCCTTTGCAATTCCATCAGTTTCCTGACGGGCTTGCTCGTTTATTTGTTATCTTGTTAATTTTAAAAATATTTGCGTATGATGAATCTTTTAGACATTATCTGGGAACCCCCTCGTCACCCGAAAATCATTCAGAGTCCTGACACCGTAGATACTGTTGCCCATGTCGACAGTGTCATAGTACAGAAAATGGACGTCGCTCCCCCTCCCACCATCATAGACACACTTACTAGCGGTGATACGTGGGTGGTTGTCATCGTTGCTATTGCCTTGTGTGCCTGTATTTATATGGCATATACCTACCGCCGTTCTCATAAATAATTTTGACGGATTTTCGAAAAACACCTACCTAGTCCCAATTCCTTTATTTATCAGCATTTCAGCCATGTTTAGGTAGGAGGGTAGGTGTTTTTGCGAAATTGATAAATTTTCTCAATTTGAAAAAAACGTGTTTTTGAGGTGAAAGTAGCCTCTTTTCGACCCGTTTGTGGCTTACAAACGACTCGTTTGAACGTTACATTCACCCTGTTTGTAACGTTCAAACTTTTTATGTCATTCTTCTTTTGAAAAACTTGTGACTTTCGGGAATAATCTATATATTTGCAAAGACAACTTAAAACTATAGCGTATGAATACAATTTCGAGGATGATGATGACTGTAGTGCTGCTGATGGTGGCGCTGACAGCGAGTGCACAGGAAGTGACGAAAGGTATTGTTAAGTCTGGTAATAATAAGGTGGAGATGTCTTACTCCTTTGAGGGCGGTAAGGTAACGAAACAATATAGTGGTACTGGCAGTGCAAGTTATACGTATGAGGTTGAAGAGGAAGCAACATTGAAGTTCTCTTGCAGCAAGATTAAGGGGACAGAAAGCCTACGTATTGTAATAGACGGAAAAGATACCAAAGGTAAAAGTTCCGCCTCAATGAACTATCAGGTTCCTAAAGGAAAAAATAGTTTTAATGTGAGGCTTGAAGGTACTACTGAGGATGATGATGATAATGGTGAATACATCATTCTTCCAAGCGCTATTGATGATGAGGATGATTTTAGTGACCTCGTAGTGGAAATCACGTGCAAAGTGAAGAAACCAAAACAAAAGAAAACCTTTAAGGTGGAAAATGTAAAAAAATATCTTTATCCCCATTGCCATCAAAAAGATAGTAAAATCAGGTTCAACGACTTATATGGAGAGGTTAGTATTCGTTGTAATGATGAAGATGATGATGCCTATGAATATGCCGAACTTGATATGGAGATCTTCGAGAATGACAGAATAAGAACAAAGGAGGAATCAGGTGCTATCTTAGGATTAGAGGATATGAGTACCTATGTCATCAAGCCTGAAAGCACTCTTATAATTCATACGGAGGAAGGCAATACGTCCAAATTGGAGATGTTAGTTGGAAGTATGATTGTCAACATCAAAAAGATAATAGAGGGAAAATCATTGGAAGTAGAGATGAATCAATGTGTTACTTCTATCAATGGTACCATCGTTGCTTTTGAGCAGAAAGGAAAGGAGTCCAATGTTTGGCTGATGGCAGGCGCTGTAAGCGTCAAGAGCAAGAAGACTGGAAAGGTAACGAAGTTGCAGCCTGGTCAGCGAAGCATTACTGGTACGAATGGCGTGGTACAGGTGAAGTCATTCAATATCGAAGAGGGTGCCAAGAAATTCGGCATTAAGATGAGCGACATCAACAACCACTATAGCAACAAGACTACAAATACCAAAACGACGTCAACCACTAAAACTGCCCCAGGCAAATATGCCCGTTATGGTGTGAAGTGTGGTATTGTGAAGCGTGTCGAGGCGACTGCCAAGGAGCGTACCTATACTACTACATGGTTTGACGACTACGGCCGTTTGGAGCGTATTGAGAATACCAAGAAAGAGACGAAGAGCGGTAGCAATTGGGTAAGTGCAGCCAATTATAAGTTCGTTACCATCATCAAGGACGACAAGCAGTATCGTCTTGATCCTAATCGTAAGCGTGGTACATCCTATTCCCTCAGTACTATAACCAACTTCATAGACCCCAACCTGAAACTGGTAAAGGGCTATGGTGTGCAGAAGACGAATGGCAAGGCAACAGTAGATAATCGTCAGTGTGATGTGTTCAAGGGCAAAGAGCCAAAACTCGCTGGCGATGCTACCGTTGAGCACTATGTATGGCAGGGCATTCCACTGAAGAGCGTGGAGAAGGCTCCTGATGGTACAACTACCACGACACTGCAATCGATAGAGTTGCCCAATAGCATAGATGCCTCTAAGTTCGAGATTCCGAAAGGATATACAGTGAAGTAACAATAAAGCCTGAGCGATTGCCCAGGCTTTTTGTCTTTAGTCCTTTGACCTTATTTATAGCATTCGAAAATCTTGTCGACTGTATCGCGATTCATCTTCGGCGAGAGGAGACTGACAATCCAAACGACGGGGAAGCCGCCAACCATGGCGATGGCTCCGCAGTTAATGGGATTGATAGGATTGCCTAAAAGCATGTTAATCACTGTCAGACCAACGCCCCATATGAAACAAGCCCAGACGCTGGCAGGAGTAACACCACGCCAGTAGAGACCAAGCATGAACGGTGCAAGGAAGGCACCAGCCAGTGCACCCCACGAGATACCCATCAACTGGGCGATGAACGTCGGGGGATTGAGGGCTATCAACAGCGAAATAGCGATAAAGAACATGATAAGCACACGCATCACTACGACCTTACGACGCTCATATTTCTCAGCGACGATATCGTCGATGGTTCCGTCCTCTACCTCTCCTGGCAGTGACTTCTTGTCGCGATAGATAAGGTCGAGTGTCATCGTTGAAGAGGAGGTGAGTACCAGCGATGCCAGTGTTGACATAGAAGCCGACAGTACCAACAACACTACGAGGGCGATGAGTACGTTGGGCAGAGTGACAAGCATGGCAGGCACGATAGAGTCGAAGGCAATCTTGCCTGTTGCTTCATTAATCACAGGATCATAGAGACGACCGAAACCACCGAGGAAGTAGCAGCCGCCAGCCACGATGAATGCGAAGATAGTAGAGATAATAGTACCACGCTTGATAGCACTCTCGTCAGTGATCGAATAGAACTTACCCACCATCTGCGGCAGTCCCATCGTGCCCAGTGAAGTCAGGATGACTACACCCAATAATCCCCAGGGGTCAGGACCGAACCATGACGCGAAGCCGCCATTCACAGCAGGGTCGGCATCGGAGGGAATCTGTGCCAGTTTTTCGACTGCTGCAGTCAGACCGCCCTGGGCATTGAGTACGGCGAGGATAACAGCCGTGATGCCGAAGAGCATGATGATGCCCTGGATGAAGTCGTTCATAGCTGTTGCCTTATATCCACCTATGATAACATAGATGGCTGTCAGGATGGACATGATGATGACGCAATACTCGTAGGGAATGTCGAAACCCATCTCGAACAGTCGGGAAATGCCGCTATAGACGCCGGCTGTGTAGGGAATGAGGAATACAAAGGCTATGATGGAGGCTACCACGCGCAGTCCCTGGTCGTTAAAACGTGTTCCGAAGAAATCGGGCATGGTGCGCGACTCGATGTGCTGGGTCATCAGCTTAGTGCGGCGACCCAGGATGAGCCACGCCAGCAACGAACCGATAACGGCATTTCCTACTCCAATCCATGTGGAGGAAAGACCGTAACGCCATCCGAACTGTCCGGCATAGCCCACGAAGACCACTGCCGAGAAATAACTTGTACCATAGGCAAAGGCTGTCAGCCATGGACCAACAGCACGACCGCCCAGAACGAAACCATCTACACTGCTTGCCTGTTTGCGTGAATAGACGCCCACGCCTATCATCACGGCAAAAAAGATGATAGTCAGAAGTATCTTGATAATCATAACGATATATTATTTTTTCTTTTTGGAATAATCGAGGCGAACCTGCATCTGTGCCATGATTTGGTTGCAGGCGCCATGGGTGAAGGTGCCGTTCAATACATAAGCACTCTTGTAAACATACTGCACTTGGAAGCGGCACTTCTTGAAGAACCAGTATTGCAAGCCGGCTATTACCTTGTGCTGATCCATATGCTGGCTGGTGTTGAAATTGAAGAAGTCGTACGACCCTACAAACTCCAGACTTTTATACAGGGGAATGGAGCCTGTGATGTATCCACCACGACTGGTGGCACTTCCGTCCTTTCCCTCCAGATATTCTCCGTGCAGATTGAAATCTTTCGACTTATAGTCAAAACCTAAAGTCCAGCGGTTACGTTTATAGTTGTCACCCTCTTTGATGTCAGGATTATAAGGCGAGTTGGCAATGGCATGTCCACGTCCTATCTGTCCTGTAGCCACGAGGTTGAGTCCTTTTACGGGGCGGTATTCCAGTCGCCCGATGAAGTCCTTCTCCCTGTTGCCGTCTTTCTTGTTGATACCCTGTCCGTTCATGACCTGTGCTTCATAACGGAATTTGCCGTCATTGGTCTCGCCGTAGAGGGAGAGTCCCAGGTCACGTCCATACTGCACCCCCATCAGCGGGTCGCTGCCACATCCCGTCAGGAAGGTAACACCCTCTGAATATACGTCAATAGCCTCCATGGAAGTAGGGGATAGGGGATTTTCAAGAGATACGCCGTTCTTAAACTGTCCAAGGCGAACGGTCAAGGCTTTATTGTTGGTAATGCGAAAATCAGTGTAATACTCCTGTACGACGCTTGAAAAGTCGTGCATAAACAGGAACGACCATCTGTCGGTAATTTGGGCATTAGCCCAGAAAAGAATACGTTTGAGCTCAAAAGTTCCTTTGTCGTCACCGTTTTGGTGAGTGTAGTTGAAGCCTCCCTGTGCGTATCCATGCAGTTCGATACGGTCGGAAGCGTCTTTCAACCAGTCTGTCACCTCCTTCTGATCCTCACGTTGACCCATGGCTGCAGTGCTGCTGAAAGCAGCGAGGGCTACGGCCAATAAAGCCTCCTTAAAGAATTGTTTTCTCATCTTGTTTAATTTTTTAATTGGTAAATAATTAATATTTCGAAATTATTTATAATTCCTAATGCGAGCATCAATACCGCTTCCAGCCAAAAACATAGTGACTTTGCGGATGGGAGTGTCGTTATAGTGATAGGGGAACAGCACCTTCGGCTTGATGACTTTGGCTGCTTTTACCAACTGTTCCGGTGTCATGGTGTATGGCTGGTTGCATGGCAGGAAGGCAATGTCAATATCCTTCAGTTCAGCCATCTCAGGAATGTCTTCCGTATCTCCTGCTACATAGATACGCAGGTCTTCGATGGTCAGAATATAGCCGTTGTCACGTCCTTTGGGATGGAATTTCTCACGTCCAGGAGTTGTATTATATGCTGGCACTGCCTCTACGGTTATATCATCACACACTTCAGCTTTGTCTCCATTACTCATGGCATAGCCGCTACCCCATTGCGCATATACATTATTATTAGTATAGACAACCGTGTAGTTCCTTCTGAGTTCCGTCAAAGCCATGGAATCAAAATGGTCAAAGTGCTCATGCGTTACGAAGATGTAGTTGGCTTTGGGCCATGAGGTGAAATCAGTCTGTGGTTCCAGGCGAGTCACGGGGTCGAAGTAAATCACCTTTCCGTCATATTCCATCATGATACTGGCATGTTTGATACATGTGATTTTCAGTGTTTTACCCGATGCCGTTTTGAAGGTATCCGTCTCGCGTTGTTGTGCCCAGCACCCAATAGCAAAGCACATGATAAGTGTTATAAGATTTAGTTTTTTCATTGCTTAAAAGTTTTGTACTTTTGATTCGGCGACAAAGTTATGAAAAAAAGCGCAAACTTGTAAACGTTTACGCAAGAAATTTGTCATAAAATGGTTCAATGTACTCTTCTTTTTTGTACTTTTGTCTCCCGAAAACAGAAAGAAGCAATTTGCAAGAGATATAATAACAAACAACTACTAATTCAAATCGGAGATGGGGCCATGCGTGATGCGTGGCCCTTTCTACTTGTTAATAAATCTAAAACAATATTATATAATATGTAAAATTCAAGGCGATAGGGTAGAATATAGCAACTATTTGTTATCTTTGTGTGACATAATTATAGATTAAATAACCAATAACTGTAAAATATGAAACAAGATGAAACTTTCGTAAGGGGGGGAAATAATCCCTACGCACGTTCCCGTGGCGGTCAGCGCACAGGCAGTGAAACTTATATTCCTGGTATGAACGACGTTACTCCAGGTAGTGTTCCTTCTCAAGCATCTCCTCAGGCAAAGCCTAATACACCTGTTGTTGGATTCTTGTATTCCATTTCCCGCAAGGGCATTGGTGAGTATTGGCCTCTTCATCTGGGAACCAATACCATAGGTCGTTCAGAGGATAATGATATTTGTTTGAAAGAAATGTCGGTTTCCAGTAAGCATGCTACTTTGAGCATCAAGCAGATGAAGAGTACTCACAAATTGATTGCCAGCATCCGCGATACAGGTTCTAAGACCGGAATGTTCCTCAATGACGAGGAGTTGGACTATGAAAACCATACCTGTAAGGCCAACGATATCATCACCGTGGGTTCAAGCTATAAACTTTTGCTCATCCTCATTGATGCAGAAGAGTATGGACTTTCTGTTGCTGAGGGCTTTGTTGAAGACAAACAGAGTACTGAAGATGACTTCGGATTCCAGCCCCAGGGCGGTTTTGGTGATGCTACCCAGAGTAAATTCCGTCCATATAGTGCTGATAACAGAAATGTCGATACAGGAACAGTTGACCTGAGTGGAGCTGGTTTTGAGGAGCCAGGTGGTACAGAAATGATGTAATACTAATCTATTTGAAAGCATGCCTTTAATTTATATACAAGGAGAAAACGAGAAAAAGAAGCATATACACTATGAGGTAGATCCAGAGTTACCATCGCTTGGTGAAGGTGGAATGGGTCAGGTGCTGAAAGGCGTCATGGTGAACGAAACCAATGGTGTTCGACGTGATGTAGCTATCAAGTTCCTGTTCGAGGATTTGCCGGCTCATGCCATCGAACGTGCCAAGCGAGAAGCCTCTATTCAGATTCATAACGAGAATCTGGTGGAGATGTTTGGTTTTATCGAGGTGATAGAAAATCCTGACGGGCCACGTCCCATCAAGCGCTACCATGTAGTCAGTGAACTTCTGCAGGGTGTGATGCTCTTTGACTTGCTGAATGGTAAGACGACGGATAAGAACGGCAAAGAGGTACCCTTTGCTCAAGAGCTCTATTCGCAATATCAGAACGACCGGTTCGGCTTTGCTGCCTTTATGGTGAAAAATATTTTGTCTGGTTTGATGGCTCTGCATGACAAAGGCTATATTCATCGCGACTTGGACCCGAGCAATGTCATGATTACCACTGACGGAAAAGTGAAAATCATCGATTTCGGTATTGCTAAACGGCTTGACAATCTGAATACACAGGACCAGCAACTCACCAGTACGGGTCAGTTTATCGGTAAGGCAGCCTATGCTGCTCCCGAACTTGTATTGGGTGATGTCCATCATCAAGACAAGACAACGGATATCTATGCCGTTGGTATTATGCTTTTCCAGTTTATCACAGGTACCATGCCTTTCGAAGGTACAATGGCCGAATTAATCAAGAAACAGCTCAACGAGAAGATACCTCTCAAGATGATTCCCTACAAGGCTGTTCGTAATATCGTTGCTAAGGCAACAGCCAAGAAACAGGCGGATCGTTACCAGTCAGCTACGGAGATGCGTGTCGATGTAGAACATCTGTCGAAGGCAGATGCAGTTCCTTCCGCTACGAGTGCCGGCGAGATAGTTGCCAGTATCACTGATGTGAAAAAAGGTAAGGGTAAACTGATTGGTATTGTTGCAGCTGCTGTAGTGGTAATAGGTGTCGGTTTGGGAATTGCCTTGAGTGGAGATTCTGACAAACCTGTTCCAAAAGAGCAGACCGCAGTAGCTGCGGTAGCTGCTGCTCCAGAAGCTCGTGATGCGGGTAAGTTGACAATAGAGGCTATTGAAAAAATGTCATCTCCCGCCACCGTGAACGAAGGCGTTAATCTGCTGACGGAGATAGCCACCAAGTATGGCGATAAAAAAGAAGCTGCCGATGGCATTGCTCTGCTGGCTGCTCTGACACAACCGTCGGATATTGAAAATACCACCGAACAGATTAAGTCACTCCGTGAAGCTACAGCCAATGATATTTTCCGTGATGTCGAAAAGGCTCATGCTTATGCCGAGCAAGCCGTCAAGACAAATCCACAGAGTTACAAGGCACTTTATGAGTTGGCTACCGACTATCTGGGTGGTGAGGCCAGAATGAAAAAGGATCCTGACTATCAAAAAGCCCAGCAGCTGTTTACCGATGGTCTGAAGTATGCCCAAACCAGTGGCGACAAGGAGTACATAGAACTCTTCACTGGTCGTCTTGAACTGTTAAAGGGGCTACTTGAAGAGTAGTATTTATAAGAAGTGTAATATGCCAGGACAGGTCACCAAAAAGGGAAATATCATCTATCTGAATGCCTATGGACATTGGTATCAGTATGATGAGTCGCAGGCTCCGTTAGGGGCGGGCGCCATGGGTGTGGTGTATCTTGGCCAGAACTGTCAGACGCGTGAACCTGTAGCTGTAAAACGGGTGGTTGACCGCTACGCCAACAATCCTGAGATTCGTCGCAGAGCGCATCAGGAAGCGGATTTAATGTTCAGTCATCCCAACTTGGTGGAAATGCTGGGCTGTTGTGAGGTTGCTCCTGGTCAAGGACCTATCTTCATTATCAGTCGTTATGTACGAGGCGAAAACATTGATAAGTTTATCAATTCGCACGTTCGTCCATTGCCTAATGCAGAGCACCGCATCTGTGAACTTTTCCTGCCTGTACTTGATGCCTTGGCATATATCCATACGAAAGGAATCATTCATATGGATATCAAACCTTCCAACATCATGATGGAACAGGGACGGAATGTGCGACTGATGGATCTTGGTATTGCTGATGTATCAGAAACAATCAATAGCTCTACGTCAGGCATGATGGGAACTCCTAAATATGCAGCCCCCGAACAATTCTCCGATGTAGCCAGCAAACCACAGCTCACGTCTGCCACAGATATCTATGAGGCAGGTATTACACTCTATGAACTCATCACCAATCAGAATCCTTTTTCTGCGTCAACGGTGGCAGAAGCGAAGGCTCTTCATCATGGAATGATACTGCCAAAGGTACAAGGAATTTCTGATAGCGTCTTCGAGGTTACACGCAAAGCTACTGCCATTCGTCCTGACGAGCGTTACCAGAGTGCCAACGAAATGAAACAGGCTCTCCGGGAAGCTCTTCCGCCTCGTAATTTTTCTAAGTTTGACCGTTTCCTTTCTGGAATATTTAAGAAATAACAATCATTATGAATGCAATAAAGACATCCATGCCTTTTGCAGGCTATTGGGATACCCGACAAGGAGGCCGTCCGGAGAATCAAGACTCCTGTGGTTTTATTGATACTGACAAGGGACTCATAGCCGTGGTCTGTGATGGAATGGGAGGAGGTCCTGGCGGGCAGTTGGCCTCCACTATCGCTGTTCAGAAGATAGTGGAGTATGTGGTCGGTGCCCCTCAAGACATGCCGCGTACTGAAATGGTGGCTCAGGCTATAGAATATGCCCATCAGGCTATATTAGCTAAAACTGCCGAACAGCCTGCCCTGCGTGGTATGGGCTCTACAGCAACCGTTGTCCTCATCAATGGGCAGTCGGCCATTCTGGGGCATGTGGGTGATAGTCGTATCTACCAGTTCCGTCGCGGTAAAAAGATTTTCCGTACCGCCGACCATTCGATGGTGGGCGACTTGGTGCGTAATGGTACGTTGACGGAAGAACAGGCCCGACTGTCATCCCAATCGAATATTATCACCAAAGCCTTGGGCAGCAAACTGACCAATCTGGCTGAGGTGACCGAACGTCCTTACGAGAAGGGTGACCGTTTTATGCTTTGTACAGATGGAATCTGGGGAGCCATGCCAGAAGCGGACCTCATTAAGAGGGTAGCCAAGACACCCTCTCTCTCAGGGGCTGTCGATGGTACCGTATTGACCGTTGAGGATATTGGACGTAAGAGTGGTAATAACCACGACAACCTGACCATTGCATTATTAGAAACCAAACAAGATTCGTTACTGAAAGAGAAAATGAGCAAGACAACATTACGTATTTTAATTGCATTGGCAGCCGTGTGCCTGCTGAGCATCATCTTGAACTTCGTGTTGATTTGGCAGACGCCTGAAGGAACGCACGACGGTGAGGTCGAGGCATTGTTGATGGAGAATGCACGACGTGGTGAGCGCATCCGTGCCCTTGAGGACTCCATCAATGTGTTGTTGGGCAATGTAGCCACCTCTAAGCAGGAAGCTGCCGATGCCACACTGCAGGTAGCTAAGAAAAAAGAAAGCGCTGCAGAGAAGGCAAAGAGTGAAGCCGAGCAGAAGGCTAAGGAAGCTAAGGAAGCTGCCGACCAAGCCAAAGCTGCCGCCGACCAAGCTAAGGCAGCTGCCGATGCCATCCAGAAGTCGCGCAGCGACGTTATCGCGCAACTCACCAAAATCAAGGACATGCAGGAGAGCCCTCAGCGCAAGCAGATGCGCACAGTCGTGGTTGAGTCACTGAAGGTGCTGGCCTCTAAGGATGTTAAGAATAAATCGGTCTATGATGGTGTCCGAGAAAAGTTGAGTAATAAGGTGGCAGCCGAAAATACCGATATGAGTAAGGGGCATTACAATATCCTAATTAAGAATCTTCAATCTATTAAATAAACCCTGTTAGCCTATGAAGACAATAACAATAGGAAGAGGCGAAGGCTGCCACATCTATATCGATGATGAGTTGATGAGCCGGCGTCATGCTATCATCAAGATTCCTACCTTCGGGGGTATGGAGATTGTGGACATGAGTAAGAATGGAACCTTTGTCAATGGTGTCCGTCTGCGCCCCAATGTGCCATTCCCTGTTAAACGTACGGATGTGGTAAATTTTGCCGATGTCGCCCAACTAGACTGGTCGCAGGTGCCCGATCCGATGAAGTATTATAAACTGGGAGCCGCCATTGTGGGTGGTCTCGTAGTCCTTCTGTTGGCCTTTTTCTTGTTGAAGAATCTATTAAGTACTTCTGAAGAGCCCTCTCCCAAACCCGCTACAGAACAAATACAGCAATCTGCTACTCCAATTGGGCAACAGACAAAGCCTGTTGTTGAGGAACCTGCTCAGGAGCAGGACGAAAGCAAAGCGGAGCCTCAGAGTCCTGCTGCTACAGAAGGTCAGGAGGCTCAATCAGATACCTACGATCCTGTTAAAGAGTTCAATAAGGCAGTCCAAGCTAGTAAGGATAGACGGGAAGCCGAAGAGCGTGCTCGCCAGCAGAAAGCCAGGGAACAGAAAGCCAAGGAGCAGAAAGCAAAAGAGCAGCAACAGAAGGAACAACAGCAAAAGGAGCAACAGAAAGAACAACAAAAACAGCCTGACAGTCAGAAGCAGGAAGACGGTAAACCTTCTGATGGAGGTTCTTCTGGTAAGAAAGAGTATAAACCCGAAATGATATAACTTAAAACTGATAAATATATGAAAATTATTAAGATTGGTAGTTCGCAATCATGCGACCTCGTATTGGACAGCCAATACGTCAGCAGTTTACATGCAGAGATGACGATTCTTGACGACGGGCAGATTATCCTTGAAGACAAGAACAGTAAGAATGGTACAACCGTAGGCAACAAGAAACTGGAGCCCGGTCGTGAAACGAATGTACAGCGTGGCGATCGTATTTCCTTTGCTGATGTACCGTTGGTATGGGCCAAGGTGCCTGTAGCCGAAAAGTTGACAGCCTATAAGTCTGTCTATAACATCGGCTCTAACTATCGCAACGAAATTATCCTGAACAGTCAGACGGTCAGTCGCTTCCATGCTTCTGTCCGTGTGGGTAAGGATGGTAAGGTATATATTCATGATAATGGTAGCCGCAATGGTACGATGGTAAATGGTGTGAAGATAGCCGCCAACAAGGATGTTCGTATCAAGAAGGGCGATAACATTGTTTGTGGTACGGAGGATGTTACCGATCAGATTTTGGCTGTCATGCCTAAGTCAAACACCACCTTGATTTATGCTATTGCTGGCGCAGCCTGTCTGCTCGTCCTCTTGGGCATCATTTATGCCGTATGGCCAAAGGGAAGCGAAGAACCACCTACAGCTTTTGTAAGCGACAGTACGGCTGTTGCGTCATCCACTCCTTCTAATATCTCACCGGAGAAATATCGTAATACAGTGGTGTTTGTGGGTGCACAGTATCACTACATCGCAGAGTTCGAAGATAATCCGATACCTGAAGTTTGGGATGGTAAGATTGAGGACATCGGAAAACTTGAGGAGACCAATACCATCCGCCCTTATACTGCAACGGCATTTTTCCTCGACCGCAATGGTTATATGGGAACTAATCGCCATGTGGCAGTACCTTGGGAATATCGCTCAAAGCAAGAAGACAATCTGATTCGTGAACTGATAGAGTATCGTATAGAATTGATGCGCCGCACTTGTATGTTGATGTTGACAAATGATGAGAGATTAACTGCAAGCGATAAACTTGGCAGAGACTTTTCTAGAGACATGATGAATAAATTTATCCGGACAGAATTTGGAAAGGCCATAGTCGCCCATATTACTAAATTTGGCGTAGCAGGAGGAGCAGAGTTGAATAAAATTGTCAGCCGCTTGAACAGAAGCCGTTACACGATTACAGGTGCTATCGACTATATCATCGTAGGTTATGCCGGACGCAACTATACTCACCTCGATGAGTTCCAGCGTTGTGATGTCATTTCAGACTCAAAAGATCCTGATATCGATGTCGCTTTGCTCCAGTTGAACGACAAGAAGACACCAGATCATGTAGAGTTGGTATTCAGTCCTTCTCAGTTCGAGACCGATCGTTTGGTTCCTTTGAAGGATAAACTCTACACCATAGGCTATCCTGCAGGTTTGAACTGGGCACTTGACAAGAAGGCCAAAGCATTGGAGCCCAGCATTAAGGAAACTAAGTGCAGCAAAGAGCCCAGTAAGTACGACTTCGAACTCCAAGAGTCTTCAGTTGGCGGTAGCAGCGGATCACCTATTTTCAATGAGGCTGGTCATCTGGTTGGTGTTCTGTGGGGTGGTACCAGCATTGCAGGTGGTTTCACCAAAGCCATGCATGCTAAGTATCTAAAGAAATTATGTGACGAAGAGGGTGTAAAGTAATGAATATTCAGAAAAGTCTTCTATTATTAATAATGTGTCTTGCCCTGCCATTAGTGGGGCAAGCACAGTCTGCTCACTGGGCCATCACGCCCACTTATCAGTCGGTAACTCCCTTTGCCCCAGGCTTGTTCAAGGTGAAAACCTATGCCAGTGTGGGTATTTGCGATGCAGACGAAAAGTGGGTAGTGTCATTGGCTATGGACTCCATTACCAATATCGTCAATGGTTATGCCTTTGCGCTCACCAAGTCGAAAGATAAGTACCGTATTGCCTATATTATTCGTGATAATGGTACTCGTGAGGCTGTGAAGGAGGAAGTTTATGCGGGTGAATATCTTTTCTTCAATGAAGAGCGTTGTCCTGTGACGAATAAAAAAGGGAAGTATGGTTATATTAATCCATCAGGTGCATTAGTTGTGGATTGTGACTATTCTTCTGCCCTGCCGTTCATCAACGGACGAGCGCTGGTAACCAAGGAAAAAGGTGGATTTGCCGGACTGCTCAAGAAAGGTAAAGCTAAAGTCTTTGAGATTGACCTCCAAGGTAAAGCCCGTGAGGTCAGCCAAATCGATCCTTCAGCACTGAACCCTAGTTATACAGGTTTGATGAGTGCAACCTATACCCCCAATCCAGACCCGTCCTATCAACGTTTCTCCGATGATAAGGAATATGGTTACAGAAAGGGTAATCGTATTATTCTTCCCACTCAGTTTGAGTCAGCTGGCAGTGTTTCCGATGATTGTGCCATTGTGATGGTAAATCATCTGTTTGGCGTTGTTCGTTTTAATGCTGCTGAAGTTGATTGCAAGGTCAGTGAGTCTGGAGGTCATCTGAAGGCGCAGGCAACCCTTCCTGGTGTATGGGAAAACAAGGTAGCCAGTATTGCTCGCGAAGTTGGTGGCGCCTCTCGCAAAGAGTTTGAGATGGTTGGCACTGGATTGGAACGTACACTCGATGTCACCATTCACAAAGAGAGTGGCAAGAAGGTCTATGAGCTGGTATGCAACAAACTGGTACTCTGGCGCAGTGTTAATAAAACCGGAGGTGACGGAGGCAACGATGATGATAAGGGAGGTGCTTCAGGAGGCATTTCTGTCAGCGTACCGGCAAGTGTTAAGGCCAATGCTAAGAATGTTTGTTCTGTACCCATCAAGGTCGTCAACCGAGGAAATTCTGCTCGCACTATTTCCATTAAGCTAAGCACAGGACAGAGCAGTTCCATCAAACTGGCTGCAGGTAAGTCTGGTACTGTAACCGTCAAAGTTCCTGTCACTAAGAACACATCATGTAAGATTACTGCTTCGGGCGGTGGAGCCTCCAGTTCATGCTCAACCTCACTCAAAGCAGCACTGGTATTATAACATATGGTTATAGAACCTATAGCGTATTTCCACTCTCCGTTCACGTCAAAGTTTGGCGTGCCACGGCAGAGTGGAATTGTGTCCGAACTGAAAGGCACCATCGTTTTTTCACGTGAATATTCCAATTCTGAAGCTCTGCGCGGTCTGGATGATTATGATTATCTATGGCTGATTTGGGGCTTCTCTGAAAATGCTGACGCTCCAAAGCATGCTACAGTCCGGCCTCCTCTGTTGGGAGGCAACGAGCGGGTAGGGGTGTGGGCTACGCGTTCCTCTTTCCGACCTAACAACTTGGCCCTGTCGTCTGTCCGTATTCATGCCATTCATCCAGAAGTACCGAGTATCGAGGTTTTGGGCGCCGATTTGATGGATGGTACACCGATTTATGACATTAAGCCCTATCTGGCTTATGTCGATAGCCATCCTGAGGCGCGTGGAGGGTTTACCGATACCCATCAGTGGAACGAGTTGAAGGTGGAGGTTCCATCGCACCTCCGTTCTCGCTTTTCCGATGAAGATTGGCAGGTAGTTATCAAAACCCTATCTCTGGACCCGCGTCCGCATTATCATAATGATGAGGCTCGTCAGTATGGCATGCCATTCATGGGGCATGATATCCTTTTCACAGTTTCAGGTGAAGTGCTGACCGTTATAGATGTGGTATAGTTCTATTTTAGGAGCAAAACAATAAAAAAGTGGCGAAAAATTTGGATTGTTGAAGAATAATCCATATATTTGCAGTTTCTAACCCGTGTAAATAGCGAAGATTAATATGTCACTGTGGTTGCTTATATTATTTGTTATTGTACTGTCAGGGCTCGTCTTAGCGCTTTGGTACATTGTAAAGCTGAGGCATCGTATATGCGAGACTTCTAAGTCTGAGCGTATGAAACTGGCTTTCTTACACAATATCAATAACGAAATACATGTTCCCTTGAAGTCTGTTGCAGACTTAGCTAATACGATAGCCAAAGACAATTTGTATCTTTCTAAGAACGAGAAGCGTAATATTGCCGACCAGTTGGTTTATCACTCCAATCTGATTTCCACGTTGGTTGACGAAATCATCATGTTCTCAGATAACAATAAGGATGGTCGTCAGCTGCACATCGAGTCATTCAGTCCCAATGCCCTTTGTCGCCGTTGTTTAGAGGGTAATGCGCTCAGTATCTATCATCGGCAGGCAGTGAAACTGAATTTCAAACGCGAGTTGAACGATGAATTCTTTGTCAAGAACGACCGTCATCTCATTGAACTGATTCTCAACAAACTGATTCTCAATGCCTGTCGCTTTACCGAAGTGGGTGAGGTGGTGGTTGGCTGTAATCTCAGTGAGAATACGGGCAGTCTGACTATTTTCGTGGAAGATACGGGTGTTGGTGTTCCTGAGAACCGCCGCAACAACTTGTTCTCATGGTTTGAAAGTCCCGACGACATCCAAGACGATGTGGAGATAGACCTGAGTATCTGTCGGCGTGTAGCCCAGAAGATTGGCGGTGAACTGATTATGGACGAAAATTATCAGCGCAGAGGTACCCGCTTCGTACTTATTGTTCCTCTTCGTTGATGGCGTCGTCCATCCTGTCTAAACGGTCTCTCCAAAGGTATTTTCGCGTCTCGTGCACAATGATGCCACTCAGTGCCAGGATGGATATCAAGTTTGGTATCGCCATCAGTGCATTCATACAGTCTGCCAGATTCCATACCACTCCCAGTTGCATCACACTGCCAATGAAAACCACGATGATAAACGCCAGTCTGTAAGGTCTTACCCATGCTCTGCCTTTCAGGTATTCCATGCCTTTCTCGCCATAGTAGCACCAGCCCAGGATGGTGGAGAAAGCAAAAGTCAGCAAACCGAATGTGAGCAATGGCTTGCCTACCACCGGAATCTTTGAGAATGCCATGTGTGTCAGTGCGGCTCCGTTGCTGAAGTCTATATCAGGGAAGTGCAGCACACTGCTCACAATCACGATACCCGTAATGGCGCAGATGACCACCGTGTCCCAGAACGTACCGCTACTCGACACCAGTGCTTGTCTAACAGGATTGCGCGTCTGTGCAGCAGCAGCTACAATAGGAGCCGAACCCAGTCCTGATTCGTTGCTGAACAGTCCGCGAGCGATACCGAAGCGGGCAGCCATCATCACCGATGTACCTACGAAACCGCCTCCTGCTGCATGCGGACTGAAAGCCGACTGGCATATCAGTTGAATGGCTGGCCATACATAATCGATGTTTACCCAGATGATATACAGACAGCCCACGATATAGAAAAGTGCCATCATCGGGACGAGTGTGGAACAGACGCGGGCTATGCTCTTTACACCGCCCAGCACCACCAGTCCAGTCAGTACGGCTACTACCGCTCCCGTGATATAAGGTGAAATGTTGTAGCCCTCATAGACTACCGTAGCGATGGCGTTCGCCTGCACCGAATTACCAATGCCGAAGGCAGCAACGGCTGTAAACAAGGCAAACAATACCGCCAGCCATTTCCATCCCAGTCCGTATTCCAGCGCGTACATCGGGCCACCGATGATTTTACCGTCTGCCTTTTTATGACGATACTTGATGGCCAGCAGTCCTTCTGCATATTTGGTGGAAATGCCAAACACACCCGTCAGCCAGCACCATAGCACGGCTCCCGGTCCGCCCAGTGCAATAGCCGTAGCCACACCGACAATATTGCCAGTACCGATGGTAGCTGCCAGAGCCGTTGCCAGCGATGCAAACTGCGAGACATCGCCGGTAGCCTGTTTGTCGCGCTTGACGGAGAGTCGTATGGCTTTGAAAATATATCGTTGCGGAAAGCGCAACAGAATTGTCAGATAGATGTGGGTACCCAGTAGTAGTATAACCATGGGCCATCCCCACAGCCATCCGCTGATGTCAGTCAGTAAGTCGTTCAAATAATCCATCATGTTTTTTAGTCTTTGTATTGTATCTTAACATGTTTGAATCCCATTCCTTGCATCACCTGGCGCACCTGAGCATCGCCGTTCACCCGGGCTGCCTCCAGGTTCTGGGGTGTCAGTCCGCGTTGCAACATACGCTGATAGGCGCGTCGCATCATGGCTTCGCGGTCTTTGGGCGACCACGATCCGCTCTCAAAGAAACTCTTCGTGCGCGCTTCGTCTATGAAGTCTTTGTCCAATAAGGCTATTTGTGGCAGCATGATGTTCAGCGTGTCGCCGTTTGTGCTAATCCATCCAGACTTCACCTGTTTCAGGTTGATGCCCAGTCGCATCGTACCATAATAGATTCTCACCAGATGGTCGTCACTGAAGATGCCCTTGCGGATGGTGTCCACCATTTCTTCATCACTGATAGACAGAAATTCCCATTCGCCTATGGCTTTGATGCTCTGTATCTGTTCGGGAGTGATGTCTATTCGCTGGTCTGCCGTTATTTCCACCCGACTGTTTCTCACGTCACGCCATATCCATCCCACCAGTATCACCAGCAGGACGATGCCAACGGCATAGAGTGATAATATGCCTTTACTTCCTTTTCGCATTTTCAATATTCATTTATCAGCGACTGGATATCATTCAACCCATACTCCTTGCGGAATTGGATAATAATGTCTTTCTCTTCGTAACCCATTTGTGCAATGAGTGGCACCAGTACGCGGGCTGCATTCTCCTGTGCCGTGGGGATGATGCCCAACTGCGGAATGGTCTCGATAATCGCCGCCCGTCCCTGTTGCTCGTAGTTGGTCATTTCGGCATCGGTGAAGTGCGAACGCACCAGTCCTACGTATTCCTTGATATTCTTTTGGTCAATCTTCGAACTGGTCATCACCACCTGTGGGTCGGGCAGGGTTATGATGATTTTTCCATCTTCGCGTTCCACATTCTTTTCCGAAAACTGGCTCATGTCGATATATGCCTTCAGTGTGGCATCCATCGGTATGGCTATCTTGCGGTCGCCCAACGGCATGGGGATGTCAAAGTTCTGCGATAGCACCGAACCCTTCAGACGTATCACGTCGTCGTGGGTCACTATCTTGTGAATCTTATACTCGGTAGTGTAGATGCGCGAGCACTGCTGAATCTGGGTTACCAGCACAGGCAGTGAGTCGGTAGTCACCGTCGTCTCAACTTCCTGCTGTTGTGCTTCTTGACTGCAACTGCAACAAAGTGCAAGAGAAAAGAGTATTGTGTTTACAATTCTCGACATTTTGTATTCTATTTGACTGCAAAGATAGTTAAAATATATCAAAATGCTGTGTTTTCTGCATTTTTTTTGTCCTTTCATTAAACTTTTTGATTTGATTCACGTCATAAAGACGATTTAAGGACTTAACAAAGAGCAAATGACACTCTCAACCAAGTTATACAAAAACAGTTTTAGTGAAGAAGACATCATAGTGATTTAGGTTAACATAGTGTTTTTTCATGCGGGGGCAAGCGTGCCCCCATTTTTTTGCCCGTCTTCTTCAGTGTGAACTAATAGGTGTATAGTTTGATGTGCAGAATCTTCCACTCGCCACATGCGATGTGTGCATGTCGGCCCTGGTGGTTCTGGTCACCATTATGCCGACGTATGTATTTTAATTTGCCATTGGCATCGATGCTCACTTCGTCAATGAAACCGATACCGATGCGGGGGGCAAAGCTGACCACCACACCATTGCCTGCCAACAGATATTCATCGTCGGCAATTTTCTTCAGCACTGCTCCGCCTTCAGGCCATACGCTGCCGTCTTTGGCACGAGGATCCCAGGGTAGAGTGAAGTAATGCCTGCAAGTGATGGTAGTATTCCCATCCTTGATGATGCGTTCCTTGTCTTGCTGGTCGAAGAGGAGACCATAACTGGAGGTAAAAGCTGTGAACGAGTTGATTTGGCGCATCAGTTCATAAGCTTTCGTGATGTTTTCTGTCACTTCAGGCGTAGCCTCGTCAATAGCAAAGGGCGAGAAGCCCAAAGCCTGATGCTTTCCAAAGGCATAAAGCGCCCGTACACCACTGTTCTCGCAACAGCTTGTCTCGGGAATAAAGAGCCGGTTGTTTGGCAAGGCATACTGGTCTGCCCAACTCTTAAAACCACTATCGTAGATGTCGGGAGCCAGCATCGCCAACTGTGGAGCCCCTGCCTGCCAAAGGTCTATCAGATGAGCCAGTGGACCAGCCGAGGGATATTGTCCGGGTTGGCGCCCCCTGCTGTTCATGGCTGCATTCACGTAAAGAGGTATCTGGGTATGTCGCCGAGCCGTCTGGCAGAGTCTGCCCACATATTTAGCATAATAGTATGCCATGAATATCTCGTCCGTATAGACATCATCGCCGAAAACATCTTTCCATGCTTTTGCGCTAAGAGACTTGATGCGTGCTTTTAGCCAAGGATGAAGCGAATCCTTATTCTTTTTCAGATAGGTAATCAGTTCTTGGGGAACTCCCTGCTGATAAATCTTTTCTGCCAGTGGCGAGTGGTCGCGTGCCGACTCCAACATACCTATCTCATTCTCTACCTGCAGCATCGTCACCACATCCTGAGCAGTTGTGGCGATGTGTTTCACCAGCGCCTCAAAAGCACGATTGTCGGCACGGAATACTTCTTCCGAGAAACAACTGGCTATCTCCAGCAGTTTGCCATCCTCCGTGCAGGCTCGTGGAAAGCGCTTCGTGTCTTTCTTAAACCATAGAGGCGCATAGCATGACATCGAGTTCTTCCAAGCCCCAAACCATAGGAACACTATTTTCAGCCCATTCTCCCTTGCCCGTTCTGTAGTACGGTCGATGAGGGTGAAGTCGAATTTGGCTTCTTCCGGCTCTATGAATTCCCAGTAGGCTGGCACCAAGACGGTGTTCAGTCCCAGTGTTTTCATGCGGGGTATCACCTCGTCGATATCCGCCACCGAAGTCACTGCCGAATTACTCAGTTCGCCCCCCAGTATCAGCTCCGCCTTCTGGGCTGCCAGATGCATGGTTGCCATCAAAACGCTAATGATTAGTAATGCTCGTTTCATATGTTTAAGTTTTAAATTGATGATGCGAAGATACTATTTTCCTTGGAGGAAAGAGTCACGTCGCAAAAATGCTAACGCTGCCAACCTTGCATCTTGTATATTTTCTCGCAGAGTTTTGTTTCCTTGTTGGTGGCTGTATTATGATGCCAAACTTCAACGCGAACGGCATAGAAATCGCCCCAATCACCTTCGTAAACAGTAAACACATGATAGCCCCCAACGGGTCTGAACTCCGTGTGATTCTTGACTGCTGTTTTTGTCTTTAAGGCAATGCGATCTTCTGAAAGTGGGATATTCTCAGTAGCCTCAAAGCATTTCAAATAAATATAGCCATCAGAAAGCGCGGTAGAGAAATACTGGAACTCGTAAATACCAGGCTGAAACTCATCGTGAATACGTAGCCAATTAGTAGTATCAGTACTGTCAATATCATCCATGCAGAACGACTCTTTCGTTAGATTGCATGTCATATTGGCTGGTATGGGATGTTCTTTGCCAAAAGGATCGGAATAATCAGAATGAGCCCAAAGAAAAAACATCAAACAGAAAAAGAGGATGATGCTGCATAGCCCACTCATTAAAATGCCCAAGAAAATAAGAAATCTCTTTTTTAATAACGACACAATACCAGCTATGGCAAGAAGGCATGTCGCTAAAATAAAAAACACCACAACCACATCGTCAATAAGTGGCGGCCTGTTGACTTGGTAATATTCTAAAAACGTTTCTATACCTATCAGTACCAGGCATACTACGGCATACACCCACCAGTATTTCAAGAATCTTCCTATCATTTTATAATTAGCACTGATAAAAGTCACTCTACTCTCTTAAAGGTCATTTTAGTCTTGTTGGCACCTTTTACAACAAGTTCTTGCCCATTGTTAGAGAGAATTGTTAACTTACTCTCTCCCGATAAGAGCGGGATATTACCAGGATTCTCTCCTATCTCTTTATCCATTTTCTTCTGTAACATCTTTATTAGCATTTGTTTCATCTCCGGATCCCCATTGATTTGTTCAGCCATCTCGCCCTTTGCCTCCAAATCGTCAATCTTTACTTTTGTCTTTTTGGGACTGATATTGAAATCTACGACATTGTCTTTCAGTGTATAAGTAGCATCCAAATTGATGGTAAGTTTGATACTGAACTCTTTTTCATCAATCAAGGTCTGAATATTCATTTCTAATTTGGGAGAGTTGAAGATGAGGTAGAAATCACCTGCCAATTCTTTTTCCGTAATCTTGGTAACCCATTTCCCATCCAGACTCTGTGCCTGCACGCTCCAAGCCGTCATCAGCAAGAGAGCAATAGATAATAACTTTTTCATCATTTTCACGTTTTTAATTTAAATAACAATGTTAACATAACCGTATTTATCTTGTACCCCTTCCGTAACAATATTTGCACTGACCAGTACCACTACATTGTTGACATTCCATTATGCCTCCTGAAACTCCATAATTTCCAGGATATCGTTTTTCTCCCCCTGGTTGTGCAGTAACGGTATAAGTAGCAACAATTTTCAATCCAACTTGACCATTTACAACCGCATCGCATACTAGATTAACAGATTCAAATTTTACATATTGTGCGCTTGTGCTAATCGAAAAAAACGATAGAAATAATAAAAACAAATTAGTGGCTTTCATCATAATTCTCTTGGCTTTAGTTAGTAAATTATGTCGCAAAGATAAAGATTATTTCTCTATTTAGCAAATAAAAATAAAGAAAATTATGCGTTGGAGGTTGTAAGGGGGCTGAAATCCGATCTGAGCACATGAGGCTGACTCTGTGAATGTTACATATCGCCTGACCAGCCATGGCCCAGGTCCCAGTGCTCGTCGTAAACAAACTCGAAATACGGGAGAGAAAACTCTTCCTCAATCATGGCTGTCAGTTCATTTAGTATCGGTTCTGCCCAATGGCCTACCAGGACAATGAATTTGTCAATGTTCCATGCTACGCGACCTCGTGGAATCTGTGTATAATCGCCCTTGAACTTTGTTTCTTCATGCTTGGCTTGCGCCTTGAAGTAAAAACCATATAAATGTCTTAGCAAGCTCTAGGCAAGGACTTAGCAAGGAGTAGGCAAGGAGTAGGCAAGCTCAAGCAAGCTATTTGAGCTTGCCTATAGCTTGCTAAGAGTGTGGTATCTCCTCTATTAGTGCGATGTTTACCCCGGTCTCCCCATACGTGAGTAAGCCCACAAGTAGTCAACTAAAATCGTTAAACTATATAGGGGGCTATAGAAGTTTTTTGTTTCTTTATTTGGAAGTATCGGGAATTATTTCTATTTTTGCACAAGATAATTAATTTAAAAACCAAAAAGACATGAAGAAATCAACATTCCTTATTCCATTCCTGTTTTGTGCACTGATGGCAGGGGCACAGGACTTTCAAACAGAGATAGCATTGGTTGAAGTACCCGACTTCAACGGTAAGACATTGACAAAGGCTCCTGTTGGCAAGGGCAAGACATTGCAACTGGCACGCACCAAATATTCAAGACCACTGGACAGTTATACGGAACTGGCATTGCCCTCGCTTAGACTGGGGAATATCATCGGACATCCTACACTGGGGTGGGACGATACTGATTTCAAGATTCCCGAAGGTGTGCCTGAAGTGTATGACTCGGAATGGACATTGAACGATGTGTTTACCGATGGTGACTTCCCTGTAGCCACGTACGGTCGTACGCCCAATGACGAAAAACTGCCTTGGGGTCAGACGGAACGAGAAATTTCGCGTCGTGGCAGAGACCCTCATCTGATTATGCTCCTGGACCCCACGAAGGAGGTGAAGAAGGTCTATAACACACGCGAACTCACTTTTCCTCCGCAGGAAAACAACCGTCATTCAGTGGAATGGGCCGTTGTGAAAGATGGCGTATTGTATTTCTCTGTGACCTGTGGCGTGGCACCAAGTAAGAACTCTAAGGGCTACTATCTTGTGGCTGTGGATATCAATACCGATAAGACACTTTGGATGAGTAAGCCACGAACCGTTACCTCTGGCAACTTCCTGATTGTTGAAAACTCCATCGTCTGTGGTATGGGTGGTTCAGGTATTCCTGATTATATTTATGTACTGAACCGTTATACGGGGGTGAAGACGCAAGAGTACTGGATACCAACAGCCGCCTATTGGTTTGCTATCGGTGAAGACCAGAATCTCTATGTTACCCTCTACGACAAGCACATGTCGTTCAAGATGATTAAATAGGAGGTTCCTGCGCCAAGATTAAGATATTATTACAAACGGGCCAAAAACAGGGGAATAATTTGGCGGTTTGATCACTTCTTCGTACCTTTGCCCCCATGACAGAACAGAAATATACAGGACTGACGGAGGAGGAAGTGCTCAGAAGTAGGGCGGAGTATGGTAGGAACGTTTTTACCGAACCGGAACGGACGCCCTTGTGGAAACGTTTTTTGGAGAAATTCTCCGACCCCTTAATCATCATACTATTGGTGGCAGGAGTGTTGTCGGTTGCCATCTCTTTCTATGAGTATTTCTCACTCGGACTGGACACAACAGTGTTCTTCGAACCAGTGGGTATCTTTATAGCCATCTTCCTGGCTACGGGGATGGCTTTTCTTTTTGAAGTTAAAGCCGACAGGGAGTTTGCCATTCTGAATCAGGTGAACGACGAAGAACCGGTGATAGTCATCCGGAACGGACGCCGGCAACAGGTTCCGAAGTGCGATGTGGTGGTAGGCGACATAGTGCTGTTGGCTACTGGCGACGAGATAGCAGCCGACGGACTGTTGCTGGAGTCGGTGTCTATGCAGGTGGACGAATCGACGCTGACAGGTGAGCCGATTTGCCATAAGAGTGAGCGCGAGGAGGATTTTGACCAAGAGGCTACTTTCCCCACCAACCTGGTGCTGAAGGGCACTAAGGTGATGGAGGGACATGGCGTGTTCCGTGTCCGTACCGTGGGTGATGCCACAGAAAACGGCAAAGTGTATGAAGCCGCCAAGATAGACGACAGCATTAAAACGCCACTCAACGAACAGTTAGACCGTCTGGGTCTGTTGATAGCACGCATGAGTTACGGCATCGCCTTCCTCGTGATAGTGGGTAGGGTGCTCATGTTCTTCCTCAATTACGATTTCGAGTGGATACACTTCATCACCTATCTGTTGCAGACCATCATGATAGCCGTCACACTGATAGTGGTAGCCGTACCAGAGGGATTGCCCATGGCCGTCACCCTCAGTCTCGCCTATAGCATGCGCCGTATGTTGAAGACCCATAATCTGGTGCGTAAGATGCATGCCTGTGAAACGATGGGTGCTACCACCGTGATTTGTACGGATAAGACAGGCACGCTGACGCAGAATCAGATGCACGTCTATGAAGCCCGTTTCGAAGACCAGCCTCAGGAGTTGGTTCAGGAGAGCATAGCCGTGAATACGACAGCTACTTTGCAATTAGAGAATGGTGGACGCCCCAGTGTATTGGGTAATCCCACGGAGGGTGCCCTGTTGCTTTGGTTGCATAATCAGGGTATCGACTATCGTGCCCTGAAAGACGAGGTGACGGTAGAAACGGAATTGCCCTTTTCGACCGAACGCAAGATGATGGCTGTGGTCGTGAAAGGAAAGAAGGGCAGACGCCTGTATGTGAAAGGAGCTTCGGAAATACTGGCATCCTACTGCCATATCACCCAGGAACATCTACAGGAGGTGCAACAGCAATTGCTGGGCTATCAGCAACAGGGTATGCGTACCTTGGGCTTTGCCTATAAACTACTGGCTGACGGAGAACAACCTATTGTAGATCAACAACTGGTTGTCAAGGACATGACTTTTCAGGGAATTGTCGCCATTTCCGACCCCGTTCGTCCGGATGTGCCCGATGCCGTCCGGGAGTGTCTGGATGCAGGTATTGCCGTTAAGATCGTAACAGGCGATACGGCAGCTACGGCTCGCGAGATAGCCCGACAAGTGGGACTTTGGACAGAAGGCGATGGCGAGCGACAGATGATTACTGGAACCGAGTTTGCCGCATTGAGTGATGAGGAATTGCTGGAAAGAGTGGTGGACTTGAAAGTGATAGCCCGTGCCCGTCCGATGGATAAGAAACGACTGGTGGAAGCCCTGCAGAAGTTGGGACAGGTCGTAGCAGTAACTGGTGACGGAACCAATGATGCACCAGCCCTGAAAGCTGCTCATGTCGGTCTTTCGATGGGCGATGGTACATCCGTTGCCAAGGAAGCCTCCGACATCACCATTATCGACAATTCGTTCAGCAGTATCGGTCGCGCTGTAATGTGGGGCCGTTCGCTCTACAGGAACATCCAACGCTTCATCCTGTTCCAAATGACCGTCAATGTAGCAGCCTGTCTGATCGTTCTGGTGGGTGCCTTTATGGGAACCGAAGTCCCCTTGACCGTCACCCAGATGTTGTGGGTCAATCTGATTATGGATACTTTTGCAGCGATGGCACTTGCCTCCCTGCCACCCACAGAGACCGTGATGAAGGAGCAACCACGCGACAGACGGAAGTTTATTATCGACAGAAGTATGACTTGGCAGATACTCACCGTAGGACTGCTGTTCTTTGTGGTATTGCTACACATATTATATAAATATGAGCATAACGGATGGTCGCTCTACGAACAGAGTCTCTTCTTCACCATCTTCGTCATGCTCCAGTTCTGGAATATGTTCAATGCCCGTGCCTTTGCCACTGGCGAGAGTGCTCTCAAAATTAAGGGTTGCAAAGGCTTCGTGTTCATTGCCCAACTCATCTTTGTCGGTCAAATTCTCATCGTCACACTGGGCGGACGGATGTTCAATGTCACCCCACTGTCACTTCGCGACTGGATCATCATTATCGGTGCCACTTCCTTTGTGCTGTGGATAGGCGAAGCACTGCGATGGCTGAAAAAACATCGCTAACTCTTTGGTATATGAGAGAAAAATATTAACTTTGCAGCATCATACAAACGAAAACAGATGAAAACAAACAGAATCTTGATGGCCTTGACGGGATGCTTGGTGCTGACCTTGATGGCTTGTGGCGGTAAGAAACAGAGTGACGTTATTATTACGGAACGTGTGGAAGCACAGAAACCACAGGGACCTGTCAGTCTGCAACCTTATGATGACAGTCGTGATGTCAATTGGATAGGTAAGAAATATCATGTGAATATCCATCGCCAACCCAGCGACTCGCTGCCTAAGGTCAAGGACGAGATGGGTCAGGAGTTTGTTGACAACCTCATCACCATGGAGGTGTTGCGCTCGGACGGCTCAAGATTCTATAGCCGGAAGTTTACGAAGAAAGACTTCGAAAAGTATCTGGATGATGACTATCGTGCTACAGGTATTCTGGAGGGCTTTGTGTTTGATAAAGCCGATGGCGACTGGTTGGAATTTGCAGCCAGTGTATGTCATCCCCAGACGGACGAATATATTCCTTTGATAGTACGTCTGTCACGCATGGGCGAACTGACCATTCAGCGCGACAGTCAGATGGATACCAACGCTATTGAAGAGGAGACAGAAGACGAAGAATAGTCTTCCACTCCTTACTCAGCATCTTCATACTCGGCATAATCAGGTCGGCACCCTCGCTGATCAGTTCCTCGTCAGCCAGTGGTCCCGTATTAACCCCAATGGTGAAGCATTGGGCAGCAACGCCTGCCCTGACGCCCAGTGGTGCATTCTCCACCACAATCGTCTCCCACGGTTTTGTGTTTGTCTTACGCATACCAGCCAGATAAGGATCGGGAGCCGGTTTGCCATGCTTCACGTCGTAGCTCGTCACAATCAGGTCTTCGCGAATTAGTCCCTGGAAATCGGAAGTCAACTTGTCGAGCAGTGTGCGTTGTCCGCTTCCCGTCACCACACAGATGGTTAGTCCGTCGGCCTTGATTTGTTGCATCAACTGTTCCGTACCCTCCATCTTTGAAGCCATATTGCAACGACGGAAATACTCGCATTTCAAGTCGTACATCTTTTGCGCCTCCTCATCGCTGATGTCGCGACCCCATTGCTGGCGCGCCTTCAGTCTGATGGTCTCCACGCCTCGCATACCTTCGTAGCGGTAAGCCTCCTCGGGAGCCATGTCGATGCCGACTTCAGCCATAGACTGATGCCACGATAACGCATGATTAGGCATAGAGTCGTAGATGACCCCGTCCATATCAAAAAGCACGGCTTTCGGACAGAACTGTCCGAAGCCGTGTTTCATCTTATATTGAGTTGTGAGTAATGAGTAATGATTAATGTTCATTTCTTCATTCCTCATTTTTCATTTCTCATTTGCAAGTCTTGCCTTAATGGCCTTTGTCTCTTCCTCGTAACCAGGTTTCTCGAGCAGGGCAAACATATTCTTCTTGTAAGCCTCCACACCGGGCTGGTTGAAAGGATTGACACCCAGAACGTTGCCACTGATGCCGCAACCAATCTCGAAGAAGTAGATGAGCTGACCGATATAGTATTCATTGAGTTTAGGAATACTGATGCGGATATTAGGCACACCACCGTCAACATGAGCCAGACGAGTGCCGAGTTCAGCCATCTTGTTTACTTCGTCCACACGCTTGCCAGCCAGGAAGTTCAGACCGTCCAGATTCTCCTCGTCCTTCGGGAACAGCAACTTCTTCTCAGGCTCCTCCACAGAGAGTACGGTCTCGAAGATGGTACGCTCACCATCCTGAATCCACTGACCCATTGAGTGCAGGTCGGTTGTGAAGTCAACACTGGCAGGGAAGATACCCTTCTTGTCCTTACCCTCAGACTCGCCGTAGAGCTGTTTCCACCACTCACTGAAGAAGTGGAGCTTAGGCTGATAGTTGACCATGATTTCAATCTTCTTGCCAGCCTGATAGAGACCGTTACGAACAGCAGCATACTGGGCAGCTGGGTTCTCCTCGAAAGGAACATCCTTGCCACACTGCTTCTCCATGTCCTGAGCACCCTTCACCAACTGCTTGATGTCGAAACCGGCACAGGCAATGGGGAGCAAACCTACTGGAGTCAGTACAGAGAAACGGCCACCTACATTGTCGGGAATGATAAAGCTCTTGTAGCCCTCCTTGTCAGCGCAAGTGCGAGCAGCACCACGCTTTGCATCCGTCACGGCCACAATCACCTTCTTAGCCTCTTCCTTGCCACGCTGAGCCTCGCACTGCTTTTTCAGCAGACGGAAGGTCAGAGCTGTCTCGGTGGTAGTACCCGACTTCGAGATGTTGATGACGCCAAACTTCTTGTCCTTCAGATATTCGGTGAGTTCGAACAGATAGTCTTCACCGATGTTATTACCTGCAAAGAGGATGGTAGGATTCTTCTTGTCCTGAATCAGCCAGCCGAACGAATTGCTCAGTGCCTCAATCACGGCACGGGCACCCAGATAGCTACCACCGATACCAGCCACGACAACAGCCTCGCAGTTATCGCGCAGCACTTTGGCAGTGGCCTCAATCTCATCGAGGAAAGCAGGAGTTATCTCAGAAGGCAGATGCAGCCAACCGAGGAAATCGTTACCAGGGCATGTTCCATTCTCCAAGGCCTCTTGTGCAGCCTTTACCTTTGGCTCGAAAGCCTTCACGGCACCAGCCTCCAGGAAGCAAGCACCTTTTGCAATGTCAAGTTTAATGTTACTCATAGTTTTAATATTTTAGCTTTGTTATGAATGTTATCTAAATGAGTCTGTCAGTAGTTTGATTTCAATCTGCGGACTGATACGCTCGTACAATATATTATATACGGCATCCAGAATCGGCATATTGACATGACAGTGACGGTTTATCTCCTTCATACACTTCGTACCGAAGTATCCTTCAGCTATCATCTCCATCTCTATCTGTGCCGACTTCACGCTATAGCCCTTGCCAATCATGGTGCCGAACGTACGGTTGCGCGAGAAATTCGAGTAGCCCGTCACGAGCAGGTCGCCCAGATAACAACTGTCCACAATGTTGCGCTCAATCGGGTGCACCACCTTCAGGAAACGAGCCATCTCCTGTACGGCATTCGCCATCAGCACAGCCTGGAAGTTATCGCCAAACTTCAGTCCGTTGCAGATACCGGCTGCTATGGCATAGACATTCTTCAGTACCGATGAATATTCAATACCCACCACGTCGGTTGACGTCTTGGTCTTGATATACTCGCTGGTCAGGATGTCGGCAAAAGCCTCGGCTTTCTCGCGATCAGCACAACCCACGGTCAAATAGCTCAATCGCTCCAGTGCCACTTCCTCGGCATGCGAAGGACCACCGATGCATGCCAGATTCTCGTAGGGTACGTCATACACTTGATGGAAATATTCCGAGCATACCAGATTCTCGTCGGGCACGATACCCTTGATAGCCGTCACGATGAATTTGTCGCGAATGCGCGTCTTCAGTTTCTTCAGATGACTCTTCAAGTAGGGTGATGGGGTGACAAACACCAGCGTGTCGTACATCTGAACGATTTTATTCAAGTCGCTCGAGAAGTATATCTCGTCCGTATTGAAGTGCACACTCATCAGATAGGCAGGGTTATGCCCCAGTCGCTTGAAGTCTTCGATACGGTCGTCACGTCGCATATACCACCCTATGTGGTGGGTTTTGCCCACTACAATCTTGGCAATGGCTGTAGCCCAGCTACCTCCGCCAATGATGGCTATTTTTCCGCAGTCGTACATTATACCTTCTCAATCCATGCAGCGATTTCATCGACTGATGGCTTGGTCATCTCCAGCTTGTATTTCTTCACAATGTCGCCAATCTTCTGTTGCAAGCCCTGAGCCTTCTCGTCCTTGATGTTCGAGATGAGGTTGAAGCCTGCCTTGCGCAACACGGGAACCCACTCTTCTGCCACACCGATTTCAGCCCATTCAGCCACCGACGACTGAGGAATCTTCTTTTCGGGCTTCATCTGTGGGAAGAACAGCACCTCCTGGATGAACGTCTTACCCGTCATCAGCATCACCAGACGGTCGATACCGATTCCGATACCCGATGTGGGAGGCATACCGTATTGCAGGGCACGCAGGAAGTCTTGGTCAATAATCATAGCCTCGTCGTCGCCCTTGTCAGCCAGTTTCATCTGTTCAATGAAGCGTTCCTCCTGGTCGATGGGGTCGTTCAGCTCCGAGTAGGCATTAGCCAACTCCTTACCGTTTACCATCAACTCGAAACGCTCCGTCAGTCCGGGCTTCGAACGGTGCATCTTGGTCAGAGGCGACATCTCCACAGGATAGTCGGTGATGAACGTAGGCTGGATGAAAGTTCCCTCGCAGAACTCACCGAAGAGTTCGTCAATGAGTTTGCCCTTACCCATGGTCTCGTCCACCTCCATGCCTTTCTCCTTGCAGAACGCACGGATTTCCTCCTCCGTCTTGCCGTCGCAGTCGAAACCGGTCTTCTCCTTGATAGCATCGAGGATAGGCAGACGGCGGTAGGGAGCCTTGAACGACACGATATTGCCGTCAATCTCACGCTCTGGCTTGCCATTCACGGCAATACAGATGGTTTCCAGCAACTTCTCCGTGAACGACATCATCCAGTTGTAGTCCTTATATTGAACATAGAGCTCCATACAGGTGAACTCCGGATTGTGGTTGCGGTCCATACCCTCGTTGCGGAAGTTCTTGCCAATCTCGTAAACACCCTCGAAACCACCTACGATGAGGCGCTTCAGATAGAGCTCGGTGGCAATACGCATATACATGTCCTGATCCAGTGCATTGAAGTGCGT
>OCVV012847543.1_pt1 | contig 60434 bp, 62 predicted proteins | sample 1539721 | NCBI WGS metagenome assembly OCVV01 (sample SAMN02144230, study PRJEB22623) | gut metagenome | biome: sheep rumen | host: Ovis aries | place: New Zealand
TAAAAGTCAAGAAGAATCGGTTATGACAATATAGAGGGTTGAAAGTATATTAATTTCAAAAAAGTGTGACATATGTTTGACTAACCCACACTTTTTTCTTTGTTACATATTGACATTTTAATGAAATATCAATTAAATTATACTAAAATATAAGATTTTGTAGAATATAAATAATACTGGAGGAATAGCAATGGCGTTTACAATTAATATTTATTATACAGGTTCAAATGGCTCAGCAAGAGATTTCGCTGAAGAAATGCTTAGTTCAGGAATTGTCCAAGAAATTAGAAATAAAAATTGTATGGAGGTAAAAAAATGGTAAAACAAACAGCAGGTAGAGATCAATTAGGAAAGTTCGCAGAAAAATTTGCAGAATTAAATGATGATGTATTATTTGGAGAAGTATGGTCAAGAGAAGATAAATTATCTTTGAGAGATAGAAGTCTAGTAACAATATGTGTATTTATGGGAAAAGGGTTAGTAGATAGTTCATTAAAATATCATATTTTGAATGCAAAAAAGAATGGAATTACATTACTAGAGATGGCTGAGATTGTTACTCATGCGGCATTTTATGCAGGATGGCCAAATGCTTGGGCAGTATTTAATTTAGTTAAAGAAGTATATGCAGATGAAATACAAAACAATCATGCAGATAGAGGGACAACTCACGGAGGAGCTTTCGGCATGGGAGAACCAAATGTAAATTATGCTAAGTACTTTATTGGTAATTCTTACTTAAAAATGTTAGATAAAACAGAATCTGGAGTTAGTTTCGCAAATGTAACTTTTGAGCCAGGTTGTAGAAATAATTGGCATATACATCACGCTACATCAGGTGGAGGTCAAGTCCTAATTTGTGTTGAAGGAGAAGGATGGTATCAAGAAGAAGGAAAAGAGCCAAGAAGCTTAAAAATTGGAGATATTGTTGTAATTCCTGCAAATGTTAAACATTGGCATGGAGCAAAAAAAGATTCATGGTTTAGTCATATTGCAGTTGAAATACCAGGAGAAAACACTTCAAATGAATGGTTAGATGCTGTATCAGAAGAAGAATATGATAAATTGTAGTCTTATAAGATGTTGACAATAAAGATTCAACTATTAGTTGAGAGAAAAAATCCTCAAACTCAACCAATGGTATGTGTACTTTTTTATGGTGATATTTTACACTTAAATTGAAGGAGGAAAGAGACGTGGATCAAATTAAAATAGGAAAGTTTATAGCTGAATGCAGAAAAAAGAATAATTTGACTCAAATGCAACTTGCAGAAAAGTTAAATATTACAGATAGAGCTATATCTAAATGGGAAAATGGAAAAGCAATGCCTGATTCATCGATAATGCTCGACTTGTGTAATGAGCTAAAAATAAGTGTAAATGAATTATTGAGTGGGGAGGTAATAAAAATGGACGATTATAAAAAACAAGCAGAAGAAAATTTATTAAAATTGGAGAGAGAAAAAGAAGAAAAAGATAAGCAATTATTAAATTTAGAAATAGTTATTGGATATTTTTCATCTTTAACATTTTTAATACTTATATTTGTAGCTTCTTTTCTAGAAATGCCACCTTGGTTAAGGCTTGTATTAATACTATTTGGTTCTATAATGTTTGCAATAGGAGTAGGTAAAGCTGTAAAAATAGAGCAAACAGCAGGATACTACGAATGTGGTGAATGCCATCATAAATATGTGCCAGAATATTCAAGTGTATTTTGGGCAATGCATATGGGAAGAACTAGATATATGAAATGTCCAGAATGCGGTAAAAAAAGTTGGCAAAAGAAGGTCATAAGTAAATAATGACTCGAAAAATAAAATATTTTTAATAATCATTTTAAATATAAAGTCAATAGAATGTGAAAATTCTTTCATATTCTATTGACTTTTTTATTACTTAATATATATAATAACACAAATATGATGTGAATTTCATATTTGAGGAGTGGGGAAATTATGGAAAAAATAGTAGAATTAAAAAATGTTAGTAAAGTCTATAAAATAGGAGATAACGAATTCAAAGCTTTAGATGGAATAGACTTATCATTAAATAAAGGAGAAATGATTGTTATTCTTGGACCATCAGGAGCAGGAAAATCAACATTATTAAATTTGATAGGAGGGATGGACACTCCAACTAGTGGAGAAGTTGTTATAGATGGGGAAAATATTTCAAAATACAATGAGAACAAATTATCTGATTATAGGGCTGAAAATGTGGGATTTATTTTTCAGTTTTACAATATTCTTCCAAGTTTAACAGTCAGGGAAAATGTAGATATTGTAAAGGATATTGTAAAAAATCCAATTAGCACATATGAGGCCTTGAATGGAGTTGGGCTTTTGGAGCATGCTAGGAAATTTCCGAATCAATTATCAGGTGGTGAACAACAGAGGGTAAGTATTGCAAGAGCCATAGCAAAAAATCCAAAACTATTATTATGTGATGAGCCTACTGGAGCATTGGATAGTAAGACAGGTGTAGAAGTATTAAAGCTACTAAAAAAACAATGTGATGGCAACCATGGTTCAAATACAGTTGTTATAGTTACACATAATAGTTTAATTGCTGATATTGCAGATACAGTAGTGCATGTTAAGAATGGAAAAATAGAAAGTGTTATCACAAACCAAAATCCAAAGAAAATAGAGGAGGTTAAGTGGTAATATGTTATATAAAAAAATAATAAGAGATGTTTGGAGAAATAAGTCGCAATTTATAACTATATTTTTAATGGTATTTTTGGCAGTATTTGCTTTTGCTGGTGTTCATGCCTATATGGATGGTATGAAAGAAAGTAGCAGAATTTATTATGAAAATCAAAATTTACAAGATATATGGCTTACATCAGAAAACTTTGAAAAAGAAAAATTAGAAGAAATTAAAAATATAGATAATGTAAAGAATGTAGAAAGATTACTTACTATAAATGCTAATGTGATTGATTCAGAAAGATTCATTAATCCTGATAACAATAAACCTATATCTGATTTAGTTATCGAATGCAATTTTATAGAGACAAATGAAATAAACAAAATGTATCTTATAGAAGGAGAGGAATATTCAGAAGAAAAAAGTGGTCTATGGCTTGATTATTATTTAGCAAAAAATATTGGAATTAAAGTTGGAGATGAATTGGAACTTTCTATTGAAGGAAACGATTTCAAAGAGAAAGTTATGGGGTTAGTAGAAGTCCCAGATCATGTTTATTTCATTAAAGATGAGAGTGCAATATTTCCAGCACATAATGATTTTGGATTTGCTTACCTTAATATAAAGGAATTTCCAAAGGATTATATCTTTGACAAGATTATAGAAACAGATGAAGTACAAGATGGAATTGATAATTTAAAAGAGTTAAAGGATACTCTTTCAAAGTATGGTATAACAGATTATTCTATAATTCCAAGTATTATAACAAATGAGATTGATGGAATAGAAGATATAGATTTATCAAAAGCACTAGAATTACTAGATAACTATCTAGAACATAAAGAAGAATTTATAAAGGCATTAGACAAAGACTTTAATATAGAAGATGCTTATGTTTTTCCTTATGCGATAGTTGATGTAAAGGATGATTCAAAAGCAAATGAAACTAAAAATAAAATAAAAGATGATGTTGACGACATTATTACGGCAACATTAAGAGATGATAATTTCTCTTACGAAGGCTATAAAAGAGAAGCTGAAGAGGGAGATACTTATTCTGGAGTATTTTCAGGATTATTTGTGTTTATTGCAATTTTATCTGTTGTAACAACAATGAATAGATTTGTAAAAAAAGAAAGAACACAAATAGGAACATTAAAAGCACTTGGAATAAGAAAAAGCAAAATAACAAGAATGTATGTTAATTATGGTTTGTTTATATCTATAATTGCAAGTATTTTAGGAATAGTAATAGGAAATCTTTTAATTGGTAATTACTTTTTAGAGATGGAGATGGTTTATTATGAAATTCCATATTACAATATAGTTACAATTCCGCTTGTGTATGAAGTGGCAATAGGAATAGTAATCATCATAACACTTGTAACTTATTTATCTTGTAGAAGGATATTAAAAGAACCAGCTGCAACAGCATTAAGAGTTGAAAGACCAAATGTTAAAGTAAAAGAAAATAGTTTTACGACTAAAAAGGCATTTAATAAATTATCACTTTCTACTAAATGGAACATTAGAGATGTAGCTCGTTCAAAAGCAAGGACAATAATGGCAGTAGTTGGAATTGCAGGGTGTACGATGCTAGTTGTTACTGCCTTTGGAATGTTTGATTCATTAAAAGCCTATGTAGCATGGGAATTTGAAACAATTAATAATTTTGAGTATAAGCTAAGTTTGAGCTCTGACTACACCAACAAACAATATGATGAAATTATTTCAAAATATGGAAATAATACATCACAAACAGTAGGTATAGAGTTTAAAAATAAAGATGACATAGTTATTAAGCCTCTAACTATAAATGATTCAAATGGATTATTACAAATGACAGATCATACTAAAACACCATTTACTATGAAAGATGATGGTTTATATATTACTGAAAAGATGTCACAAGTTGATAATTTGAAAATAGGAGATATTGTAGAATGGCATATTGTTGGTTCAGATAATTGGTATAAAACAAAAATTGTAGGGTTAAATAGAGATCCACAAGCACAGCAATTTAATTGTACAAAAAAATTTTTTGAAACTTTAAAAGAAGATTATAAAGCAGATAGTGTTTATACAAATAATGACCTAAGTAATATAAAAGGAATAGAAGGTGTAAATACAATTCAGTCAAAAAAGAATTTAGAAGATGGTATGAATAGTATGTTAAATATGATGTATTCCTTGATTTTTGTACTTATTGCTGTTTCAATAATTCTTGCAGTTGTAATCATTTATAATTTGGGAATACTATCATTTACAGAAAAGGAATATCAATTTGCAACTTTAAAAGTCTTAGGTTTTAAGAACAAACAAATAAAGAAAATATTTATAAAACAAAATGTATGGATTGGTATTTTTGCAATTATTATTGCTTTACCACTTGGAAACTATATGACAGATTATATATTCAAAAATGCTATTGGAGATAGTTATGATTTTGAGGCTATGATAAAACCTGCAACATTTATATTTTCAGCTTTGGGAACATTTATAGTTGTTTACATTGTAAATCAAATTTTAGCTCAAAAAATTAGAAAGATAGATATGGTATCTAGCTTGAAAGGAAACGAGTAATATGGAAGTGTTTTGGGGATTATTAATTCCATTTTTAGGTACGACTTTAGGTGCTGGAATGGTTTTCTTGATGAAGAATAAAATAAATAAAAGAATAGAAAAACTATTACTCGGTTTTGCTTCTGGTGTAATGATTTCAGCATCAGTATGGTCGCTTTTAATTCCATCAATAGATATGGCTAAAATGCAAAATATTATAGAATGGATTCCAGGGGCTGTTGGATTTCTATTAGGAATACTATTCTTACTTTTGCTAGATAGTATTATTCCGCATTTACATTTGCATACTGATAAGCCAGAAGGTTTAAAAGCAAAAATTAAAAAGACAACTATGATGGTACTTGCTGTTACACTTCACAATATTCCTGAAGGAATGGCAGTACGGAGTTGTCTTTGCAGGAGCGCTAGCAAAAAATACAGGAATAACCATAACAGGAGCAATTGCATTAGCAGTTGGTATTGCAATACAAAATTTCCCTGAAGGTGCAATAATATCAATGCCATTAAAAAGTGAAGGAATGTCAAAATCAAAAGCATTTTTATATGGAACTTTATCTGGAATTGTTGAACCAATTGGTGCATTATTAACAATTTTATTGACAAATTTTGTTGTTTCAATTCTTCCATATCTTTTATCATTTGCAGCTGGTAGTATGATATATGTAGTAGTAGAGGAATTAATACCTGAATCACAGAGTGGAGAGCATTCAAATATAGGGACAATTGGTGTAGCAATAGGATTCGTTATAATGATGATATTAGATGTTGCATTAGGCTAAAAACAAAAGACGGAGAATGATATGAAAAAAGATTTTGTAGAATTATCAAAAAAATGGTTTGATAAACAAGCACCAGTATATGATGAGACAAATACTATACTGTATTCAAAGTATGGCAAGATAAGCTGTGAAAACATTTATGATTATTTAAAAGATAAAGAATATGAAAAATTATTGGATATAGGGTGTGGCACTGGTTATTTAATTAATATGCTTGCAAAAGAATATGATGCAGAATTTACGGGATTAGATTTATCTCCAGAAATGATAAATCAAGCTAAAAGCAAAAATATAAAAAATTCTACTTTTATTGAAGGAAGGTCAGATGATTTACCATTCAAAAATGATACATTTGATGTTATAACATGCTCACAAAGTTTTCATCACTACCCAGAAACAGATAAACCGATGCAAGAAGCTAGGAGAGTATTAAAGCAAGGAGGATTATATATTTTATCAGATACAGGATGTGGGCCATTTAAAATGCTTGGAGTTAAAGTAGATAGCTTTATATATAGACATTTTAGTAATACTGGTGATTGCAATATTTCCTATATGGAAAAGACAATTAAGGATATGGAACGAAATGGATTTGTGATTGTAAAAGCAGAAAAAGTAACCACCTTTATATATACAGTTATAGGGAAAAAGATAAAATAAAAAGAAAACTAATTATAATTGAAATAAATATTCATCCCATCATTGTATACATAATATTTACAAAACGTCAAAATAAATAAGTAAAATGATACGCGTTCTATACAAATAAAAGTATAGAACTCTTTTTTTGAAATAACTTAATTTATTTTTGTGAGAATTTGAAAAGCCAGATATAGAATTATTGACTTTTTTGTATTATAATGTTGGAAAAAAGTGTTTTTAATAATTACTTTGGAATAAATGACGAGTATGATACTGTAAACAGAACCATGTATTTAGATAATTTAGGAGACATAAAACTGTATTGTAACGATATAATATGTTATTATTCAGACAACGACCCTTATGTCAAATATGATGCTGAAAAAGAATTTGCTGATAAAATTTCGACTAAGCAATGTTGTATTCATAATGGCGGTCATTTGAATTCAGAGTCAAATTTTTCAGAATTTAAAGAACTATTAAATTATAAATAGGAGGTTGTATGAAGACTCTAATTTTAAGTTTTAGCAACAATATAGTTAATGAAAATAGTTTCATTCCAAATAAAATTGGATTAACATTTTCGTGCGTTGAAGTATGTGAAAAAGAGATAAAAGATCAAGGAAATGAAGTCGAGCATATATGCATTAATAAAAAGAATATAAACAAATGTAATGCATGTGGAGAAAGAGGTTGGGGAATATGTGGAGATGAACATATTTGTATTCAAAAAGATGATTTTAATAGCATTTATGAATACATGGAAAATTTTGATAGATATATATTTATTACGCCGGTTTACTTTCACGAAATGAGTGAATCGGCTAAGACATTTTTTGATAGACTTAAAAGATGTGATGCTTTTAATGAATGTTCAAACATAAAAGGAAAAAAGATAATATGTATTGCCTGTGCTGGAGGTAGTGGAAGTGGTACAGAAGAAACATTAAAAGCGTTTGATACATTAAGCTACTTTTTAAAAACAGATATGGTTGGTAGAATACCAGTTACTAAATACAATTTTGAAGAGCAAAAAGAAAGAATTATTGAGGCTGTGAGTATTTAGTACCAAATGTAGAGTAAATGATATTCTCTATTGAGAGTTGGAAATAGGAGGTCCAATAATGAATTTAATATGCAAATTAACAGATACTGATATTGGTGAAGAATATACTGGTGTGGATAATCCTAAAATTAGGTTAGGTGCAAGAGGCATAGTTATAAGAGAAGATGGAAAAATTGCTATATTTAACAAAACAAATAAAAACGAATTTAAGCTTCCAGGTGGTGGGATAGAGACAGGAGAAAATCCAGAAGAAGCATTTAAAAGAGAAGTTTTAGAAGAAACTGGATGTATTATAGAAATAATAGAAGAATTAGGAACCACAGAAGAATATAAGAGTAAGTTAAATTTTAAACAAATCTCGAATATTTTTTATGGAAAGGTAATTGAAGATACTCAAAAACTGAATTTTACCAATAAAGAAAAAGATGAAGGAGCAAAGTTGCTGTGGGTTGAACCTCAAAACGCACTTGAATTAATTACTAATTGTTATGATGAGTTAAAAGAATCTAACTATGAATCTATATATGCAACTAAATTTGTAGTTTTAAGAGATAGATTAATATTGAAATACTATATTGATAATTATTCTAAATAAAAAATATCTTGACAGAATATATGATGTAATATACGATACAAAAAAGTTAAGGAGGTAGAATATGTCTATTTTTGATTGCAGCGTTAAAGATAGGAAAGGTAATGAAATACCTTTAACTGACTATAAAGGAAAAGTACTAGTTATTGTTAATACTGCAACAGGATGTGGGTTTACTCCGCAATACAAAGGTTTAGAAGAATTGTATCAAAAATATCATGAGCAAGGCTTAGAGATATTGGATTTTCCATGTGATCAATTCGGACATCAAGCTCCAGGGACAGATGATGAAATTCATGAATTTTGTATAGCAAAATATAATACGACATTTGACCAATTTAAGAAAATAGAAGTTAATGGTGAAAATGAAGAGGCGATATATACTATTTTAAAAGAAGGGAAAAAAGAAGATATTATTAATGGATTAAAGAATAAAATGGCTATGAAGGCTGTAGAAAAAATAAGTACTACATGTAAAAAAGAAGGAGATATTAAGTGGAATTTTACTAAATTTATCGTTGATAGAGATGGAAATATAGTTGCACGTTATTCTCCTATTGAAGAGCCTTCATCAATGGAAGAAACAATAAAGGAACTATTATAGATAAATATAAAATAACTAAAAATCTTTGGTAGAATTTTTAGTTATTTTTTTCAAGAAAACTTGAGGAGTTAATATGGTAAAACAAACAGCAGGATGCGATGTATTACGATAAACTCTAGGAGGAGAAATAGATGGAAAAGAAATTGGGGTTTGGATGCATGAGACTTCCTATGAATAATGGTGAAGTGGATTATGTAGAATTTAATAAAATGATTGATTATTACATTAGTCAAGGCTTTGACTATTTTGATACTGCACATGGATATATAGGCGGAAAGAGTGAAATTGCAATTAGAGAATGTCTTACCAAAAGGTATCCTAGGGAAAAGTATAGATTGACCAATAAGCTAACTAAGACATATTTTAATTCACAAGAGGATATAAGGCCATTTTTTGAGAAACAACTAGAATGGTGTGGAGTAGAGTATTTTGATTACTATTTGATGCACGCTCAAGATAGAAATACATATCAACATTTTCAAAAGACAAATGCATATCAAGAATGCATGAAACTAAAAGAAGAGGGAAGAATAAAACATCTAGGAATATCATTTCACGATACAGCAGAAATGTTAGATACAATCCTTAAAGAACATCCAGAAGTTGAAATTGTTCAAATCCAATTCAACTATGCTGATTACGAGTCAGCTAGTGTTCAATCAAAAAAGGTATATGAAGTATGTAGAAAATATAATAAGCCTATTTTAGTAATGGAACCTGTTAAAGGTGGAGGCTTAGTTAATTTACCAGAAGAAGGCAAAAAGATATTTGAGAATCTAAATCAAAATTATAGTTTAGCCAGCTATGCAGTGAGATTTGCAGCTAGCTTTGAAGGCATGTATAAGGTATTATCTGGAATGAGTAGCTTCGAACAACTAAAAGATAATGTAGACTATATGAAAGATTTTGTGCCACTGAATGAAGATGAGATGACTGCAGCTTTGAAAGTAGGCGAATTACTTAGAAATGTTGGAGGCATTCCGTGTACAGCATGTAGATATTGCGTTGATGGATGTCCTATGAAAATATCTATACCTGATTTATTTTCATGTTATAATGCTAAAATTCAATTTAATGATTGGAATGCTGGATACTATTATAATATTCATACACAAAATGGCCATGGAAAACCTTCAGAGTGTATAAAATGTGGTAAATGTGAAAATGTTTGTCCGCAGCACCTTGAAATTAGACAATTGCTTACAAAAGTTTCAGAAACTTTTAACTAAAACAATGGAAGGAATTATTTAAATATGGATGAAAGACTAGTAATCATTGAAATAGGAAGTAATAATACAAAGACACACGTTTATCAAAATAATGATTTGATTTATGATAATACTACAACAATAGAGTTTAAAAAGAATTACAAAAATGAAAATAAAATACTAGAATCTGATCTTGATTTATTAAATGATGTAATAAGAAAAGCATTAGATTATTCAAAGAATGTTCACATATATGGATGTAGTATTTTTAGAAATATATCAGAGCATGAGCTTGAGGATATAAACCAAAAATTATTAAAATCTTTTGGGTTAAAAATTGAAGTGGTAAGTCAAGAAGATGAGGCTCTATATACAGCTCTTGGTAGTTATGGAGATATAGATTATGATAAAAATATCTGTGTATTTATTGGCGGTGGTGGGTCAACAGAACTTATTTTTGTTAAGAACAAACAAATAGTCGACAAGAAGTTCTTTAACTTTGGAGTAGTTGATGTAACTAGCAAATTTGATAGCCTAAAAGATGATATACCGACAGTAGCATTTGAGGAGGTATATAAATATATAGACGGATTAATGGGGGATATCGATGATAATACAGATGTATTAATTCTAGCAGGAGGAGACCATTTATATTGGTATAATAATGCTAGATATGAATTGTTAAGTAACCAACTATATAGTAATAAAAATCAAAAATACATGATAACTAGAGAAATGAGTGATGAATACGATAGAAATGCTTATATTGCCTCATTAGATCGAATTAGACAAAACAGTGATAATCCTAAGTGGTTTGATGGTTCTAGAGCTATGAAGACAATTACTAATTTAGTATCTCATAAGGTAAATGCTAAATATATTATACCTACAAAGATAAATATGGAGGATGGACTAAGGAAAAAATTGGAAAATAAAATAAATTAAAAGGAGAATTGTATGAGAATAGGTATTGATTTGGATGGCGTAGTATTTGACACTGAAAAAGAGTTTAGAGTTTATTCTGAACTTTATGATGCAAAAGATTTAAACCAAAATAGTAAAGTTGACAATCGCGAGTTTAGGTTTCAAGATAGGTTTAATTGGACTGAAGAAGAACTAAAAGGCTTTTTAGAGAAGTATCATAAGCAAATAATACTTGAAGCAAATTACCTACCAGGAGCTAAAAGAGTTTTGAACTTTTTGAAGCAATCTGGACATACTTTGATTCTAATTTCTGCTAGAGGTACTCTAAACAAAAATATGATTGAGATTACAGAAGAACGTTTTAAAGAGACTGGAATGGATATCTTTGATAAATGTTATTGGGCAACCTCAAATAAAGATGAAATATGTGAAAAAGAGAATGTTGACCTTATGATTGATGACTATTATAAAATCTGTCAAAGTATGGCTGATAAAAAGATCAAAACCATATACTTAAAAGATGCGGCATCGCCAGAATTGGAAGACAATGAGTACATAAAAACTCTATATAATTGGGGTGAAATATACAGATATATAAAAGAATTAGAAACAAAATAATACATAAAAGTGCGAGAAGCAGTAGCATTTTGGCTATTGCTTTTTTTATACCAATATAACTTATTAAAAAAATATTAAAAAGTGCTTGACTTTTAGATAACTTATTAATATAATGTTATTAAGTTAAGAGGAGGTGTATATAATGATTAATAGAAAAAGTACTAAGGATGAGAGCAAAACAATTGAGAAATATGCGTTAAGTACAGACTTGCTTATATTCTCAGTTTCAAGAGGAGAAGCAAAGGATTGTAGATCACTATCGGATAAATTTTTCAGTATTCTATTAGTTAAAAGAACAAAAGAACCCTTTAAAGGAATGTGGTGTTTACCGGGTGGATTTGTCAAAAATGATGAAACATTGGATATGGCAGCAGATAGAGTTTTAACTAAGGAAACAAATCTTCATGACATATACAAAGAGCAACTATATACTTTTGGTGATTTGGATAGAGACCCAAGAACTCGTGTAATTACTACTGCCTATATGGCTCTAATTGACAAAGAGAGATTAACAGATGAATTAAGTCTAGAAGCTAGTTGGTTCAATATTAGTTTAAACGAAAAAGATAACTTAATTAACATTAACTTAGATAATAGTGAAGAACAAATTCATATTTCATTAAAACGAATTATAGAAGATGAGACAACAAATAAGTATAAATATGAAGTAGTTCAAAATAATAATATAGCTTTTGACCATGCAATTATTTTAATGACTGGATTAGATAGGATAAAAAACAAGGTAAGAGATACAGACATAGTTTTTAATCTTATGCCAGAATATTTTACACTTGGAGAACTGCAACAGATTTATGAAGTTATTTTGGGTAAAAAATTACTAGACCCAGCTTTTAGACGAATTATAGCTGATAAAGTAGAAAAAACTGACAAAATAATTAAAACTGGAGGCCATAGACCTTCTGCCATGTTTAAGTATAAAAGGAAATAAGGTGAATAATATGAATAAAAATAGTTTGATAAGAGGAATGGATAATTATATTGAAAGGATAAAAAGATGTGAGGATATTTATCTTGAAATACTTGATAGCATTCCAAGTGATTTCGAGGGAACAATTTATAAAATATCTGATAGAACACTTTTCAACAAGGTAATGCATAATTTTGTTACAGCATTGGATCAAAACAAAGCTCAAGGTGATTTAATGAGAATATATGACGTTGCTGTTCATACAAAAACTAATGCATTAATCATAGCTAATAAGGGAGCAACACTGTATTCACTTACTGAAAAATATGAAACACCTCATTTGGTTAGACATATTGGATTATGTGTATATATGCCCGGTATAGGTATGGAATATGCAAATGCGGGAATTGTTGGAAATGTTTATGACAATGAAATTGTTCTTAGAACTGAATCTGCATGTACACCCTCATTTTTATTTGGTTCACAAAGATGCAATTGTCATTATCAATGGAAAAATATTAGAGAATTAGCTGCATATTGCAATAAAATTGATCCACCTAATATTGAAAATGGAGATGAATTTGAAAGATGGGTTCAAAAACAATATGTTTACGATAAAGGAAAACATATTTATCAAAATAAAGGTAGAATAGGTTTTGTAATGTTGCATGTTGATTCACAAAATGGAATGGGTAGCGGATATACAGAAAATGAATTTGTATTTGATTTGAGCGAGAGAGCGTCATTAAGACATCGAGGAGAGTATACATCTGAGCAAACATATAAAACTACAATGTATGGTGGATTTACAACGATTGGTATTAATGGAGATCCAAGAGGAGAAAATGGAGGAGTTGGATACCAAATAACTCCAGTTATACTTGATTACTTAGGCGTTAATAAAAAAGTAATTATGCTTACAAATAACCCGTTAAAAATGAAAAAAATGACAGATTTTGGTTATGAGATAATAAGAATTAAGTCTATCGGTGCGGTAAATGTTGCTGGAAGTACAGAAGCAACACAAAGAGGAACAGAATTTCATCACTTAGATATTTCAGGAGATTTAACTTCATTTAAGGAAGACTTTGAGAGAATAAAAGAAGAAATTAATGAAAAGATAAGGGTGTAATAAATATGATTAATTATATTTGTTTTGAAGTTTCAGCAATATGCAATATGGATTGTAAATTTTGCTTTGCAGATTGGCGAAACAATAGAAAACAGCTATCAACACAAAAGGTTATGGAAATAATAGATAAATTACAAGAGTATGGTATAGAAGCAATTAATCTTACAGGAGGTGATCCATTACTAAGAGACGATATCGTAGAAATATGCAAATATTGTAAAGCCAAAGGAATTATGACAATTATTTCAACAACTTGTATTGAGCTAAAGAATAAAAGAAAAGTATTAGATTATATTGATGTAATAAATATGCCATTAGATGCATATAATCCTATCATTCATAATGAAATGAGACCTTGTGCAGAAAAAAATCACCATAAACTTATACTAGATTTAATTGATGATATTAATCAGCATTATCCAAATATAAAGATAAAAATAAATACTATGGTAGGGAAAACAAATATTAATGATGTTGAGAATATTGGTGATTTGATTTGTGGAAAAGTGTACAGGTGGAAGCTTAGCAAGTTCTTAAGCAGTGGACATGGAAAGAATTTTGAAAAGATGTTTGCTATTTCAAATGAAGAATTTGAAAGTGTTGTTAATAGATGTAGAACAAGGTATAAAAATAGTGGAATAATTGAACAAGAGTATAAAATTGAAGAAGATGAATTGTTTAATATTTTTATTGATTGTTATGGAAGGATTAATATTCATACTAAAGATAAGATAGAAAGTTTCGATAGCTTTGATGAACTACAGAATATTAGTAAAACAAGAAATATTCATGATTTTCGAAAAGATTATCTTGAGAGAGTATATAAATAGGAGTGGAATGTATGAAAGTAAAAATATGTGGATTAAGCAATGAAATTGATGCACTAGCTGCTGTGGAATGTGGTGCGGATGCTTTGGGATTCGTTATGGGTGGAAATGTTTTACCTGTTGAAGTAGAGCCATATGCACAATTAGTAAGAGAAATTATAAAAAAAATACCAGTAGGAGTGGATAGCTTTTTAGTGACGCATTTATTTAATGCTGATGATATTATATCACTTGCAAACTATATTCAAAGTACTGGAATTCAAATTTCAGAAGATATTAATATAGATGAAGTAAAAAAAATAAGATGTAACACAGATAAAAAGATTATTAAGACTGTTGTAACTACTGATCCTAAAGCAACAGAAAAACTAAAATTATATGAGCCATTTTGTGACTTCTTTTTACTTGATTCTAGAGACAGTGGTTATACTGGAGGGACTGGAAAGGAGAACAACTGGAGTATGTGCAAAAAACTAATAGATATGACAAATAAACCAGTGTTTATAGCAGGAGGACTTAATCCTAATAATTTAAGAAATGCAATTGAAATGACTAATTCTTATGGTGTGGATGTTTCTACTGGAGTTAGTTGCTATAGTGAGAGTTATTTAAGAAAGGATAGAAAAGAATATAAAAAAATTAAAGATTTTATAAAAATAGCAAAGGAGTATTAAATGGAAGATGTTTTTGGAAAAGTAGACAATCTGAGTATGTTTGTACATCCAAGATTTAACGAGAAATTTAACTTTATGGATTGCAAACAAAGCGTTAATCTTGCAAAAACGATATTTAATAAGTTCCAAAATTCACAATTAAAAAATATTGTTGTAATTGAAAGTGGAACATCACCACTAATAGCAATTATTAAAAAATTGAAGGAATACAAATATCGTGATTTTAATCTAATACAACTAAAGATACCAAGAGAACTTAATTTCGATTTACTTGCATGGTTTAGTACATATTTAAGTGATAAAGAAAAAACAGATGCAGTTGTTTTTAGAGAAAAAGTAATGACTAGAATAGATGCACTAAAACTTATATGTGATGAATTTAGCTTAGAAGAATTTGTTGGAAATGATAAGTTTACTATTTACGATAGTATTAATAATAATAAAAAATATAACAATAAAAATAAAGATTTTCATGATGTATTAAATGGAACTGATTTATTCAAAACTTTTAATCAAAAGTTTTTACTATTTGACGAATACATAAATGCTGGAACAATTATTAGAAATTTTAATGGAATTGTTCGTTTATTCAGCGATAATCCTAAATATAAATTATCAGCTTTTTGTATCTTTATAGATAATCCTGAAAAATATAATAATATAGAATTTACGCTATATGATAATAGAAGCGAAATAGAGTGCTATAGAAATGGTGCATATCCATTCGAAAATAGAATTGATTTAATTGGATATTACTATTTCGTAAATGAATACGATTTCAAAAAGGTATACTTAAAAGAATTAAAAAAAGATATTGGCTTAGAGAAAACTTTAAATACACAAGAATTCTATAAAAAAGTAAATAAAATAATTAATGAAAACAATCTTTTAAAAGAATTGGTTAATGTGCTTAAAGAGGAACAAGTAAAAAAATATGTAAGTAATAAAGACATTATTAGATTTATATTGAAGCATTTAGATGAAAAAATATATGGAAAAAACAAATATGCAGATTTTTTAGATCAGGTTTTTGAACTATATGCGCCTTCATGGTCGCCAATGCCTGTAATTTATCACTTAGATTATTGGAGTGGATTCGATAATATTGTAAATAAGATTGATGCTATTTGTTCTAAAATTGAAAAAATGTATAGGAAATACAGATTTTCAATAATTAGCCAAATACTTGAGTCGCTTGAAAAGAATAAAAAAGAATGGAAAAAGAATATTGAAAAGGAGTTGAATTTATTATGAAAAAAATTATTGATATCTCAATGGAATTAAATGAAAAGACTATTGTATGGGTAGATGACGATCAACCTAAATTAATTCCGGTAGCAAGAAAACCAGAGGCGCCTATAAATTTTACATGGCTTGATTTTGGATCGCATGCCGGAACACATATTGATGCTCCATTTTATTTATTTAATGAAAAATGGAAAAGTGACGAGGTGCCATTTGATGTCTTAATTGGGGATTGCCAAGTGATTGATTTGACAGATGTTCAAAATTACATTACGGTTCAGGATTTAAAAAAACATAATATTACTTCAAAGAGAATTTTACTCAAAACAATGAATTCCTATGACAATATGGAAAAGTATAATCCAACTCATGTGGCATTATCTACAGATGCAGCAGAGTACTTGAGAGATTTAGAAATTAAACTGATTGGATATGATTATCAAAGTTTTGAAAGAAATGGTGAAGTTAATATACATAAAATTTTTATGGAGAAAGATATTATTTGTTTAGATAACCTTAGATTAAAAGATACTGAGGAGAAAAAATACGAACTTATTTGTTTGCCAGTAAAGGTTACTGGAATTGATGCAGCACCATCAAGGGCAATTTTAATTGAAGAGTAGGAGGTTGAGATGGATTACAAAGAATATGTGAAAAGCTATAAAGATTTTCCTAAAGAAGGCGTTGTTTTTTGGGATTTTACCTATTTGTTAAAAAATCCAAATGTCAGAAAAAAAGCGATAAATGAGATGAAAGCTTTTTTAAAACCCAAAAATATTGATAAAATTGCGGCAATTGAGTCTAAAGGCTTTACAATTGGATCAATCTTAGCACACGAACTTGATTTACCACTAGTATTGATAAGGAAACCTAATTTGATTCCAGGTAAATATCATAGTGAGACATTTGTTAAAGAGTATGGAACTGCGGAATATCAGATTAAAGACGATGCTATAGAAGATGGTGAAAATGTTGCTATTGTTTATGACATTATGGCTGGAAGTGGAGCAACTAATGCTGGAATCAATCTTGTGAAGCGATGCGGAGGAAATATTGTAGGATTACTATATGTCACAGAACTTGAATATTTAAATGGGAGAAAAGATCTAAAAGAATATGACATTTTTTCTCTTGTAAAAGTAGGTGAAAAAAATGATTAAAATACTTAGTTTGGACATGCAAGGTACATTAACAAGTAGCGAGTTTTCAGATTATTTTTGGTTAGAATTATTGCCTAAAAAATATTCAGAGAAATTCAATTGTAGTATAGAAAGTGCAAAGCAAATTATATCTGACAAGTTCAGCAAAATGGGCAAATATAATATTAAATATTATGATGATATGTATTGGGCAAAGTGGTTAGGGTTTGAAACAATTAATGAACTTAATACTATGGACATAATTCCAAAAGTAAATAATGAAATGTATGACTTTATTAATACTATTAAATTACCTAAAATAATTATTTCAACCACCACAGAATTGTTTATTAGATATGAATTAAAGGAAAAGATAACTGACTTTTATAAGACTTATTCTTGTGTTGATTATTTTAAAGTTGGTGGTAAAACAAAAGATGTTTTTTTGAAAGTATGTAAAGAACTTCAAATTAGCCCAAAAGAAATGCTTCATATTGGAGATAGTAAAATAATGGATTATGAAAATGCAAAAAAGGCTGGAATAAATGCCGTGTTATATGATGGAAATTTAATTAAGTTAAAAAAAGAAGTAAATAAATATTTGGAGGTATGATTATGGCTAAAGAAATGGTAGATCAATTAAATAATTTAGGTGAAAAAATAGGAGTTGTTGATAAGGATATAGCACATAAAAAGGGGCTTTGGCATAGGTCAATTCATGTCTGGTTAGTAAATAATGATAATAAAATTCTTCTACAACACAGATGTGCTGAGAAGAAATTGTTTCCTAATACATGGGATTGCTCATTTGCTGGACATGTAAGCGCTGGAGAAACATCAATTCAAGCAGTGCTAAGAGAAGGAAAAGAAGAAATTGGGATTGATGTGGATTTAGAAAAGTTGGATTTTCTATTTACCAATAGAGAAATGATTAAATACAAGGATATAAATAGTAACGAATTTGTAGATATGTACCTTCTAAAACAAAATTTTGAATTAGATGAAATGCAATTTCAAAAAGAAGAAGTCAGTGGTGCAAAATATGTATCTATTAGTGATTTTTATGACATGATAAATAAAAATGAAGTATTACCTCATAAAGTCGAATATAGTATCTTAAAAGAATATTTGAGAAAGTAGTGGCAAAATATGATAGTTTCTATTGAAGGGATGGATGGCGTTGGAAAAACAACTGTTGCAAGAAATATAGAAAAAGATTTAGGTTTTGTTTATGTAAAAGACCCACTTAAAGAACTTTTTGAACTTAGCGATGAAAATCTATCTAAAATCTCAAACAAAGTTTTTAATTCTAAAAATGATAGATTAATTGCACTATACCTAGCATTAGGTGATTGTTATGCATTAAGTGAATATCAAAATATGAATGTTATTATGGACAGGCATGTGCTTTTAAATTACTTTTGGAATGGTAATTCAGATACGGAATCAATTTTTAAAATGCAAGTTGACTGTTTTGGAAAACCTGATTTGACGATATTATTACTTGCAAGTCCTCAAACACGAAGAAAAAGAATAAGAAGTAGAAATCCAAATGATCCGGATTTAAAAAAACGAAGGATGTTTAAAGAGGACTATTCTATAATACTAGACTTTCTTGAAAAATATGGATACAATTATGTACCAGTAGATACTGAACAATTATCTATTGAAGATATGGTTTTGCAGTGTAAAAGAATAATTGACGGATTTATGAGAGAAAGGGTCAAAAATGGAAAGTAAGAAGATAAATGATGAGATTAATTCATTAGCTAAAAACGTAAATTTTGAACTTAAGGAATATATTGAAAAAAATATTTTTCCGCAGTATGAAAAAAATGATAAAGGACATGGAATTATTCATATATTAGAAGTTATTAGAAGATCTTTTGAATTAAATAATAATTTGAATTTAGGATTAAATGAAGACATGATATATGCTATAGCTTCATGCCATGACTTAGGCAAATATATAAATAGTGACATTCATGAGAAAATAGCAGCAGATATATTTATTAAAGATGAAAACTTTAAAGCTTTTTTTAGTGATGAGCAAAGAACTATTATTAAAGAAGCTATAGAAGACCATAGATCATCTAATAGAGATTTTCCAAGAACTAAATATGGTGAGCTTATTTCTTCAGCAGATAGAAATACGAGAATTGAAATTGTATTTATAAGGAGTTTCTTTGTGGCACATGAAAGAATGCCTAATATGAATATTGAAGAATATCTTGATTTTACAATAAAAAGATTATCAAAACGTTATAGTGAAGAGCAACATGAAAATATGTTCCTCGAAGATGATACATATAAAAGATTTCTTATAGAGATGAGAGAATTATTGAAAAAAGAAGATGAATTCAAAAGTAGATACTGTGAGATTAATCACATACAATCAAGAAAAAATTTAGTTAAAGACGAACCAGGAGAAACTAGTTTTGCAGTTTAAATACCAATATATGACAAATGAAATATAAACTTAATATAAACGTATTACTATATTAATTGTATTATTAAATTGGTTATGATAGATTAATATCAAATTATTGCGATAAACGAAAGAAAATACGAGGAGGAACGTATTGTGAAAACAAAAGAGTTAAAATATATAGCAGTAGTAGTGATATTAATGTTAGCTATGACAATGGTAATTTTACCTTTAACTTCTTATGCAGCAGATGCATATTCCATAGACTATAGTTCAGGAACAATTACATTAGATCAAGTTGACGGTGAAATACCTAATGCTAGTTTTCTAGTAAAAGCCGATAAAACTAACATTCAAAAAACAGTTGATATGGGAAATTCGAAAAGCTCATATTCTATACAAGAAATAATTAGTAATGGCACAAATGGATATTGGAAACAAATAGAAAATGATAATCCAGATGTGTTTAGTCAATATACAGATGAAAATACTAGATATAGTGGAGACTACACTATAGTGGCAAATAGGAGTAAAGGAACTGAAGCAGTTGATTCTTCACCAGAATACAATGTTACAGTTACTGCCCAAGGGTCAAGTTGGAGTTATGCAAGTAAAGGCAGCCAACCTGCGCAAGACGTTATGTATGCCCTTGTATTAGATTTTAATGGTGGAATAAATAATGGGCTTACTCAAATAAGTGAAATAAAAGGTGGAACTGTTTTCGAAATTAAAAGCAGTCTATTTGAAGAATATAGAGAAAAGGTAATCCCTCCAACAGGTAAAGTTTTTGCTGGAATTGAAGTAAATGGAGTGCCAAAAACTGTTAATACAAGTCATATAGTTACTGGAAATGTAACAGTTAAATTCTTGTGGGCAAATGAAGTAAAAACAGTTACAACATCGAGCTATTATATTTCAGAGGGAGCTAATACAAATTATGTTCTAGGAAGTGCATCTGATGTTACAGTTAAAGCTAGTGGAGATGCAGACACTTTAAAAGACTTATTAATGGATGGAACATCTATTCCAAAGGATCAATATACAATTACAAGTGGAAGCACAGTTGCTAAACTAAAATCTGCTTATATGGAGACTTTATCAGAAGGAAGCCATAAGCTTATATTCAAGTATGCAGATGGAGAAGCTTCAACAACTATTAGAGTAGCAAAAGCAAATACATCTGTTTCAAGTAGTACTCCAACAGCTACTACTAACAAAACTACAACGACTAATACTACAACGACTGCAACAACAAATAATACAAACGCAGTAGTGTCAAATAGTACTAGTACTACAAATAATAATCCTAAAACAGGAGACGAAGGAATAGCAATTTGGATAGCATTAATAGTTCTTTCTATAATTGGAATTAAAAAAGCAATAGATTATTCAAAAAAGATTTAATGATAGATTATTAAACTAAGGCGATAGTAGATTCCTATTATCGTCTTAATATTTGAAAGGTACTAACTTGAAGAAGCGAGATATATTTAAAATAAAAGTAAAAATAATTGTATTAATTATTATTTCAATTTTGGCATTAGTGATAGTATTTGCAACTTTAAAAACTGTTAAGTATATAGTTAATGTTGCTCAAAACAGGAAGATTGCAGAGAGAGTTTCTAAATATGTTACATCATCGGAGACGGATGGACAGGGAAATGTTCCAAACGTTAATGTTGACTTTGGCAAATTAAAAGCAGAAAATCCCGATACAGTTGGTTATTTAAAAGTTAATGGTACTGAAATTGATGACGTTGTTGTTCAATGTAAAGATAATAATTATTATATGTATCATAATTTTGAGCTAAAGAAAAATAAAGCAGGATGGATTTTTGCAGATTATAGAAATAAATTTGATGGTACGGATAAAAACATTGTTATATATGGTCATAATATGAGAGACGGTAGTATGTTTTCAAGCTTAAAAAATATTCTAGAAAAAGAATGGCAGGACAATGAAGCAAACAGAAGAATTACATTTGTTACAGAAAACGAAAAATGTATTTACGAGGTTTTTTCTGTTTATCAAATTGAAAGTGAAGACTACTATATTCAAACGGATTTTGCTACAGATGTTGATTATCAAAGGTTTATAAGTACTATTAAAGCTAGAAGTCAAAAGTTTTTTAGAGTAAATGTTACAGGTCAAGATAGTGTACTTACTTTATCTACTTGTGCTAATAATAACAAATATAGGGTTGTACTTCATGCTCGAAAACTTCAACCTTGATATTTTTCAAGTATTATAGTAGAATCGAGGTATATTGTTTTATAAGGAATAAATATGCTTGAATTAGAGGAAAATTTATCAGTATTAAAAGAATTAAGTGAAAAGATAAAATTTATAAGAGAATCGATGAAAATAGATTCTCTTATTAGCGAGCTAAAAAAACTAGAAGAAGAAAGCACGCAAGAAGGCTTTTGGGATGATATAAATCATTCTAATAAAGTCTTTTCAAAAATTAATAGCCTAAAAAGAAAAATTCAATCATGCACTAGTCTTGAGGAAGAGTGCAAGAGTTTAATGGAATTTAACGAGCTCTTACAGATTGAATATGACGAATCTCTATATAAAGACTTGATTGAAAAAACACAAAAACTGGAAAATGATATTGAAAAAACTCAAATTTATGTTTTGTTTTCAGGTAAATATGATTCAAATAATTGCATAATTACAATGCATCCTGGAGCCGGAGGAACTGAGTCGCAGGATTGGGTTGAAATGTTATATAGAATGTACTCAAAATGGGCCTCTTCAAATGGTTATACTATAAAAGAACTAGATTATTTAGCTGGTGATGAGGCAGGAATAAAGTCGGTAAGTTTTTTGGTTTCAGGTGAATTTGCATATGGCTATCTAAAAGGGGAGTCAGGAGTTCATAGATTAGTTCGTATTTCTCCTTTTGATAGTGGAGGAAGGAGACATACATCTTTTGCATCTGTTGAGGTACTTCCAGAAATTGATGATGATGTTGAAGTACAAATTAATCCTGATGATTTACGCATTGATACATATAGAGCATCGGGGGCAGGTGGACAGCATATTAATAAAACAGACTCAGCAGTCAGAATTACACATATACCAACTAATATTGTTGTTACCTGTCAATCTGAAAGATCTCAAACGATGAACAAAGAAACTGCAATGAAAATGCTTAGGTCAAAGCTAGTTGATTTAAAAGAAAAAGAAAATGAAAAACAAATGAATTCCCTTAAAGGAGAACAAAAGGATATAGCATGGGGGAGTCAAATTAGGTCATATGTTTTTTGCCCATATACGTTGGTAAAAGACCATAGAACCAATTTTGAAGTAGGCAATGTTCAAGGGGTAATGGACGGAGATATTAATGATTTTTTACTAGCCTATCTTAAAAGTTTGATTTAATTTTTTTGTTAGAAAATGTTTCAAAAATTTTATATAAATGCATCATTGCAACCTTGAAATAGAATTAACTTTATAATATAATTTTATTGCTAATTTAAAAAATAGTGTTTTTGGAGGACTATATGGAAGAGATAGATTTAAAAGAGCTTATAGATATATTTTTAAAGCGAAAATTTTTAATAATTTTTGTTGTTATTTTGTTTGCTATGTGTGGTGGATTATATACTTTAAATTTTGTTACACCAATGTATAATGCATCTACTAGCATGGTTTTGGTACAAGCAGGAGGTGGGAGTTCATATTCATATTCTCCTACAGAAGAATCAATTACCACAACAGATCTTACTCTTAACTCAAAACTTGTTGAAAACTATAGAGAAATAGCCCTTAGTAAAAGCACTTCTCAAAAAGTAATTGATAATCTTCATTTGGATCTTACAGCTGAAGAATTACAAAAGCAAATTACAGTTAGCTCAATAACAGATACTGAGTTCTTAAAGATAACTATTACTGATGAAGACCCAATTATGGCACAAAAGATTGCATTTGAAGTAGCTAATGTTTTTATGGACAGAGTCAAAGAAATATACAACTTAACCAATGTTCATATTCTAGATTTGGCTGAAGTACCAACTGAGCCTTCAAATATACATTTAGGAAAAAATATTGTGATATTCGCTTTTGTTGGATTTGTTCTAGTTTCTGGATATTTATTACTTGTTAATATGCTAGATACTACAATTAAGTCTGATAGTGATATAGAAAAAGCAACTGGTTTACCAGTGCTTGCAAGTATTGTATTGATGAATGAAGATTCTAAAAAAAGAGGCCATTCTCTAATGGGAGGAACTAGTGAAGAATCAGAAGGTAGAAGGAGGAGATAATCGTTATGAAAAAAGAATTAATTGTTATAGGGTCTCCTAAGTCACCTGAAGCAGAAATGTTTAAAAATCTTAGAACAAATATACAGTTTATGAATGCTGATTCACCTAAAAAAGTAATGTTGATTACTAGTACAGTGCCTGGAGAAGGAAAAAGCTATGTATCAGCTAATTTAGCATGTGCTTTTTCTCAAATTGACCAAAAAGTACTTATAATTGATACAGATATGAGAAAAGGAAGACAGTTTGGAATCTTTAATTTAAGACCTAGGCCAGGACTTTCAAATTTCTTATCCGGTGTCGTTGATCAAGACTTTAACGGAAACAAAGAAAATATTTACAATTTTATACAAGAAACATCTATAAACAATCTACATATTATCACAGCTGGAAGTATTCCACCAAACCCATCTGAGCTTTTGGTATCTTCAAAAATGTCTAAAATGATAGAAGATTTAAAGCAAACATATGATATTATCATATTTGATGCACCACCAGCATTAATAGTAGCAGATGCATTAGTAATTGCTAGATACGTTGATTTTAGTTTAATAGTTACTGCGCAAAATCTTACAAAAGTTGAAGATTTGCAAAAAGCCAAAATTGCCCTAGAGAATGTTGGGGGAAAAGTTGCAGGAGCTATATTTAATAAGGTTCAATTCTCAGGAAAATCATATGAGCACACATATTATTATGGTGAAAAAAATGTTGGAGGGAAAAAGCCTAAACAAAGGAGATAAACTTTATGATTGATTTTCATTCTCATATTTTACCTGGCGTCGATGATGGTGCTAGAACAGAAGATGAGTCTAAGCAGATGATACTAGAAGCAAAGCAATATGGTTTTGATAAAATAATTGCTACATCACATTATGCTGTTGATTGTTATGAAGTTCCAGAATATAAAAGAAAGACATTGCTAGAAGAATTAGGACATACAAAGGATGCTCCAGAATTGTACTTAGGAAGTGAAGTATTTATTACATTCAATATGCTTAATTTATTACAGGATTTTAGTGCATCAACTATTAATGGTACAAGATATGTACTGTTTGAATTACCTCTTCGAAGGCATTTCCCAAACTTTAAAGATATAATTAGTAATCTAATTAATAATGATTATAAGCTAATTCTAGCTCACCCTGAAAGATACTTAGAAGTTCAAGAAAACTTTGATTTATTATATGAGCTTTCAGATATGGGGGTTTTGCTTCAATCGAATTTTAGCAGTTTTGTCGGACATTATGGTTTTAAAGCAAAAAGTGTTGTCAAAAAAATGCTTTCCAAAGAACTGATTAGTTTTATGGGAAGTGACGTTCATAGACCAGGACATACATATCCGTTAATACCTAAAGCATTGAAAAAAATGTCCAAGATTGCAAGTATTGACTATATTGAAAGAATTACAAAATCTAATGCAGAAAAGATTTTAAATGGGGAAGAACTCTAACAGGGTTCTTTTTTTGCGAGAAATATATACAAGTTAAAAAAAATATGATATATTTTTCCATTATATAGAAGTTTTTAAATTTAGAAATTTCTTTTGGCAGAATGAAAGAAGGTACAGCTTATGGGAATAGTAGTACTAAAATTTGGAGGAAGTTCCGTTGCGACAAAAGAAAAGTTGGAACATGTTATCGCTCATATCGAGAGTGAAAAAAAGAAAGGAAATGAAGTAGTTGTAGTTGTATCAGCGCAAGGTAAAACTACAGATAGATTAATTGCAGAGGAGGCAGAGATATCCAAAGAGCCTGATAAACGTGAGCACGATGTTCTTGTATCTACAGGTGAACAAGTCACAATAGCAAAACTTGCCATGATGCTTATAGATAAAGGACATAAAGCAGTTTCACTTACAGGATGGCAGATACCAATTATTACAAATTGTGAATACACCAATAGCAAAATTCGTTACATTAAAAATGAAACAATATTAGATTACTTAGAATCTGGAAATATCGTGGTTGTTGCTGGTTTTCAAGGTGTTGCTGAGAATGGAGATATCACTACATTAGGTAGAGGTGGATCTGATACCACAGCCGTAGCTTTAGCTGCAAGTTTAAAGGCTGAAAAATGTGATATCTATACTGATGTTGATGGAGTTTACACTTCAGATCCAAGAGTTATACCAGAAGTAAAAAAACTTAAAAGTATTTCGTATGATGAAATGTTGGAAATGGCGAGTATGGGAGCAAAAGTGTTGCATAATCGCTGTGTTGAAATTGCAAAAAAATATGATATACCGTTATATGTAAAATCAACTTTTGTTGAAAATAGTGAAGGCACAATAGTTACCAAAGAAAATATTGAAGATGTTGAGATTAGTGGTGTTACAAAAGATGACTATATTTCACGTATTACGGTAATTGGAATAAAAAATGAAATAGGAAAAACATTCAAGTTATTTAAGGTATTATCTGATAATCAAATAAATGTAGATGTTATTGTGCAATCTTTTGGTGAGTATACAGTTAAAGATATAGCATTTACTATCAAAATGAATGACTTAGCCAAAACTTTAAAAGTTTTAAAGGAAAAAAAGAGCGAATTAGGTTATAAAGACATCACTCATACAGAAAATTTATCAAAAGTTTCTATTGTGGGAGCTGGAATTGCAAACAAGCCAGGTGTCGCAACAAGAATGTTTGAAGCACTATATGAGAGCAACATAAATATGCATATGATTTCAACTTCAGAAATTAAAATTTCTGTACTTGTTGATTCAAATAATGCTAATTCGGCTATAAGAGAGATACATAGGAAATTCTTTGATTAAGATTAGGACTAGCCCTTTCAACAGGGCCAGTCCTTATTTACGCTTTTTAAAAGACTGGTTTAATTGAATAATGTATAAGATCTAGCCAAAGCTCCCTTAAAACTATTGTTTTTGTGAAGCTTTGGCAATGGCCTTATTGAAATGATGGACTTTATTGGTTTTTTGACATTTTATTCCCTCTATGTTATAATAATTGATATCAAAAATAATGTAAAAGAAGAAAAATTTAAAGACAATAAAGATACTAAAATATACAAATGAGGAGGAGAATTATGAAGAATTTTGTTAACATTATAAATGTAAACAAATTCCTATCTAAGCTATTACTTGTTATTATAGTTTATGCATTTTTTTCTCTTATAGACATTCAAGAAAAAATTGGAAGATATAATAAAGAAATCAATTATTATACTTCTCAAAAAGAAGAACTTCTTGTAAAAAAAGAAGAACTTCTTGCTACAAAAGAAAATGTTAATTCAGAAGAATATATTGAAGAAATAGCCAGGAAACAATTGGATATGTTTTTGCCAAATGAAACTGTATATGTTGAAATGGGCAAGTAGTATTATTTTTTCTGCTTTATTAATATATTGATATTTGTGATTTATGATTTATGATTTATTTTATTTTTATATTGCAATAACGTTATTAGTTGTATTATAGTTTTTTGCATTGTATTTTATTTCTAAAGACTTTCCCAAAAAATAAAATTTAATAATAGCAAAAGGAGGGGCCATTTTATGGAACTTGATAGTCTGTCGATTGTCGATTTAAGAAATCTAGCGAAAGATAAAGGTATTAAAAATACTTCAAAAATGAAAAAGGCGGAATTAATAGAAAAACTTATGGAAAATTATAATGAGAGTAAAAAAAGTAAAGAGACTGCAAATGAGATAACAGAGAACAGTTCAAAAGATAGAAATGTTGAATATAAGCTTACCAATGAAGAAGATGAATATGTCGAAGGGATTCTTGAAGTTATGCCAGATGGTTATGGCTTTTTAAGAGGCGATAACTATCTTTCTACTCCTAAGGATGTATATATATCGCAAGTTCAAATAAATCGATTTAAATTGGAAACAGGTGATAAAGTTAAAGGTATTAAAAGAAAGCCAAAGGATGGAGAAAAATTCCCGGCTTTAATTTACGTTGGTGAAGTAAATGGCCAACATCCAGAGAATGCAATGAAAAGAAAGAACTTTGATGATCTTATTCCAATTTATCCAACAGAAAAATTAAAACTTGAAACAAATAGAAATGAATATACAATGAGAATTATGGATATATTAGCTCCTATTGGAAAGGGTCAAAGAGGTATGATTGTTGCCCCACCAAAAGCTGGTAAGACAACTATACTTAAAAAAATTGCTAATAGTATTAGTGCTAATAATCCAGAAGTTGAATTAATAGTTCTTCTTATTGATGAAAGACCGGAAGAAGTTACTGAGATGAAAAGATCTATTTCTGGTGACGTTATTTATTCAACTTTCGACGAGCAAGCTGAACATCATGTGAAAGTTGCTGAGATGGTTTTAGAAAGAGGAAAAAGACTTGTTGAACAAAAGAAGGATGTAGTTATTTTACTTGATAGCATCACGCGTTTAGCTAGAGCATACAACTTAGTTATACCATCTACTGGAAGAACATTGTCTGGAGGTTTTGATCCTGGCGCACTTCATAAGCCAAAAAGATTCTTTGGTGCTGCAAGAAATACAGAAGATGGAGGCAGTCTTACAATTCTTGGAACAGCACTTGTTGATACTGGAAGTAGAATGGATGAAGTTATTTTTGAAGAGTTTAAAGGCACAGGAAATATGGAAGTGTATCTTGATAGATCTCTTTCTGAAAAAAGAGTATTTCCCGCAATTGATGTAAATAAATCAGGTACTAGAAGAGATGAATTATTGCTTTCAAAAGAAGAGTATAATGTTGCTAACTCAATAAGAAAAGCATTTTCAAGTTTATCTACTGCTGATATGACTGAACGAATTCTAAATTACATAATGAAAACCAATTCAAATGCAGAATTTATTCAAGAAATTTCTAAAGTACTAAAATAATTTAAATAACCAATTTAGTGTTTTTAACTAAATTGGTTATTTATTTTTATATGATAATATGATATAAGAATAGTAATGAAAAATAAATTAGTACTAAGGTGATAGAATGAAAAAGATAATGATTTTTATTATAATTATACTGTTAGTTATAATTGTTGTTTTAAGTACAATAATTTTTTATCAAAGTTCTAACAATACAGATACAAACAATAATAATACTATGGACTTTAATAACTCAAATGCAAATAATAGTGTTAATAATATACTAGACAGTTTTGGTGTAACAAATGAGAGCTACAACAATTTATCTTTTGAAGAATGGGAAAAATTAGCCAAAGATTTTTGGAGAAATAATTATGGACAAGACAATATAAAAGCAACTTGCTATTATGATGAGGATGGCAATTTTGTAATAAACATTTCTGATGAACATGAAGCACTTGCTGAATATGAAGTAGATGAACACAATGTGGCTTCAGATAGATTTAGTAACACTTGTATTGATTTTATTTCGGGAGAGTTTATTCCTATAGATGCTACAACAGGAATAGACGGAGTAGCAAATAATATTAATTTTGTAGATAATGAATGTGTTGCTATTGGTTATGTAACAGACCTAAATGAAACGCAATTTATTGATAAATATTTTGATGATCCATTGACATATGGAGGTTTACAATATTTTGATTTTAGATATCCAGATAATAGAACTTCAGGATATGGAAATAAATTTGTTATTATACCTAAAAATAAAGATGTTGAAATTACTGTATACGATTGTTATCTTGGAGAAGACAATGAAATGCATATAGATAACACTCTTATTTCAAAGATAAATGAACCATTCATTCTCTTAGATGACTATATAGAATATGTTCCAAAAATGATGGTACAATTTAAATATAATGGTTTTGAAGAGATGTTTCCAATTACGTTTAGTGGCGAGAATGGAAATTTGGTTTTAACAGGCTACGAAATGGAAGTAAAAGACATATCATTATACTAGTTAAGAGTCATTAAATTTACTAAATAAAATTTGGTTATTAAATTTTTAAAAATATATAAATGGAGGTATTAAAAATGGGATTTATTAAAGCTTTTGCAGGAGCACTAGGAGGTACTCTTGCTGATCAATGGAAAGATTACATTATGCCAATGTCTGGAGCACCAGCAACAGCCGGAGTTATTCCTGCTGTACCAAATGGTACTAATGCAGGACGTGGTTCAAATACTCATGGCTCTGAAAACATTATTTCTAATGGAAGTAAAATGGTTGTACCAGAAGGAACAGCTCTTGTAACAATGCAAGATGGAAAAATTACAGGAATGATTGCTGAACCAGGAGGTTATACTTATTCAAATGATGATCTTAACTCAAGTTCAATTTTTGCTGGAGATGGATTTGTTTCATCAATAGTAAAGCAATCATGGGAAAGATTTAAATTTGGAGGTATTCCAGGATCACAACATATGGCATTTTATATCAATTTAAAGGAAATACCAAACAATAGATTTGGAACACAATCAGAAATTTATTGGGATGATGCATATCTTAATACTCAAGTTGGAGCAATGTGTAGAGGAACATATACTTTAAAAATTGTTGATCCAATTACATTTATGCAAAAGTTCGTTCCAATGGATTACCAAGTGGCAGGAAGAGTTTTTGATTTTGCAGATATGGATAACGATGCAGCTTCACAATTATTTAATGAAGTAGTAAGTAGTTTAAGTGCTGCATTTTCATATTATACAAATGACCCAAGCAAGGGAAATCGTATAACAAAGATTCAAGGTGATCAAATAGGATTTGCTCAAAGCTTATCTCAAGCGGTAGAAGAAAACTATCAATGGAAATCTGATAGAGGTCTTGAAATTGAAAAAGTTGCTATTCAAGCTATTGAATATGACGAAGATACTAAAGAAATGCTTAAAGATGTTAAAAGAGCTGATGCTCTATCTGGTGCAAGAGGAGATTCATTTATGCAACAATCAGTTGCTAGAGGAATGCAAGGTGCTGGAGAAAATGGAGGCGGAGCTGGTATGGCTTTTATGGGCATGGGAATGAATGCAGCTGGTGGAGTTATGGGACAAGTTCAACAAGGCGGTCAAGGTTATTCAAATCCAGCTTTAGGATTTAATCAACCACAACAACCAGCAAATCAAACTACAACTTCAACTGAATCTAAAGAAGAAAAAGAGGATCCATATGAAAAACTTGCAAAATTAAAAAAACTTCTTGATGATGGAGTTATTAGTCAAGAAGAATTTGATGAAGCAAAGAAAAAATTATTAGACCTATAAAACATACTTATGATTATTGGAGGTAAATACTCTATGAATGAAATAGATCCAAACGAAGTAAAAGAAATTAATTATAATGAGGGAGCAAAAGATGGGCAAACTAAATGTCCTAAATGTGGTGCTACTGATATTTCGTTAAACACAAAGAATGGCAAATTAAGGTGTAACTTTTGTAGGCATGAATTTGAGGCAATAAAAATAGAAAATGGTGAAAAGGACTTGAATTCATTAGAGGGTGAGATTATAGGGACAGGTGCAAAAGATATTGTTGCTAACACGGATGATATTATTACATTTAAGTGCAGTAGCTGTGGTGCAGAGGTAGTAGTTGATACTGCCTCTTCGACCACTGCAAGATGCCATTGGTGTAGAAATACATTATCTGTAAATGAGCAAATACCAAATGGTGCTGTTCCTGATACGGTATTGCCATTTAGTGTTCCCAAAAATGAAGCAAAAAAGTGCATTGATGAATTTGTTAATAAAAGAAAGTTTTTTGCACATCCAATGTTTAAAAGAGAATTTTCTTCTGACAATGTAATGGGAGTATACTTACCATATATGATAGTAGATGCCAACACTCATGCTAAATTAGAAGGTCAAGGAGAGCATGAAACGAGAAGGTATAAGGTTAAACATGGTGATAATGAAGTTACTAGATATGATGCAGATTTATATAATGTTGAAAGAGAATTTGATATGACTGTTGAAGGGCTGACAGTTGAATCAAGTTTAGACAAGTTAGATACAAAGTCAAGTAATAAAACAACAAATATTATTAATTCCATAATGCCTTTTGATACAGAAAATTGTGTAAAATGGGATTCAAATTATCTAGTGGGATATACTTCAGAAAAAAGAGATACAAATATAAATCAACTTAAAGGCCTTGTTAAAGCGCAAACTCAAGATATTGCAAGATTTGCTGCAAATGACACTCTTGAAAAGTATGATCGTGGTGTAAGATGGGATAAAGAAACATTGGACATTAAAGGTCAAAAATGGAAATCTGCATACTTACCAGTTTGGTTATATAGCTATCAGCAGAAAAAAGGATCAAAACAAGGTATGCTTCACTATGTTGCTGTTAATGCAAGGACTAAAGAAACTATGGGAAGTGTTCCAATACATATGCCTAAACTTATAATGGTATCAATATTTGTTGAATTATTAGGCTTTTTGGCAACAATGATAACTTTGTTTTCAAGTGAAGCTAGAAAAGATGAATATTGGCCATGGCTATTTTTACTAGCAGGAATTATATACTATGCTATTATGTATGCTAAATACCGTAATCAGGGTGCAAGACATACACATGAAAAGGAAACCAAACATAACATTTCACATCTTAAGACTGTTGATGAATTTGTAAAAAAGGAACATGGATTATCAAATTCAAGAATACAAGGTGCAAATAATACTTCAGTTTCTGGAATATCTGGCAATAAAAAGTTTATAGAAGAATTAGCAGAAGAGGCAGAACGAAGATCAAAAAAATCTGAATAGTTTTATTAGGTATTAAATATTGAAAACATTGATTATAATGATTTTAGGACTATTACCAACGCTTTTTTTGGTAAATCCTATAAAAGAAACCATAGTTAATAAATCAAAACTAAGTCATTTTTATACAAAATATAAGAATGACTTAGTTTTGGTGCTATTTTTTATTATAGGCACTATTGTGCGAATTTATTCTATAGACAAAATGCCTAATGCACTTAATGTTGATGAGGCATCTGCTGGATATGAAGCTTTTTCAATATTAAAATTTGGAATAGATAGAACTGGAAGACATCTTCCTGTGTTTTTGTATTCTTGGGGAAGCGGGCAGAACCCATTATACTCATATATATTAATACCAATAATTGCAATTGGCGGTTTGAACTTATATACAACTAGATTGCCAATGGCTATTATAGGCATTTTTTCTTTATATGCTTTTTATTTTCTTATAAAAAGTATTTTTGAAAATAAGAAGATTTCATTGATTGCTTTATTATTCTTTGCATTATGTCCATGGCATATCATGAAAAGTAGATGGGCACTTGAAAGTAATATCTTTCCAGACTTGATTCTATTTGGTACATTATTATTAATTCTAGGGTTCAAAAAGAAAAAAGAAATCTATAAGATTTTTGCATTTATTCTTTTTGGGCTTTCAAGTTATGCATATAGTACTAGTTATGTTTTCCTACCAGTCTATATTTTGGGAATTTTGGGATATTTGTTTTATAAAAAAGATATTAGAATTAAAGACGCTATTATATATTTAGCAATTGTTTCAATCATTTCATTACCCATAATACTATATGTTTATATAAATGTTTTTAATTTAAATGAGTTTAAAGTATTTGGATTTACTATTCCAAAGCTTGCTCAAAACAGGTATGAAGAAGCCTCAACTATATTTCAAGATAACATGTTTGAAAAATGTGTAGATAATTTATTAGATACACTAAAGCTTTTAATTATTCAAAATGATGGATTAGAATGGAATGCACTTTCAACTTATGGACTATTTTATCCAATAAGTAGTATTTTCTTATTTTTAGGAATATATTATAGTTTCAAAAAATATAAGAATAATTCACTTAATACAATTATGAATATCTGGATGATTGCAGCAGTTGTAGTTTCTGCATTTTGCGTAGTAAATATTAATAGGGTTAATATTATTATGATACCTTGCATTTACTATATTACTCTTGGATTAGCGAATTTTACTGAAAAATATAAAATTACAGTACCAATATTATTGATTGTTTATTTATATTCATTTATAAGTTTTACGATAGATTATAGTCATTTGGATTTTGACAATTATTCTACATTTACTAGCGGAGTAGAAGAAATATGTGAGTATATTAAAGCTTCAAATGCAAGTGAAGTTTATTGTGATTATTCATTTAAAGAACCATATATATATTTTTTGTTTTACAACAAAGATGATGCAAATTTTTTCTCAAAAACTGTAAAGTACAAAGATGAAAATGGAACTTTTGATAATGTTAAAGAGTATGGCAAATATCATTTTTATATACCGGAAAAAGTTGAAGACGGAAACATTGTTATAGTTCCTAAAGAAAAAGAATTAGACTTTAATTCTACATATAAAAATGTACATACGATAAATCAGTTTACTATATATGAATATTAATGGAGGAGCAATGTTAAAAAACAATCGATTTAAAAACTTAATATTATTTGTAATGTTTGCTTTTATCATATCGATATATATTTTTGATAGAGGCATTACTGATTTTGATGAACTATGGAATTTTAATTTTGCTCTCAATATTTCTAATGGTTTAGTACCATATAGAGATTTCAATATTTTGCAAACTCCGTTAATGCCATTTATTTCTGGAATAATTCTTAAAATATTAGGAAGAGAACTTCTTGTAATGAGGTTATTAGGAGTTGTTTTATCAACATGCATTATTTTTATGTCTTATAGAATACTTCAAAAGCTAAAAGTCAATTCTACATATAGCATAGGAGTATCATTATTTTTAATTTATGTCTATAAAAATTATTTTACTATTGACTACAACTTTATGAATCTATTATTAATTTTAATTATAATTTATTTAGAATTAAAGAATAAAGATGTTGATAGATTTCTTTATAGCTTTGGACTTGGAGTTATTTTAGGTTTAACGATATTAACTAAGCAGTCGACAGGTCTTGTGATTTCTTTTATTGCATGTGGTTATAGATTACTTGTTGTTAGAAATAAAGACTCCCTTTTAAAATTTATTAAAACAGCAATTGCAAGAGTGTTTGGAATTTGTATTCCAATGCTAACTTTTATTATTTATTTAATTGCCACAAATGCTTATCATGATTTCATTGATTATGCAATTTTAGGAATTAACACATTTTCAAATTCAATAAAATATTCATCTCTTCTAGATAATGAAAAGATAATAGCAGTATCAAGTATTGTAGTGCCAATAATAATTATTGTCGAATTAATCTATTCAGCATTTACTTCAAATAAAGAAAAAATAATATTATCTTCATATGCAATTGGATCGTTGATTTTAGTATATCCAATCGCTGATTCAATTCATTTTCTTATTGGAGCAATGCCTGGATTTTTATTGGTTTTGTACCTTTTGTTTGAGGTACTGTCTAGAATATATAATGAAGAAAAAGATAGCAACAAAGAAACACTAATTGCTTCAAAAATAGTAAATGAATTAATATTATTTGCATTTGTCTTCTTAAGCCTTTATAATACATATAGAACTTTTGAGAAACTCTTTAATGAAAAGAATTATCAAAGTCTAGCACATTTCCGTGGTATATATATGGATGACCACGAAATATCTGAAATAGAGAATGTGGACAAGTTCATCTTAAATGATAAAGAAAACACAATTATGCTTGATGCATATGCATCAATATATATGATACCTATTGATAAATATGATAAAGATTTTAGCCTCTTCCTAAAAGGTAATTTAGGCAGTAGAGGAGAAGATGGGATTATTTCAAAAATACAAGTTTTAAATAGTGGTACAAAATTTCTTATTAGAAAAGACGGATATAGACGAAATTGGCAAACACCTGAGAATGTAATTTCGTATGTAAAAAAAGAATATAAAAAAATAGATGAAATTGAAATATTTGATATTTACGAAAAAGAAGAATAGAAAGAAGGATTTTAAACATGGAAACCACGGTCTATCTTATTAGACATTCTGTGAGATTTAATACTAAGAGAATTATAAATAACAATTCAAGCCAATCAAAATTATTATTAAATGAAAAGATTTCTCTAAGTGTTGAAGGAGAAAAAAGGGCAGAAATTTTATCTAATGAAGAAGAACTCCAAAACATAAATGTTGTTTATGCTAGTAACTGTGTGAGGACATTACAAACAGCAAAATACTTATTAGAAAAGCAAAACTTAGATGTTACTATTGATGAAAGATTTGATGAAAGAAGAGCAGGAAAGCCAAATGATCACATCTATAAGGACTGGTGGGTTCGACAATTCACAGATGAAAACTTCAAAACTGAAGGTGGAGAATGTCAAAAAGATGTTGTTGCTAGGTTTTCAGAAGCATTCTATGAAGTATTAAAACAAAATATTGGTAAGAGGATAGCAATTTATTCTCATGGATATGCAATATTTTTCTTTTTAATGACATGGTGTAAATTTGAGTATTTAGGAGAGAAAGATTACGTAAGACTAACATATAATGATGAAGTGATTTATAATAAAAAAATTAGTGCTCCCGAAGTCTTTAAATTAAAATTTATTGGTGATAAACTTACATCTATGGAATGTCTTGAATTTGAAGATTTACCATATATGGATGCATTAGGCTAATATTGAAGTGGAGAAAATAATGAGAATAGGAATAGATATTGATGATACGACTTTTTATACAGTAAAATCCATGATAAAGTATGGTGATATATATGAAAAGCTTGCTGGTCATGCTGTTAATAAGAATAACATGGGATTAATTAAAAATAGGTATTACTTAAATGACTTATATGGATGGGATGATAAAACAAAATTTGATTTTTTTGATAAATTCTATAAAAATGTGCTTGAGGAATGTACTGTTATTCCTGGGGCTAAGGATGTTATTTGCAAGTTAAAAGAGCAAGGTGACTCTATTCATTTTGTTACTGCAAGACTAATGAATATAGAAGGTTGTGATACGGAATCCATTACTAGAAAAAGTTTAGAAGATAATGGAATACCATATGATTCTTTAAATCTTCACATTGGAGACAAATTATCATTCTTTTTAGAAAATAAATTAGATATTTGTATTGAAGATAGTTATGATACATGTCGTGAACTAACAGATAATGGAATAAAGTCTATACTCATGACTACAAAAATGAATTATGCTGTTGATAATAAGGATATAAAACGTGTTAATACTTGGGAAGAAATTTATGAAGAAATCGAAGAATATAGGAAGTGTATAAATGGAAAAGCATAAACGAATATCAAATAAACAATTTGAAATATATATGGAGCAACTTGCTTCTAGATTAAATGAATTTCTTAGGAAAAATCACATAAGAATTGATTATGTTTGTCCGATTTTGAGAAGCGGAGCTGTACCGGCAGTGTATTTAGCTAATAAATTAAACATAATAAAGTTTGCACCTATACAGATAAAGCATATTGCATATAATGATGGTGCAAATGGTTATGTTGATTTATTTGAACCTTTTAAGAGCATGGAGATAGATAAAAAAGAACCGGTATTTTTAGTTGTGGATGCTACATGTGCTTCTGGTGAAAGTTCAAGAATATGTATGGAAAAGTATAGAGAACAATATCCAAATTGTAAAATCATTTTTATTTGTATCGCAAAGAAGTATAATTCTCCGACTTTTGAAGATCTAACTATTTTTGAAGACTTTGCTTATTATTATAATGGTACTAATAATTATACAAAAGATAAATGTAAAGAATTAGGGATTTCATACTATGTTCCACTATATCCATGGGAAATACTGGAACAAGAGAAAAATCACCCAGATGACCTAGAGAATAATATATTTTTTTAGGAGGATGTTTTAATTGGTTTTAAATGGGAATACTATAAAAGAACTATTTAAAAAGAATTTACTAGTTGAAAATGGAAAGATAGATAATGTTCATTCCTCTTCATATGATGTAACATCAAGCGAGTATATATTAAAGGTAAAAAAGTCAAAGAAGGACATATATTTAATTGATGCAAAAAAGCTTGAAAACATGTATGAAGTGGTAAACATTAAAGATGGATATCGATTTAAACCAGGAGAGCTTATATTGGTAGCACTAAATGATATGTTTAATATACCAGATAATATATGTGCATCCATAAGAGGTAGAACATCATATAATCGCTTAGGAATATCTATAACTATACAACATCTTAATCCAGGTTATAGAGGTAAACTAAACATCGCTATAAAAAATAATTCTGTGAATACATATGTTTTGATGCCTAATATGGCTATCGCACAAATTGTATTTGAAGAGATGGACGATAAAGTCAGTGAAAGTTTGCTTTATTCAAATAGTCATTCGTATCAAAATGAAGACGGATTGAAAGGTTCCAAAGTTTATTCAGATTACATAGGAAAAGTTTTCAGACATTTTAAGGGAAATTATTATTATATAGACAATATATGTATGGATTCAGAAACAAAAGATTTTATGGTGGTTTACAAAACATTGTATGACCGTGAGGATTCTAAGATTTGGACTAGACCAGCCAAAATGTTCTTTGAAGAAATAGATCCTAATAGAAAGGGAAATGTGACTAAGCAAACTCATAGATTTGAAATAGTAAATGATTTGACTAAGGATTATACTAAAAATGAATAAGATGGAGTATAATGAAACAAGGGCATATAAACATGGAAATAAATTAAATTAAAAATATTGACACAGAAAGAAATTAGTGTTAGTATTTTATGAAATCAATTATTGAAATTTTTGTGGAGGAAATAAAGGTGAAATTCTTAAGTGAATTATATGCAAACTTTAGATACGTCTTTTGCTTTGAATATTATTTTCAAGGCTTATTTGCATATGATTTTTCTTTTGATGAGTAGCATTTTTTTCTAGGATACATTTATATTATAAATTAGCAGATATGACTCATTGAAAGTCATATCTGTTTTTTTATTTAAATAATTTTAAATACAATAATTGATAAAAAATATAGGAGGTATTGATTATGGAGAATAATCTAACTAAAAAGTATGGTTTAATTACAGCCATCTGTATGGTAGTCGGAATTGTAATTGGTTCTGGTGTTTTCTTTAAAGCCCAAAACATATTAAACCTAACATCGGGTAATATGCCATTAGGTATTTTAGCTTGGATTATAGGTGGATTAATAATGATATTTTGTGCATACTGTTTTTCAGTATTATCTACTAAATATAATAAGATAAATGGAATAGTAGATTATGCCGAAGCAACATGTGGTCAAAAATATGGATACAATATTGGATGGTATATGGCAACAATTTATACCCCTTGTATTACATCAGTATTGGCATGGGTTTCAGCAAGATATACTTTAGTTATTTTTGGTATGCAAGATCCAACCACAGGATTATGTTTAAGTCTAAGTTGTTTATATTTAATTATTAGCTATGCTATAAATTCTTTGTCACCAATAATAGCAGGAAAATTACAAGTATCTACAACTGCTCTAAAACTTATTCCAATAGTTCTTATGGCAGTCGTTGGTACAATTTATGGATTAGTAGTTACACCAGATGGAAGTACCCAAAGCATTCTTATATCAAATTTTGCAACAGCAGGTAATAGCAACATATCAGCATTATTTGGAGCAGTCGTTGCTACAGCATTTGCTTATGAAGGATGGATTTTAGCAACATCAATCAATTCAGAATTAGAAGATGCCAAAAAAAATCTACCAAAAGCCTTAATTATAGGAACAGCAGTAGTTGTAGCTGCTTATATAATGTACTATATTGGAGTAGCTGGTGGAGCATCAGTTCAATCACTTATGAACGATGGGGCAACAGTTGCTTTTAAAAATGTTTTTGGTAAAGTTGGAGGGACTATTCTAAATGTATTAATTGCTATTTCATGCTTAGGAACGTTAAATGGATTGATGGTGAGTTGTACAAGAAATATGTACTCGCTTGCAGTTAGAAATAAAGGAATCTCTCCAGAAACATTGAAGCAAGTCGACCCAGCAACCAATATGCCAACAAATTCTGGAATAGTTGGACTTGTATTGTGTGCAATATGGTTATTCTATTTCTTTATAGCAAATTTAGATACAGTTTTAATTGGTAATTATTCAGTAGAATCTGCAAATTGGTTAGTAAAGCTACTTGGAACTTTGAATACAGAAACCAATATGTATCAAGTTGGATGGTTTGCTTTCGATTCGTCTGAGTTACCAATAGTTGCATTATATGCAATGTATATTCCAATTTTTATTAAAATGATGGGATTAAAAGAACTATCAATTGTAAGAAGACTTGTAATGCCTATACTTGCAATAATCGCGTCAGCATTTATGATTATAGCTGCTATATATTCTCACAAATGGGGAGTAATGTATTTCTTAATTATTTTTGCAATAGTTATGATTATAGGAAATATGATTAATTCAAAAAATATCACTAATTAGTGAAATGTATGTTATTTGACTATTAAAGACACAAAGTAATTATATAAAACGATCTTAAAGAAGCTGGTGCTAGTCATGGTATCAGCTTCGCTTTTTATAATAAACTATTGACATGATTTTTTTCATATGTTAAAATTACAAAAATTATTTAAGAGGTTTTTAATATGCTATCAATTTCAAGAAGCAATTTAATACTAGCACTCTTGTCTCTATTATTGAAATAATATAGAGACGGTTTGTGATGTTACAAAATTAGCTTTAATATCATATTAATATCTTAAATTAAAGAATGTGATACAACGGTCTCTATATTATTAGATATAGAGATTTTTTTATGGTAAAGGTCGACATTATCATTAGGAGTATCACATTCTTTTTTTATATTTAAAAAGAAAGGGAAGTGATTTTATTGAAAAATTATGAAAGATACATAAAGCTTTATGACTGGAAAAAACCAACTAATAGGAGCTGGTTTGATAATGAAATTAAAGAAACACCGATGTGGTGTAGCGTTGATTTAAGAGATGGAAACCAAGCTCTTGCAAATCCAATGACACTTGAAGAAAAGGCTGAGTTTTTCGACTATTTAGTTAAAATAGGATTTAAAGAAATAGAAATAGGTTTTCCAGCAGCTTCTGAGACTGAATTTCAGTTCACAAGGTATTTAATTGAAAACAATAAAATTCCAGATGATGTTAAAATACAAGTTTTAACACAATCTAGAGAAGAAATTATTGCTAAAACTTTTGAGGCTTTAAAAGGAGCCAAAAATGCAATTGTTCATTTATATAATTCAACATCAAGAATTCAAAGAGAAATCGTGTTTAATAAATCAAAAGAGGAAGTGAAAAAGATTGCAGAAGATGGAGCAAAGCTTATGGTCAAATATATAAAACAATATCCTGAAACAAATTGGTATTTTGAGTATTCTCCAGAAAGCTTTAGTACTACTGAAGTTGATTATGCAATAGAAGTTGTTAATAGTGTTCTAGAAATATGGGATGGAAAAATAAATTCTAAGCCTATAATCAATTTTCCTGCAACGATTGAATGTGCTATGCCAAATGTTTTTGCTGATCAAATTGCGTATGTGGCAGAAAATATTAGAAATCGCGATAACGTAATAATTAGCATACATTCACATAATGACAGAGGAACTGGAGTTGCTACAAGTGAAATGGCTATACTTGCTGGTGGCGATAGAATAGAAGGGGCATTATTTGGAAATGGAGAAAGGACAGGAAATGCAGATATTTTAAATATAGCAATGAATATGTATGTACTTGGTGTTGATCCCAAACTTGATTTTTCTAATATTAATGAGGCGAAAGAAGTATACGAGAATTGCACCAAAATGAAAGTTGGGCCAAGACATCCTTATGCAGGAGAACTTGTATTTACAGCATTTTCAGGATCACATCAGGATGCTATTTCCAAAGGATTAAAATCAATTCAAACAGAAAGTAAGCCATATTGGGAGGTACCATATCTACCAATTAATCCTGCAGATGTTAGTAGGCAATACGAACCAATTATTAGAATTAATAGTCAGTCAGGAAAGGGTGGAGTTGCATATATTCTTGAAAATGAATTTGGTTATGTTATTCCAAAAGAGATGAAAAAAGATGTAGGATATTACATAAAAAATGTATCTGATTCCAATCAAAAAGAATTAAGTAATGATGATATATATAATGCATTCGTTCAAGAATATGAAAATAGGCAGGACTCTATCAGTATAATATCGTATGATGTTAAGAAAATGAATAAGCAGACTGTAGTTAATATAAAGTTTATAGTTGATGATAAGGAGATAGAAAAAAGTGGTATAGGTAATGGGCCAATAGACGCAACCATAAGTATTATAAAAGAGCTAGGATATAATTTTGAATTTAAAAACTATGTACAACAGTCTTTACAAGATGATAAAGAAAAATCGATAGCCATAACTTATATAAACATACAAACTGATAATAAAAATATTTGGGCAGTTGGTAAAGACGACGATATATTAAAATGTAGTATTATTGGAATAATAAGTGCTATTAATAAAATTTAATTTGGAGGTAATAAAAATGATAGATATAAAAATTGAAGAAAGTAATAATAAAAAGGCTAAACCAGATCCAAATGAAGATATATCATTTGGAACCATATTTACAGATCATATGTTTGTTATGGACTATGAGGAATCAAAAGGGTGGATAAATCCAAGAATTGTTGAATATGGAGATTTTTCAATATCTCCTGCAGCATTAGTTTTTCATTATGGTCAAACTATGTTTGAAGGTATGAAAGCTTACAAAACTGATGATGGAAGAACAGTATTGTTTAGACCTCAAAAGAATATAGAAAGAGCTAATAATTCTAATAAGAGGTTATGTATTCCAGAAATACCAGAAGAGGATTTTCTGCAAGCAATTATGGAACTAGTAAAAATAGATGAAGAATGGATTCCAACGAAAAAAGGCTCATCTTTATATATAAGACCTTTTATAATTGCAACAGAACCCACATTAAATGTTAAACCTGCTTCTCAATACAAATTTATGATAATACTATCACCAGTAGGGGCATATTATAAAGAGGGGCTAAATCCTGTAAAAATATGGATTGAAGATGAATATGTCAGAGCAGTTAGGGGAGGCATTGGAGAAGCAAAAACTGGAGGTAATTATGCTGCATCTATGTTGTCTCAAGAAAAAGCCCATGAAGCAGGATATTCACAAGTACTATGGCTAGATGGTGTGGAGCATAAGTACATAGAAGAGGTTGGAGCAATGAACATTTTTTTCATAATAAATGGAAAAATAGTAACTCCAATGCTTAATGGTAGTATACTACCAGGTGTAACAAGAAATTCAGTAATTGAACTTTGTAAAGATTGGGGATATGAGGTAGAAGAAAGGAAGGTTTCGGCTGATGAAATCTATGAAGCTGCTAAGAATAACACCTTGGAAGAGGTGTTTGGATCAGGGACCGCAGCTGTTATATCTCCAGTTGGAACACTAAAATTTGGCGACGAAGTATTTGAAATAAATAATAATAAAATTGGAGATATTAGCCAGAAAATATATGACACAATTACTGGTATACAGACAGGCAAAGTAATGGATAAATTTAATTGGGTTGTTCAAGTATAACGTTATAATACGTTTCTTTATATTTTACTTAAATGTAATTTACTTTTGACCTTTCATATGATAATTTATCATAGGGAGTATGATATGGACACTAATCAAAAAAAGTTTGGTTTATATGTATTTCTATCAACTTTTTCTAGGAACTTAATTGAAGTATATATTCCAATAATACTATATAAATACGGATTTAATATTAAGGAAATTGTTTTTTATTATTTTATGGCAAATATAATCTCGTTATTACTAACGTATCCATTCGTTTATATTTCACATAAATTCAATAATATAATACTATCGGCTATTGGAGTAATAGGCTTTTCGTTGTTACAAATCTCATTAAATTTTATGACACATTCTATATGGTATTTGACTATAATTGCATTGTTTTTTGCGTTATATAGACGAGGCTACTGGATTTCGAGAAGATTCTATAATCTTAAAGTAATTAAAGATAAGGATATTTCAAAAACTTATTCTATTATAAGTATAATAAATCAAATTGGAGTAATAATATCTGCATATATAGGTGCATTAATGCTAGATTATATTAGCGTAAAAGTTTTAACAGCTATAGCATTGGTTTTGTTTGCTGCTAGCATTGTGTCATTGTATTCTCTTAAATTTGAACATGAGGGGCAAGAAAATAAATTAGAATTAAGAAATACTTTTAAGAGTATTCCCAAAAGATATATACTTACATTTGGTACTTATGAACTTGTAAATATTGTTAAGTTCTTAATACCATTATACTTGTTTATATATGTAAAAAATACATATCAGACCATTGGAATTATTCAATTAGTCACAAATTTTTCTTTAATATTATTCACATACCTATATGGCAAAAAACTGGATGTATCGAAGAAAAATTTTTTAGTAGCATCAATCATACTTACAATTGTAGTATATGTTTTAAAAATTAATACAGTAGGATACGTATTGCTAATAATTTCTTTCATAGAAGGGATTGTAGCAAAGATGTATGAATTGTCCGTAAGTAAAGAATTTTATACATTGAGTAAAAAATTTGATTATACAAATTATAATCTAGTTTATGAAACTACACAAAATTGTTTTAGAAGTATTGTTACGATATTATTTGTAGTATTTAGCTTTGATTTAAAAACTATGGTTTATATTACACTTGCTTTTATTTCAATAGGATTGTTTTATAATTTTAAACAAGGAGCCAGTAATGAAAAATTATGATTATGTAAGAGAAGATTTTAAAAAAAGAGTAAATGTTCAAGAAAAGAATGTATTTTTATTTCCAATAGTTGCGGTCATATTTATAGTGATTGGTATAATTATTCTAAATAGAAATAATGAATTTATGAAGAATGCAAAAACCACAACTGCAAAAATCTATACAGAGATGAATACATACGCAAATAATGATGAAAGTACAGATAGTTATAAAAGTTATGCAGAGTATTATGTTGATGGGAAGAAATATTATGAACCAATAGTTACTTCTAAGAGTGAAACTAATATAGGGCCATTCCAATACATTGATACAAGAAATGGTGATGAAATTACAATTTATTATAATCCAGACAATCCTAGTGAAATTATGGAAGATGCAAATAACATCATTCCATATGTTTTTATCGGATTGGGTGGATTCACAATAGTTATAGTTATACTGCACTATATATATAAGTTTTTAGCTAATCAAAATATTGTATCTTCAAATAATTCAAAGTCTGTAGAAGAAAAAATAGAAAGTACTTTTAACGATGAAACACTTGAGAAAATAGAAACTGTACAAAAATCTATTTTTGGACCATTAAATTTTATACGCAAGGGCATTATATTTATAGTTGGAATTGCTATAATTCTTTTTGGAGTATTATGCCTGAAGTCAGATTATTCGTTTTGCAAAAATTTTAAAGAAACAACAGCTGTTATCACCAAGATAAATCAAACTGAAGAACGTGATGCAAATAACCAAAGATACCTGCAGTCACATATTTATATTAGATATCAGGTTGATGGAGAAACGTACAATGAAGAATTAGACAAAGCACCAGGATATAAAGAAAAAGACACTTTAACAGTGTATTATAATAGCAAAAATCCAAGTGAAGTTAGGTTTTCAAATAAAATGAGTTATAGTGGATTAATTATTATAATTGTTGGATTTTTTATAACATTTACAGGAATGCTAGGAATAAGTAACTTAAAACTAATCACATAACGTGACTAGTTTTGAATTTTACATAAAAATGTGATATAATTAAAAAGTAGATGTTTTTATGAAGCCATCAATCAATTAATTGGGGGCTTCAAGCCTCCAATTATCAACTAATAAAGGGAGGAAAAGGACATGAAGAAAAAGTATAGGAAGACAATGGAAAGAGTAAAGAAAGTTCTTGACAAAAGGAGAGCTGATTACAAGGAAAAACTGGACAAGGATTTCCAGAAAGCTGTCCTTGCAGCACTCAAAGCATTAGAACAGCATGGAGAGGATGAACTGTATTCAGCTCGTGGCATTGTGATCAGGTATGAGATTATTGAAGGGAAAATCAGCCGGAGTGCTTCAGCATACTGGCGTAAGCTCACTAATGATCTCGTAAAGATTAAGTTGAAGGAGTGCGATTTCGGTTTCTATGCAGATGTGTACAAGGCATTCGTAGAATTCAATCATGATCTCGATATGCTTGGGATGAGGATTGTCAAACCGGAACTGCCTGCAAGGGACTGCTCACATGCTATCATTTCCTATCAGGTCTATTTTGACTGATTAATCTTTAATCAACAGCAGTGATGTCCGAAGGAGAAGCCATTAGAATTCAATCTGATGGTTTCTTCTTTTTATTTATAATAAATTATGTTAATCTTGTGCATTTACAATAATTATGATACAATTAGGGTGTTTAGAACGTATTTTAGTTTTAGTGTAGTAACTGTTGTTATTCTATGAGGAGGAAAACAAATGCTTACGCAAAAAGATTTTGGTATTTTGAAAGGAATTAAAATTTATAGTTATGCGTGTGACTCACCAAAAAAATATTTCCATATTCCTGATCCATACCAGCTGTATAAGGAGATGGTAGCACGGATAAATAATAAGGGCTTTTCATCAGTTAAACGTGCATCTCCAAAAGATGCAAACCTTATTATACGTGTTTATCAGGCTGTACATCATGAACATGAATTTGAAAAATATAGTATGTATGGCGTGGATTGTTACGTAAAGAATCCAAACAATGAGGATGAATGGATCACAAGATCAAATTGGAAGGATGTACCATTAAACTATGCTGAAAATAGAATAGGGCAATGGCTATTTCCAGATGAAATCATTAGATTTAATTCACCAGACTTTATGGATTTTTATGTTGTAGTAAGTCGATAATCTAAAGTAAGCCAAAATAGACATTGTTTAGTTAATACAAGCAATATATGTAGAGGATCCAACTCAATTCATGAGTTGGATCCTAAAATTTTATCGTTCATAAACATATTGCCTGCATTCTAAATATCACTTTAGCTAAGTTAATGAAAACTTTTGCCAAGTGGGAGTAGTACTATTATTCAACCTTTTCTCCAAGACGATATGTAACAAGAGCCTCTTCGTGACCTACTCGATAAACACCAGTACCTTCAAGGATAAGTAAATCATCAACGAAAATGCGTGTTGCAGGTGCATCTCCATTCTCATCGGATTTGTCATAACTATTCACACAATACGTAATACCTGCGTCAATCATATCTTGAGTCACAACGATACAAATTCGTTCTTCGGCAGGTGAATGTATAAGCATGAGATCTTTGTTAAAAGATGCAAACATTTCAGCAAAAAGCTTCTTTTCCTTTTCATCTTTAATTGTTAGAATAACATTAGAAAGATTGATCAGACCATTAGCGCTATTGGTTCCAATAGGTTTAATGTTTCCTTTCATATCTTCTTTTTTTATTTTCTCGACAGTCCAACAATAGCAATCAGGTCGATTGCTTACCAACAATTTTCCATCCAACACTCGGAGAATAAGCTGAAATTCTGCCTCATCATAGATATGACCTTCATTGAATTCCTTTGTTCGTACACACTGACGAAGCATCATTCCAAACAGACCATTATCATCCCATTTTGGAAAGACAATGTTGTTAATCGCAAGCTTTGTGCAATGCTGTTTTACACCAATCCGAAGAATGTCATTTGTAACACTCTCTTTGTTTAGAATTGTTGTCATACTACCTCCTATTTTTATATAAAATGTTGCGGTAGATTCCTCTACCAAATTCCAATATTATTATACTACTGTTTACATAAACTATCAATATAAATACTCAATTTAGTTTAGATGACATTGAATTTTATGTAAATCTATGATATAATTTGAACCATAAATTATATAGAACCAATCATTAAGAATTTCTTTTAAGGAGAAAAAATGAATTTAAGAAAACATAGTTGATTGATTATTTTTGATTATGCTAACTAGCATTGAAAAGGAGAAATTATGACAGATACAAAAGAAAAAGAAATGTTACAGCGGCTAAATTTGTTAAAACAAAGTTTAGTTGGTAAGGGAGAAATCAGTGTTATTGGTCATGATAACATTGATGTTGATGCGGTGTTTTCTGGAGTGTTACTTACTAACTTGCTTAATTACTTAAACATCGATGCAAGATTCATTATTTTACAGCCAATCAAAGAAGACGATACTTTTGAAATTGTGAAAGAATTCAGCAGCATTGATATGTATGCATATGAAGAAAAAAGTGAAAATGCTTCAAGAAATCTTTTCCTGGTAGATCACTATGAGACAACGCACAGTGGTAGAGTAGTGGGATGCATAGATCATCATCCAACAGAAAAGGAGAATACCTATGAATATTCATATGTAAGAAATTGCTCAGCTTCAGCATACATGATTTATGAGTTAATGAAGGCGGCAAAATACCCTATTACTAAAGCAGAAGCAAAAATGATTATCATTTCCATGATGGTAGATACTACTTCATTCAGAAGCAGCAAAACCATCCCTGCTGAAGTAGAAGTTGCAAAGGAGCTTGCTGATACTTTTGGACTCAACTATGAATATTATGAAATGTATTGTTTATGCTTAACTTCCATTGAGTCAATGTCCATTGAAATGATTGTATCTAACGGCCAGAAAAAGTACAACTATAATGGCCATAAAGTACAATCAGCATATTTACAGCTTTATGGTACGCCTGATAAATCAACTGTCAATGAATGGCTGACTTGCATAAGTAAAAAAATTGGTGAAGAAGGCTCTGATCCTGAAATGATAGTTTTTATTATCTTTGATGTATGTTCATATATAACATATGAATATCGTGTAACACAGTATTACACAAAAAAAGTCACACACAAAGGTGTATTATCACGAGGCAAAGACATTATGCCTACAATTGAAAGAATGTACTGTGATGAAAATAGCAAAGAAAAGAAAATTGAAACTATTATAAAGAAATTGTCTGAACATGGTCATACTATCTCGATGATGGAAAGCTGTACAGGAGGCAGTTTAGCAGGGACATTTACCAATATTCCCGGTGCATCAGACGTTTTTAAGCAATCATATGTTGCATATTGTAACGAAGCTAAAATTATGTTCGGCGTTCCCAAACTGACTATTGATATTTTTGGGGTGTACTCTAAAGAAACTGCTATTGATATGGCAAAAGCTGTTATTTTTATTGCTCATTCAAATTATGGTATAGGCGTCACAGGACAATTCGATAGAGCTGATCCAATGAATGTGGGTGCTCTAGTTGATAAGGCGTGGTATACAATAATCGGTCCTGAAAATGATGTTACAGCAGAAATGACACTACATATGGATGGCTTCACAAGAGAGCAGAAGAAGGAAGTTATTATTAGTGAGATTGTTGATGATTTATATCGTTGGTAAAAACGAGATAAGTTTTATTATCAGTGATATATTTTAAGTATTTTATTCAATTTGTAGGTGAATAAAGTTATGTTTAAAAAAATAAGTCTTGGTGTCATACTAGGACTTATTTTTTTTGATAACTAAGTAGTAGTTTTGCCTTTAATTATTTTATTTTAGTTTTAATTATAGTATATTACTGGATTATTATATTTTGATTAAATAAAAGTAAAAATATAATATAAAAAATAAAATATGATAAAATATGGAGGTAAAGGAGTTGTAATTATGCAAGAAAATCAAATGATACCAAAACCTAAATTAGGATTATTTCAAAGAATAATGAAGTTTTTCTTATTAAGAAAAATAGATAAATTTAAGTATCAGAAAGCATCTAAAGTTTTGCAAGACGATCCTGATGTTATTAATGCACTTATGGAACAATCATTTCTTAATCTAGAGTGTTTGTCCGACGAGAAGGGGCTAGAGTATTTATCTATTCATCCCGAAATTTTTACAAAGTGTAGTAAAGATGTAAGAGACAGATTTTTGGAGAAAGATCCAGAACTTTTTCATCAATTATCTGAGAGCCAGAAAGAAGAAACAATTTTTTTAGATGGAAATTTTGATTATATTAAACAGTTATCACATGAAAAACAAATGGAAATACTCACAAAAGGAGTGCGTAATGAATACTTTTATGAAATAAAAGATTTAAAAACTAAAAATGATTATAATTATAAAATCTACCAGAATCAAGGATTCGGTATGGGCCCTTCAACAAAAATTGAAATCAAACCCGATTACTTTTATGATAAATTTGATTTATTTAGTGAAGATGCTGTTATAGATTTATTTTTAAAGTTTTCCAAAGACTATGATGATAAAAATATGTCTGACCCTAAAAAAGTGAAAGATTATAATAAAGCGCAAAGTTTTTTTTATAGTGTTAATCTTGGAAATTTGCCTAAAGATCTTCAATTAAAACTTGCATTAATTGATGAAAGGCTATTAAGGACGATGAGTGAAGAAGTGGTGAGTAGATTTGTTGGGACCAATCCACTATTGTTGGATTTATTACCTGAAGAAAAGAAAAATGAGTTAATATCAAATAATCCAAGATTAATACAAATATTATCAGATAAAGAACAAAAAACATTTTTTCAGAATCCAAAGTTTAGAAAATATATTTCACCAAAAGTTTTGTCATTTAGTGACGATAATATAGTAAATCCTACTTATGATGAAGTTGTTGCAATAGCTGCATGTTCTAATGGTTCTAATTTGAGGCTTTCAAATATTTCTAATTCGGTGAGAAATCCAGATGAATTATGGGAAATTGCACAAACAATACCACAAGCATTAGCATGTACTGGTGGTGCAATGGATGCATATGGAAAAGTTAAAGAAGTAAAAGATATACTTTCAAATAAGATTAAGAATCCTAATATTATTGAGGCAATAAATAGATCTCCTTTTTTTGATAATAGATACAATGATAGTACTGATGTTAATATAAAGCAGATGAATATATACAAAGTTTTGACAGATGAAAAAGCTATACAGAGATGCAGTCAAGACAAAATAGCTGATTTTATAAGTGATCCTACCATGGAAAAACTAAAAGATATTATTATAGAAACTTATGGTGAACATGCAAAAAAGATTCTCAATTCTAGACCCGATTTAACTATGGAGAATATTCCAAATTTAAGAATTTTTGATGAAGCAATATATGATAATTTTGGTGAAGGAGTTATACATAATCTATTATCATATGATTCTCAGTTTTCAGTTCTAATTGCAGATATGGCAAACCATCCTGAAAAAATTCAAGAGTATAAAAAATTTGAAAGACTAACAGCAGGACTTTTTGAAAAGAATATAGCTGGAAATGAAACAAAGTTTAAATCATATATTGAATTAGCAGGATTAATGAAAAACTTAAATGAAGAAGATATGACTTCTGAAAGGGTTGAGGCATTAAAACTTGCTATATCTGATTTAGATTTTGGTGAAGCAAGAACGATACCACTAGAGACAGTTAGTGATTTAGATGAATATGTAGAAGCTAGAAACAAAATGTATGATGATGCTGCCAAAAAAACAGTTTCTCCTTTAAAGCTTAAGGAAATTATCTCTAAAAGAATATTTGGAATGAGATATGTATCGACAGTAAATAACTACAGGGCTTCAAATTTAAGTCTAAGAGGATTGATAGACTATTATAATATAGATAATTTTCTTAAAGACAAACGTACATATGAAAGTGATTTATTTACAGAAGATGAACTGGATATGATTGAATTAGCACGAATTATAGATGATATTGATGATTATAGGATTTTATCAGAAATATATGAATCTTTAAGTTCAAGAAATGAAATAATTAGTCCAGTTGAAATGCAATCAATAAAACAAAAAATTCCACTTCAATATTCTAGAGAACTTGTATCACAACTTTTAACTCCTGAAAAAGTAACTGAGATGATTGATAAAGGTGAAGAAGGTATTTCAGTTGAACACGGAGATGATAACGTTGATGTTATAAAACTTCATGGATGTGATTTTAAAATAATGATACATACTATGATGGGAATTAATGGTGGTGGGTCTAATTCGGGTTTGAGCATTCCAACTGGTAAATCAGCAGATGAAGTATGGAAAAATTTTGAGAATGGATGTTCAACTATATCATCTTGTGTTATTGAACCGGATATGTTAGATAGTTGTGCTTATAGCAAGACTTTGTATAATATTGGTTTTTGTAGTATAGATCCAAGATTAATAATTGGAATGAGCCATTTTGATGCTAATACAAGTCATATTATTAGAACTCCTAATCCTTCTATGAGTTCAGTTAAGATGAATTATCCCGAAGAATTTATGAGAAAAACTGCAGCACAAATTACTGGAGCTGAAGCTAAAGATAATGCTCATAAATATAATGAAGTAGCTTCCTATAGAAGGGAACAAGATTTAGCTAAAATTACTTCAGAAAATCAAGGAGGAAGGATACTTCCTGATTATATAATTGTATTTGGAGAATCAGATATTTCCCATAGAAAACTTGCTAAAGCATTTGCTAAAAATGGAAAACCAATTCCAATTATTGAAATTGATAGAGAAGCATATGGAGATAGAAAATATATTAGGGCATATAAAGAGGATAATGAACATAAATTAGAAAAGAGAGAGGATTCTGAACTAATTAGCACAGTAAAGAATATAACTTCGAATGATAATGAGGAAAGATAATAGAGGTAATTTTATGGTTGATAATAATGATAAAAAAATAAAGATAGACAATACAATCAAAGCACTATATGAAGTTTTAGAAAAAAATAAAAATAACCCTAACATAAAAAAAACATTTGAGGATATTGAAAAACTTGCCAAAAAAAGAGGAGTAATTACAACTGACTAAAATTGAAGTAAAAGACGCTTGAACACAGTACGTGTTCAAGCGTCTTTTAGTTTTAATCGTCATCAAAGTTCTTAATTGAAATATATCCAGCCATAACACCAGTACAACCAAACTTTTCTAACACGGCCAATTCTTCAGCAGAAATAGGATTAAATGTTACATCATCACATACAAGATGAGTCTCATCATCATCTAAGTTACCAAACGACATTGTATAAGTACATGATAAAAATCGCTCCATATCCTTTCCAGAAACCACTAACGATCTGTATAAGTTGCTTTCATCTGCAAGGTCGGGCTTAAGTTGGCAAAAATAGAAATCTTCAGGATATTTTAATGAAGCTTTTTTGTTAAATGATTCACCTAAAAACTTGCAAACGGCTTTTGTTTTCTGCATATGCTGAATTGTTGTTGGATCGAGTTCAAGGGCATGTATCCTTAATTTATCGGATGGTTTCCGTACAAATTGGATGTTATGAGGATCACAAGTTACAGCATTCCAACATGACTGTGATTTCTGACGTTTATCATATTCAATTAACCATCCTTTTTTTAAAAGGACTTTCTCATATACTGTTGGAAAGCTCTCACCCAGTTTTGTAACGATTCTATTCATAGAATCAGTCCATTTATTTGAATTCATTAGGTGTGTATCGATGAAAAGCAGCATTTCGTCTTCAGTAACGGATTTGAAATAGAAAATGTTATATTCAGATTTTGTTATCAGATTATCTCTTATCCATTGTGGAACAACCCCATCAGGACGAGTATTTATTTGCTCCTCTATAAAAGAGCTTCCTGGATAATAGCAGCGCCAAAGTATTTTCCATTCCTCTTCATTAGGCTTAAGTAATGGCGAAATATCAACATAATTAAGTTTTTTATTATCAACAAGTATTTTTAGTTTCTTAAAAAATTTGCGTGTTGCTGTTTCTACCATTTCGTCAGTAAAATTAAAATTCTTGACGCATTCATCTTTACTGTTTTTATTCATAAAAGATGGATGTAAAGCTGCAATTGCAACCTGTACTGAGGGTGTTAACATGTCAGGACGTTTTGCAACAAAATAAGATGGATCATTAGACCTCATAAATGTACTTGGTGTAGCATTATTAAGAGCTTCTAAAAGTACCTCTTCCGGAACAGTAGCATTTTCGGGTACTTCATCTTCAAACTTATGTATTCCTCTGCGAACAATTTCAGTGAGCATTTCACTTGTTAATCCACGAGCACTCCTAAAAATTTCGTTGTTATAGATCCGAGCCCATTTTGTTCTTTCATTATCAAATGTGAAATCATACCTAGAAATGATTGCAAGGTTATATAACTCTATTTCAATTGTAGTTATTTCATCATCTGACATATCAGCGTGTATCCGTTTTTGATAGGATGGTGGCAATTCAAAATATTCCATTATTAAAGTCCTCCTTATTATTGTTTATATAGAATTGACAACTGTTTTCTTCAACATATTGAAGAAGTATTACTAATTAGTTCTAAAATAGAACATTTGCAAAATTATATCATAATTTACATAATATATCAACCAAAATTTGACTATGGTATTGATTTAAAGGGTTTTAATTAGTATAATATAGTTGTAGTAAATCAATTCAGTCATTCGCGTTTTACTACCAGATAAATGTTAAAACATTTAAAGGAATAATGAAGAGCCTTTAGAATCTCCTCATGAATGGCAATAAAATATACACAAAATTTTTGTGATTATTTTGCCGTATATTCATGAAAGGAGGTTCTTTTTGCATATAATCACAAATTAAAAAGAGAGAGGATATTTTTAATGAAAATAAAAGAACATGAATATTATAGTAATATAGGTAATTGGTCGTTTAATGATATTGAATATGTTTCTGAAAACTATACTAATTGGATATATGAAGATGAAATAACAAAACATTCAAATATAAATTCAAAAATTTTGGATCTTGGAACAGCTGCAGGAGAAAAATTATTAAAAAGATTTCCGGATTGTGCTGAAATACTTGGAACTGATTTTTCTAAGAAAATGATTGAAAATGCAAACAAAAATTTGGCTAGGAGTAATAGAAAGAATATTTCTTTTAGAGTAATGGATAATTTAAAAATGGATACACCAAATGATTATTTTGATTTAGTTACTGCTCGTCATACAGTGACTGATCCAAATCAAATTTATAAAACACTTAAAAGAGGAGGATATCTAATAATAAGAGGAGTAGATAAATTAGATTGTTGGAGCTTAAAAAAACTTTATAATAGAGGTCAATGTTATAGTGATGTAAAACCTATAAGTCTAAAGGATTATGAAGCAGTAATAGATGCTGGATTTAAAAATACAGAGTTGATTCCATTACATGTAATAGAGTATTATAAAACGCCTAATGATTTGTATGCATTATTATCAAAAGTGCCTATACTTGATGATATTTCAGATGATGAATATGAAAAAGTTGATATAGAAAGAGATTTATTTGAAAAGTATGTCACACAAAACACTACAGAAAAAGGGATAAAGCTAATCAGAAGATATTATGGAATCATTGCACAAAAATAAAGAAGAATTAAATTATAAATTAATTCTTCTCCTGTAATCACCTTTAATAAAATTTAGGAACATCAACTACAATTTGATCGTCACATATATCTTGATTTAACATTTCAATATATTTACACTCTAGCGCATTTTCACCTAGCCAAAAATGCAATATATCTGATTTTTCAGAACCAACTACTGAAAAATAAAAATCACTATTTTTATTAACATCTATTTCAGTAATTCAATTAAGATTGATTTACATTTTGCAAACAAAAACATTGCAATGCACATGACATTACATTTATATATTATTTTGTTAACTAATTTGTAATTCCATTGAACGTAGTAAAGATATATGATTAAATAAATTTGATATTTTTTATTCAAAGGAGAAACTTCGAAATCCTATAATGTTTTATGAAACTGATAAGGGTAGAGAGGGAGAATTTGTAATAGTTACAAACGAAATTGCTTATAGATATTTACTAAAAGATAAGTAATTAAATAGGAGCTTAAATTATGAGCGTAATAGATGATTTTAAAAAGGTTATTAATAATCAGAAAAAAGCAAGAGAAAAAAAAGCTAGAGAAAAAAAAATAAAAAAGATTGAAAGTGAAATTTTGGGCCTAACAGATGAACAGAAGCTTGATAAATTGCAAGATGATGAAGAATTGACAAGTTTACAAGTTTCTGTTATTGTACGATCTATTCAGTCACCTAAAGTAAGGATAAAAGCTCTTGGAAGAGTAAGAAGGTTTATAGATACGCAACAAGAGATAATTGATAGTTTAGATAATGATGAACTGAGACTACAAGCGTTAGATTATGTTGAAGAAAAAATAAAAGCAATAATAATTAAAAGTATGGAATCACCGGAATACATTTTAAAAGCACTGCCTTCCGTGAATGACGATTATAAGGCAAAAATAGTTTCAGAAAAAGACAATGATGATTTAAAATTAAAATCTCTAGGTCTCATTTCAAGAGAAAACATTCATTTAAGAGATAAAATAATTGTAACTATGTCTAAATTAAAAAATGTTTTGCAAGCATGTAAAGAGAATAATGTTTACAGCAAGTCTGAAATTGAACATTGGATATTAAATTCACTTAGAGGCTTAGTTGATGAGGATGATGAAATTCTGGAATTTTTAGAGTCAGATGTTTTTGGCTATGATATGGCTGATATAGATAAATATGTTGCTATTGCTAGTATAAAAGATAATCTATTAAGATTAAAATCATTAACATTCATAAAGGGGAAATATGAGAGGAAAGAAAAAGCAGAATGGATTGTGAAAGATTTAGATGACCCGGAAGTTAAGCAACTTGTAGAAAGGATGATATCCAAAAATGCAGATTTATTAAAAAACATTGATTTTAGATTTTTTGACAAAAAATATTTAGATACCTTGGGTGAAGATAGAATTAATGTTATATCATGCTTTCCTCAAATTCAAAATAGTATTATTCAATTAAATGATACACAACTATATGTATTTGACAGATGTATAGATGTATACTTAAAAGATCATCCTAATATTGATGAATGGACTGTATTAGCTGATGAGATATTAAAAAATATAAATGAATATGGTGAATTGTTCAGTAATCTAGGTGAAGTAGATGATGTAAAAGAACTTTCAGATGATGATATTAGAGCTTTGACAAATATTATTCAAAATAATAATTTTTTTGAAATCAAAGATATAAATGATGTAAGAAATGTTGAGCAAATTCGTAGTAAAAAGCTTAATGGTATTATTGAAGGAAAGTATTATCTATATGAAAAGAGAGAGGCTGTAATTCAAAAGCTTTTTGGTTTTTCAGGTAACTATTTTGATAGCTGTTTAGAAAAATTTGGTAAAGATATTGAGAATATAGATGAAGGATATTCCAAAGATTTTATAAGAGCCTTAAAAGAAATAAAAGATATTGATGATGAAGAAGTACTAAAAGAAATATTTGATTCATGTTCTGCGTTAGAAGTTGATAAAACTTTAATCGAAAGGGATTTAAAAACTGAATATTGTAAAAAATTCAATGAAGGCTTATATAGAATTAAAGATGAAGATTTAGTTGAAGGCACAACAAATGAATATGAAGCTGGAACAGACTTTAAAATAATAATGACAGCAGTGGGAGCATATTCGGGTATAAATCCTGAAAATTATAAATTAGATTGGAACAGACCATCATTATCCTCACAACATATGTGTACTAGTTATATTAGAAATGATATGATTGGTACGGCACCAATAAATAACATTTGCTATGGATTTTCATCAATGAAAGAAGATGCTTTAATGTTATCTTCAAATGCTGATATAGGTTCTTCTGCTGAAGGATTTGTATCTACTTCTGTAGGAGCAGAAGCATACTATGCTCCCAACGGGCAGATTGATCATACAGAAATTTATAACGAAATGGATTTTAGAAGAATTCAAGATGGAAAAAAGAAACAACCAGATTACATTTTAGTTTTTAGAAAAAATGGCGAGATAACAAAAATTGAAGAAGCTCGAAAAGCTGCTAGACAATGGGGTGAAAATCCACCAATGCCAATTGTTATCGTTGACATAGATAAATGTTTGAGCGAAGAAAGAAAAAAAGTAGACGAAATGCTAGAACAATATCATGAAAATGGGTCGATTGAGTTAGCTAAGCAAATACATCAAAAAGTGAGAAATAATAGAGTTACAGATAAAGATTTTTGTAAAGATTTATCCAAAGAAATAAGTGATATTGATGATAGAGTTTTTGAAGAGGAATATGAGCATAGATATTTAAGAAGAAAAGAACAGACAGTTGACATAGAAAGTTTAAAGGATAATTTTGAAAATGTTTCAGCTGAGGAGAGAGAAAGTGTATCTATAAAAATTAGAAAACTCTATAGAAAAATCTTAGAGATTAAGAGAGGAAAAGACAGCGATGGAAGATAAGGAAACTTGTGAAATAAGAGACGAAATATTAAGGAAACAAATAGAAAAAAATGCAAAAATAGTATTGGAAATTGTGAATAAATATAATGCAAAAAATAATGGAGATAAAAATAATGGATAATACATTGCAACAGTCTTTTGCGGAAGTTTATGATATTATTATGCATTTTGAAAATGCACTATATAATAAAATCCCCAAAAGCTTTATTGAATTTATAGAACAGAATAGAGACAAAGAGTATAGAATTAATATTAATTATTTAAAAGATATAAATGATCAAGATTTATTACAGGATACTCGTGCAATTTTGTCGTTAATTTACAGAGATTACTTGTGTGAAAAAGATCAAAAATATAGATTGCAAAAGCAGGATAATTTATTATTAGAAAAACGCAATAAAACAATAGTAGAAGAATATAATCCAAAGAGTATTTTTGAGAAGATAGGAAATGAATATAGTACAAATAACAACGAGCCAGAGATAGACATGAATGACGTTTCTTTAATAGAAAAAGATAATAAAAAATGGTATATGAAATTTATTCTTTTTATAAGAGGATTTATAAATGGAAAAAAATGATGATATAGTTAAAGATAATAATAGTATAATGTTTTCTATTAGTGAAATAATAATTATAATAGTTAGTGCTATTTTTCCCATTTTATATTTAATTATTAACCATATACAGGCTACTAAAGTATATAGTAATTATCATAGTAAATATGTTATGATATATCAAGCTGGATACGAAGTTCAAAGAAAAAGTTCTAATCTTGCTCTTATTTTTTTTATTTTATATGTTTTATTTCTTTTTATTTTAAAAGATAAAAAGAAGAAAAAGCATATAATTATAATGTTAATAGTACTTTTATTGTTAAACTATTTATTTAGAATGATGAATTCTTTTGCGTAATATAGGCAAATTTATGAGAAGATATAAAAGTATGATGGGAGGACGTATATTTGTCCTCCCATCTCAATTTTTTCCATTATTCTTTTTTGTTACTTTTTTTCTTGAAAAAGAGAACCATCTTTTTCATCACGGAGTATTTAGCTTGTACAAGAACATAAGATCCAAGCCGCGTTCTCGAACAGAATAACCTAAGATGAAACCAGGGGTATTATATTCATCCATCTTTTTAGCTAAATTAAATAAATCGCTTTTGTCCATAGATTTTGTTTCTCTATAAAGAGCAAGCACTTTATTTACTTCAGCCTCAATTTGAGGAGTGCTTTCTACTTCATAATACCCTTTACCACCATAATTCTTCCATACAAGAGTTGCATCTGTTTCAAATACATCATCTTTATAAAGGGATACACTAGCAACTCCGTAATGTTCAGTTACAAACCCAATACTATAGCCATCAGAATTGTAATCGTTCATTTTTTCCGCTTTTGCAAAGGGATTATACCCAGGAATGTCATCAGATTCCTTCCAAATGGCGCGTACTTTCTTGACTTCAGTTTCAAGTTCGGGAGTCTTTTCTACATAGTACCGGCCATTGCTCCAAACTTCAACGCTTTTAGAAATTTCTTTAAGCATATAAGCCTCCTTTTTATAAATTCAAAAACAACAGTTAACATATTATGTTAATAATACCATATTAATATCAAAAAGTCAATTGATAATAGGATGGCAGTGTTTAATTAGTTATTAAAATTTTGAAATTCATATTTTTGTAACATTGTAACAAAAATATATCGTTTACATAAATTTTTTTATTAATATCGATTATTTTTATGGATTTATGTTAAAATAATATAAACACTTTACTATGGAGGTAATAATGAAACTTTCAAAGATTATACTATTTTATTTAATTTTATTTATTATGTTTAATACATTTTTTTATACAGTATCAAAAGCAGAAACTTTTGGTACTTTTAATATAATAAAAG